>Ga0315279_10007502_pt1 | contig 13463 bp, 11 predicted proteins | sample YL17G06_20_MG_FD_203694 | JGI IMG/M metagenome (GOLD analysis project Ga0315279, IMG submission 203694) | Sediment microbial communities from Yellowstone Lake, YNP, Wyoming, USA - YL17G06_20 | ecosystem: Environmental > Aquatic > Freshwater > Lake > Sediment | place: USA: Wyoming | collected... | reverse complement strand
CAAGGAAATCAACCTCAAGCCGGAAGAGCTTCTGAAGATCACCAATTGGGTGGACACCAACTGCCAGTATTACGGCTCGTGGTGGGGCCGGCGCAACCTTCAGTACAAGGACCACCCCAACTTCCGCCCGGTGCCGACCTTCGCCGACGCGGTCAGCATGACCAGCCCGATACCCGAGGACAAACGGTAGGGCAGCGGGCCCGGCGCAGATCGTCTCGCGCCGCAAGGTCAGCGACATGCTCCATCCGTGGTGGACCTGCTCTTGGAACCGCGCCCGCAATGAACTGGGCTCCCGCGAGCCCGTGGGCCTCCGAGAAGGCATGCGGCTTACGGCGAAGTGGTACGTGGAGCACGAGTTGGTGAGGGTCGTTGAGTAATGAGCGACCATAAAGATATCACGGTTCTGGGTTTGCGCCGGTGTTTTCGGGGCAGCGGAAGTCGCGTTCTTGGCGGGGCCGAGGAATCAGGGGCTCTTGTTTAGCATCTTATGCAAACGCTGCTCAAGCCTGTGGGGATCCTTGGTTTGGCATTCCCAAACCGTAACCACTGACCACCCCTGGCGGCGAAGCAACCTTCGTACCCTGCAATCCCTTTCAACATTGCGGGCTCGTTTTCCTTCCCAGTACTGTGAGTTTGTCTTGGGGCAACGACGCCCCTGAGGGCATTGGTGCGCGTGCCAGAAACATCCGTTCACGAAAATGATGATACGGTGCCTGCGCAGCACCAAGTCAGGGCTACCGGCAAGGTTGCGTACGTGAAGGCGGAAGCGGTACCCCATCCTGTGGACCAGCGATCGGACAATCATCTCCGGGCGAGTATCGCGCGAACCAATCGCAGCCATGTTCTTGGAACGGGACTTCGATACTGAGGCAAACCGCCAGGCGGAGATGTTTATCTGCCCGGTCGTTGGCTCTGCCGGAGATTTGTTTCTTCGCGTGGCCACAGTTCTTCAGCTTCCTTCGAAAGACAAGCAGTGGGCTCGACATGCGAGTCGCGCTTCATTGAAACATCCTCGACAAGATTGGCCTTTCCTGCGATACTGGACCATATTAGAAGAACCGGCCGCAGAAAGCCAGCCGGACAGCGTCGAAGTCGCTGGCGTCGAAGGCCCTCAAATAGACAAGGATATGACATCATGCCGCCCAAAAAGACCGCTTCTCGGAAGCTAGGCCGATCGGAGAACGCACCAGACGTTGTTACGCTGCGATCAGAAGTGGAAGGCACCGACTTCATCCCGCTGGTCAAGCTCCACCTCGATGGAAGCAACCCCCGCCTTGGGCTTCGGGCTGGCCAACTCAGCAATGAGGTGGAAATCCTGGATACCATCGTAAATGTATTCGGTGTCGATGACGTCCTCAGTTCGTTAGCCGTGAATGGATACTTCGCAGCAGAACCTATGGTCGGAGTCCGCGTCGATGGCTCAGAGGAGGTTCGGATTGCCGAGGGCAATCGCCGGCTGGCGGCGTGCTTGATCCTTGCCGGGGATAAACGCGCCCGTAATCAAAACAACCGTACCGAGGACTACAGGGCCCTTCAGGAGAAGCATAAAAAACCGCCAATTACTGAGGTCCCCGTTAGGATCCTCACTGACACCCATAGCCTTCTGTCCTATCTTGGAGTGAGGCACATAGCTGCTTCTCAGCCTTGGGATTCCTTTGCTAAAGCCGCATGGGTTGCAAAGGTTCTGAAGGAAAGCAATCTCACTCTGCAGGACGTAACTGAAATGATCGGAGATCAGCATCAAACCGTTTCTCGGGCACTAGAGGGTTATTTCTTTGTCAACCAGCTTATTGATGCCGCCCAGTTCGTTCCCGAAGATAGTATGCGACCTGGGCGCAGCAGCAACCCACATTACCCTTTCTCTTGGGTATACACAGCATTAGGCTATGGGCCTATCAGGGAATGGCTCGGCCTTCCTGACTATGGCAGTAAAGAACCTGGCCCCAAGCCGGTCCGTGATAAGGACAAGCTGGACGATGCGGCAGAGCTAATGGTTTTCCTGTTTGGCAACAAGACCAAGCACCGAAAGCCAGCCATATCTGATTCGCGTCAGATTTCCGACCTCGCTAAGGCCATCGCGAATCCTGAGAGCCGCCGTTGGCTAAAGCATGGGAAGACGATCGAAGATGTGGTGCGGCTTCTCAAGCCTGCCAGGGACCGGGTGGCCGACAACTTGTTAGACGCCCAGGAAGCGCTACAGAATGCGCTGACCCCGATTTCGCAAGGCGAGATTGCACATCAAGAGGCAAGTGATCTGTTGGATCCCAGCAGGAAAGTGCGAAATCTGGCTGTCGACGTAAACAACAAGATCGCCCAGATCATGCAAGGCGATGAGGCCAGGTAAAATGACATCTCATGGACAGACATGGGAGTCGCGACGACAGGACGAGCGGACCGCTAACAACGCCGACCAAGCGGAATTTGCCGCTGTTCAACGCGGTTCCTGCAATCTGGAAGCCGGGACGTTTGATGACCGTGTGGCCGGTGCTCTCGATGACTATGAAGTCTCCGACCCTCGGATCAACGTTCCCGCTATCGACTGGAACTGGGCGCGGCAAGACATGGCGCTGGACAATGCCGCAAGCGATATAGGTGTTGAGGTAATGCGCCGTAAGCACATACTTGGGCAGTTCTATCCTTTTGAAAGTAATGGTAATTTGCTTGAATACCGGCAGAGCCAAACGCTTGTCTATGAGTTTTGCTTGGCTGTGTCGCAAGCCCCGAACTTAACTAAAGGTCCTTTTGCAAAGTTGCCAGTAGCTTTTGAGCGGCTAGCCCGAGACGTGCTTGTCATCTTTCTCGGGCCTGGTGCTCGGGGGGTTAGGACCGGTTGGCCGCCGGACGAGTATGACCAACGCGCGCCACGATTCAAGGAGGTAATTGCGCGCTTGAACAGAGACGCTGGCGAGTGGGAATGGTCACCAGAACATGGCTTACCCGACGACCCTGACCCCAAGACTGTCAAAGACGAAGGGTTGGATTTGGTTGTGTGGAAGGAAGTACCTGATGGTCGCCCCGGCAGGTTCTTCTTATTGGGGCAATGTGCTTGTGGTAATGACTATTCAACGAAGTTCGATGACATAGACCCAGGACTCAAGAAACTGTCGAAATGGATAAGGCCGATGCCATGTGTAGACCCTGTGCGGGTTTTTACGACACCACGGCATATTCCGAATGACCTTGATTTCAAAGAGGTTAACAAACGCGCAGGATTCGCTCTCGACCGGGCGCGCATCACGCTCTTGGCCGAGTCAGACGCCGGTCGGGACTATGTTCCCGGCCAGGCCAAGGAACCATACGCGGACCTAATCCGGTTGGTCATCACCGGTTTTCAAGCCGTGTCACAAGGGCACGGGTGACTGCCTCGAATAGCGGGGGCGGCACGGCGTTCCCGATTGCGCGGAAACGGAGTTTGACGGAACACGTGTCGAAGGCTTCAACTTTCGGAAAGCCCTGAATCGCGGCGCACTCCAGGTAACTGAACCTCCTGGCCTTGCCTGGCCGGGTAAACACCCATTTATCACGGCCCACTTTCCTAAGAGGCGGTGAATCTGGGTGCAATCCCACGTGCCGCCAGTGGGCCACGACGCATTGCGATTGTTGCCCCCAAGTCCTCCGACGGTTCCTGGACAGATAATACCAGTGCAGCGGTTCCGGATCATAAGACCCTTCGGGGGCCTTTCGCATGCTCCAGATCACGTCCCGAAGAGTCTTGTGTGGGCGGTCTGCTCCCGGCCCGTGTGTTGGACGTGGGAACTCGTATAGGATGTCTTCGGAACTGCGAATGCCAACGATGAAGAGCCGCTTGCGGTCCTGTGCGAGGCCGTAGTCTTTAGCGTCAAGAACCTTCCAACTCACGGCATATCCGGCTAGCCTAAAACGGACAAGTTGGCTGCGAAGCAAGTGGTCGTTATGGGCAAACCGCATTCCGTCAACGTTCTCAACAATGAACGCCAGCGGGCGCACCTGCCTGAGAACGCGGTCGTATTCGCGGTAAAGAAAATTGATCCCGTCCGAGTTGTTCCGCCGCCCCCCCTGGCTGTAGCCTTGGCACGGATAGCAGCCAGCCAAAATGTCCGCCTTGGGGAATTGGGCGATCCTGCTGATATCCCCTGGGTGCATGACCCGGAGACCTGTTACGCGCTCGTATAACTGGCAGGCAGATTCGCATTTTTCATTTGCCCAGATCGTCTCAACACCGGCAGCGTTCAAACCTATATCGCTGCCGCCGCAGCCAGCGAATAATGAAATTGCCGAATACATGTGATTACCCAAGCCTGCAACCGGAAAGCCCGGAAATGCCCACCAGCGGGAACGGCAGCTCCGGACACTCGTCTTCTGACGGGAGCATAAACGTTCAGCCACGACCTGTCCAGTCCCAGCCTAAACTGTATCGGCAAAGTCTGATTGCCCTCTCCAACCGGGCTGATCCGTTACCTCCGCCCAAAAACCCCCTTGGCGGTTATCGGTGCGGGCGGGTAGAATGAGCGATCTTTAGACGGGCTCGCCCCTGTGGAGAGCAAGCAAAGTCCGATTTCCCTGCTCGCTGAGGCGAACAGGCATTAGAACGGAAGAACCATCCGCCGCAGGCGGAATGCCGGCTACCCTGCTTCGCCAGAGGCTTCGCAGGGCTGCGCCGGCTACTGACTACAGGCTGCCAAAACCATGACACGCAGTTGCAACGACATACGAAAAGAGTTCATCGACTTCTTCGTCCAGCGAGGGCACAGCTTCGTGCCGTCCAGCCCGCTCCTGCCGGCTGAGGACCCCACGCTGCTGTTCACCAACGCGGGCATGAACCAGTTCAAGGACATCTTCCTGGGCCTGGTCAAGCGCGATTACGTCCGGGCGGCCAACAGCCAGAAGTGCATCCGCGCCGGCGGAAAGCACAACGACCTCGAGGACGTCGGGCACGACACGTACCACCACACGTTCTTCGAGATGCTGGGCAACTGGAGCTTCGGCAATTACTTCAAGGCCGAGGCCATCGCCTGGGCGTGGGAGCTGCTGACGAAGGTCTGGGGACTCGACAAGAGCCGGCTTTACGTGACGGTGTTCCAGGGTGACGAGCACGAGGGCTTGGCGGCTGACGACGGGGCGGCCGGGCTGTGGCAAAACGGCACCGACATCGAAGCGGCGCACATTCTCCGCGGCAACAAGAAGGACAACTTCTGGGAGATGGGCGAGACGGGCCCGTGCGGGCCCTGCAGCGAGATCCACATCGACATGACGCCGGACAAGTCAGGCCGGCCGCTGGTCAACGCGGGCGACGCTCGCGTGATCGAGATCTGGAACCTCGTGTTCATGCAGTACAACCGCGGCTCGGACGGCAAGCTTACGCCGCTGACGGCCACGCACGTCGATACGGGCATGGGCTTCGAGCGGATCTGCATGGTCCTCCAGGGCAAACACAGCAACTACGCGACGGACCTGTTCGTGCCGATCATCGAGAAGATCGAGACGCTGACCAGCCACCGCTACGGAAGCGGCGCCACCAAGGCCGGCGCCGCGGATAAGGCGGGCTCCGGTCGCTTCGACGTTGCCGACATGGACAACATCACGGACGTGGCGTTCCGCGTGATCGCCGACCACGCGCGGACGCTCACCTTCGCGATCGCCGACGGCGTGCTGCCGAGCAACGACGGGCGCGGCTACGTACTGCGGCGGATTCTGCGCAGGGCGTGCCGCTACGGCAGGCAGTACCTGAACATCGAGGGCACGTTCCTGGTCGAACTGGTGGACACGGTTGTCGGACTGATGGGCGATGCGTTCGGCGAACTCCGCACGCGGCGGGATTACATAGCCGAGACCATCCGCGAGGAAGAGGTAAGCTTCGGGCGGACGCTGGACCGCGGCATCGACCTGTTCGCCAAGCAGGCCGAGAAGATCAAGGCCGAAAACGAAAAGGTCCTCGGCGGGGAGGTGGCGTTCGACCTCTACGCCACGTACGGGTTCCCTGTTGACCTGACGCAGATAATGGCGGGCGAGGCCGGCCTGGAAGTTGACATGGCCGGGTACGAGAAGGCCATGGCCGAGCACCGCGAGCTTTCGGGCGCCGGCAAGGCGTTCCAGGCGGCGGAAGTGCTGGACCTTCCGGCCAGCGACGACAGCGCCAAATACGCCGCCGCCCCGATTGAAGCCAAGGTCCTCGGCTGGGTGCTTGGCGGGGCGTTCATCTCTCGGGGCAAGTTGCAGGCCGGGCAGGGTGCGGCCTTGGTGCTGGACCGCACGAACTTCTACGCCGAACAGGGCGGGCAGGTCGGCGATGCCGGCACGATCAAGTGGCCCGGCGGGAGCTTCGCCGTCACGGACACGCAGCTTGCCGGCGCGGGAATAGTCCACGTCGGCAGCGTCGAGGCCGGCACCCTCGCCGTCGGAGATGCCGTGACGCTGACGCTGGACCCGCGCCGCATGGACATCATGCGCAACCACACCGGCACGCACCTGCTGAACTGGGCCCTCCGCGAGGTGCTCGGCGAGCACGTCAACCAGGCCGGCAGCGTGGTGGCGCCGGACAAACTGCGGTTCGACTTCTCGCACAACCAGGCCGTCACGCACGAGCAACTCGCCCAGGTCGAGCGGATGGTCAACAATCGCATCCTCGCCGACGAGCCGGTCACCCACCGCGTAATGCCCCTTGCCGAGGCGAAGAAGGTCCCCGGCGTGCGTGCGGTCTTCGGCGAAAAGTACCCCGACCCGGTCCGGGTCATCACGATCGGCGGCGCCGCCGACAGCTCGGCTGAGTTCTGCGGCGGCACCCACCTCAAGCGCACCGGACAGATAGGGGCGCTGAAGATTATTTCCGAGGAGTCCGTGGCAAAAGGGGTGCGGCGGATCACGGCGCTTACCGGCCGGGGGGCAATCGACCATATGCTGCGCGCCGATGAGGTGCTTCGGCTGGCCGCACAATTGCTTCGAGTGAAGCCGGAAGACGTCCCGGAACGCATAGAAGCGCTGGCAAAGGAGGTAAAAGAGCTCCGAAAAGCGCCAAAAGTGCCCTCCGGAGCTGCGGCAGTGAAGGAATTCGCGCCTGAATTGACGATTTCGACGCCCGTTGGGGCGGTAATGGTGGGTAGAATGGACCTGCCGGATGCCAACACCATGCGCGCCGAGTGCGACCGCCAGCGCCAGAAAGGCGCCGCCGGGCTGTTTTTGGGCGCATCCGGCGACGGCAAGGTGATGCTGGTGGCGATGGTTTCCGACGAATTGGTCGCCACCGGCAAGATAAGTGCGGACAAGTGGATAAAGGCGGTCGCGGCGATAGTTGGCGGCGGAGGCGGAGGACGCGCCACCCTGGCCCAGGCCGGCGGGAAAAACCCGGAGAAGCTCGCCGAGGCGCTGGCGGCGGCAGGCAAGTGGGCGGCCGAGGCGCTGGGATAAGCTTGTTTTTGCTTGACAAACCCGGCTGATCTGCCTAGAGTCTCGGGCTTGTTTTTCGCAAAGTCTTTGTTGCCTGCGCCGCTGAAGGCCGGGCGAGTTTGCAGTACAAGCGGTTTGCTTGTAGAGGATTTGGAATCATGCTACCGACACAGAAACTGTCTCGGGCTCGCACGCGGAGCCGTCGCAGCCACAACGCACTGAGCCCGGTGAACTACGTGGATTGCCCGCAGTGCAATTCGCCCAAGCTTCCGCACGCGGCCTGTGAGAACTGTGGTTTCGTTCGCCCTGGGCTGAGCCTGGAAATCAAGAAGGAGAGCTGATCCGTGCGGATTGGCATCGACGCAATGGGCGGCGACCTTGCCCCTGCCGAGGTGGTCAAGGGTGCCGTGGCCGCCCGTGAAATACTCGCCAAAGGCGACAGGATTGTCCTTGTCGGCTTGCAGGCAGCCATAGAGGAATGCCTTGGCAAGGCCGCAACGCCGACCGACCATATCGAGATCCGGCACACCGAGCAGGTTCTCGGCATGGACGATCCGCCTGTGGAGACTCTCCGCGCCAAGCCTCGATGCTCGATCGCGGTCATGGCGGAGATGCACCGCGACGGTGAGATCGACGCTTGCATCTCTGCCGGCAACACGGGGGCGTGCGTGGCCGCGGCCCAGATGCGGCTTCGTCGCCTTCGCGGCGTTCACCGTCCCGGAATCGCGGTGATAACCCCCACGCCGCTGGGCCCGGTGGCCGTCTGCGACGTCGGGGCGAACGTCAACTGCCGCCCCTCGCACCTTTATCAGTACGGCATCATGGCCTCAGTGTACGTCCAGGCGATCTGCGGTGTCCAGAGCCCCCGCGTGGGCCTGCTGAGCATCGGCGAAGAAGAGGCCAAGGGCAACGCCCTGGTCAAGGAGACCCGCGACCTTCTCAAGGCCGACAAGAACATCCAGTTCGTCGGCAACGTCGAGGGGCGCGACCTTTTCAGCGGCGAGTGCGACGTGATGGTCTGCGAGGGCTTCGTCGGCAACGTCGTGCTCAAGCTCATCGAGGGCATGGCCATAAGCGTCGGCGAGGCGATCGTGCGGGAGCTTTTCGCGGCCCTGCCCGATCACGCCCCGGCGATCCAGAAGGCCGCCCGACAACTGATGGGCAAGTACGACTACAACGAGTACGGCGGCGCGCCGCTGCTGGGCGTGGCGGGAATCAGCATCATCTGCCACGGCGCCAGCAACTACCGCGGCATCATGAACGCCGCCCGCGTGGCAAAGGAATTCGCCAACCACCAGGTCAACCAGAAGATCGTCGAGCTTATCAGCCAGGGCGAAAACCACGTGGCGCCCTCGCCTTCCGGGAGCAGCAATGCCTAAGCCGCCTCGAGCCGCCATCGTCGGCCTGGGGGCGGCCGTGCCGGAAAACGTGCTCACCAACGCGGACATCGAGAAGTTCCTCGACACCTCCGACGAATGGATCATGCAGCGGACCGGCATCCGCCAGCGGCACATCGCCGCCGAAGGCCAGTCCACCGCCACCCTTGGCACCATAGCCGCGAAAAACGCCCTCGCCGACGCCAAGCTGACCCCGCAAGACATCGACCTGATAATCGTGGCGACCGTTACGCCCGAGATGATATTCCCCTCGACGGCCTGCATCATCCAGAACGAGCTTGGCGCAAAGGACGTTCCGGCCTTCGACATCGGGGCCGCGTGCAGCGGGTTCATATACGCCCTCAGCATCGCCGGCAAGTTCATCGAGACGGGCACCTACAAGCGTGTGCTGGTCATCGGCACCGAGACTCTCAGCAGGTTCTCCGACTACACCGACCGCGGGAGTTGCGTGCTCTTCGGCGACGGCGCCGGCGCGGTCGTGCTCGAGGGCACCGAGGATCAGGACCGCGGCCTGATCTACTCCGTACTGCACGCCGATGGTGGCGGATGGGATTTCATTCACATCCCCGCCGGCGGCTCGCGCAGCCCGGCCTCGCTGAAGACCGTCGGCGACCGCGACCATTTCATCAAGATGCGCGGGCGGGACGTCTACAAGTTCGCCGTCGAGAAGATGCAGTGGCTCCTGGGCCACTGCATGGAGCATTGCAACCTGACCGTCGACGACATCGACATGGTCGTGCCTCACCAGGTCAACAGCCGGATAATCGAGTCCGCGGCGGAGAAGTTCAAGCTCCCGCGGGAGAAGGTGTTCGTCAACATCGACATGTACGGCAACACGTCGTCGGCGTCCATTCCCCTGGCCATGCAGCAAGCCCGCGACGAGGGGCGGATCGGGCCCGGCTCGACGCTGTTGCTTGTTGCCTTCGGCGCGGGCCTTACCTGGGCCGGGGCCGTCGTTCGCCTTTAGCCACAGGGCGTCGTCAACCGCAAAGCCCCAGAGGTTCAGAGAATAAACGCAATGAAGACCGCTTGGCTGTTTCCGGGACAGGGCGCTCAGCAAGTCGGCATGGGCAAGGACCTATGCGACGCCTTCGCCGGCGCCCGGGCCGTCTTCGAGCAGGCCGAGGCCGCCACCGGCCTGGAACTCAGGAAGCTCTGCTTCGAGGGCCCCGACGACCAGCTTGCCCGCACGGATGTCTGCCAGCCGGCGATCTTCACAGTCTCGGCCGCGACGCTGGCGGTAATGCGCGAGCTGCTCGGGGCGGACAGGTTCGCCTCGATGGGCCCGGCGTTTGCGGCGGGCCTGAGCCTCGGCGAATACACCGCCCTTTACGCCGCCGACGCCATTGACCTTGCCCCGGCCGTCAGCCTGGTCGCCAGGCGCGGCCAACTCATGCAGCAGGCCGCCACGGCCACGGCGTCCGGGATGGTCAGCGTGATCGGCCTGGACGAGCCGGCGGCCCGGGCCCTTGTGGCCGCAGCCGCCCAGGGCGAGCCCCTTACGTGCGCTAACTTCAACTGCCCTGGGCAGATAGTCGTCTCCGGCTCGCTCGCAGCGTGCAAGCGGGTCGAGCAGTTGGCTGCCCAGCACGGGGCCAAGGGCGCCGTGAGCCTCAACGTCGCCGGCGCCTTCCACAGCCAGATCATGGCCCCGGCGGCCGAGGGACTCGCCAAGGCCCTTGCCAGCCAAGCCTTCCGCACACCGGCCGTGCCGGTAGTCGCCAACGTCGACGCACAGGTCTACGCCGACAGCTCCGCCATACCGGCCAAGCTCATCGCCCAACTCACCGGGGCCGTCCGATGGCAGCAGACAATGGAATTGCTTGAATCCCAAGGCGTCGAAAGGTATTACGAGATCGGCCCCGGGCGAGTCCTGGCCGGACTGATGCGACGAATCAACCGCCGGGCCGATATCGTCAGCATAAACAGCCTCCAAGCTATCGAGGAACTGGCCAAGCAAGCGTAGAAGAAGAAAAAGAATATCTCATCGCAGAGAGCGCAGAAATCGCAGAGAAGAGAAGAGCAGAGAAGAGCAGAGAAGAGCAGAGAAGAAAGAGATATAAATGGCTGACAGCGAAAAAGTTGCAATCGTAACCGGGGCGGTGCGGGGAATCGGGCGGGAAATCTGCCGCGAGCTGCTGGCGATGGGTATGACCGTCGTCGCGGTGGACATGCTCGATGAAAGATTCCCCGAGATGCAGGCCGACCTCGGCTCGCCGGGCGAGAAGCTCGACTGTCGAAAGCTCGACGTGACCGACAGCGAGGGCTTCACGGCCCTCGTCGACGCCGTGGCCGAGAAGTACGGGCACGTCGACGTGCTGGTCAATAACGCCGGCATCACCCGCGACGGGCTTCTGATGCGGATGGACGACAAGGACTGGGACCTGGTGCTGAAGGTGAACCTTTACGGCGCGTTTTACGGCACTCGGGCGGTCAGCCGGCACATGGTCCGCCAGCGCGGCGGGGCAATCATAAACATGGCCAGCTACAGCGGTTTGGAAGGCAACCGCGGGCAGGCCAACTACTCCGCCTCCAAGGCCGGCATGCTCGGCCTGACCAAGACGACCGCCATCGAGTTGGCGGGCAAGAGCGTCCGCTGCAACGCCATCGCCCCGGGCTTCATCCGAACGGAAATGACCGACGCCCTGCCCCAGCAGGCCAAGGACATCGCCCTGTCGATGATCCCGATGAAGAGGATGGGCGAGGCGGTGGATATCGCCAGGGCGGTGGCGTTCCTGGCCTCGGACAAGTCCAGCTACGTCACCGGGCAGGTCCTAAGCGTCGACGGGGGGATGCACACGTAAATAATTTGTCCCTCCCCGGCGGGAGATGATTGTTGCAAGGCCGGTCCGGCCAAGCTATAGTACGCCGCCCGCAATGGTGCGGCAGTTGTGTGGCATGAGTGAAGAATCGAAAAACGTGTGTAAATCCTTGGAATCTTCAGGGAGGTAGGAACGTGTCGGAAGAAATCGAAGCAAAAGTGATTGAGATCGTATCCGAGCAGATGGGTGTCGACAAGAGCGAGATCACCCGGGAAACGTCGTTCGTCAATGACCTCAACGCCGACTCTCTGGACACCGTCGAACTCGTGATGGAGTTCGAGGACGAGTTCGAGATGAGCATCCCCGACGAGGAGGCCGAGAAGATCCAGACCGTCGGCCAGGCCATTGACTACATCAAGGAGCACTCCAGTAAGGCCTGAGTGCCAGAGGTCCGGATTCAATGGCTAACTGCCGCGTCGTACTGACGGGCTTGGGAACTATCAACCCGCTCGCCCACAACGTTGGGCAGTTCTGGGCCAATCTGCTGGCGTGCAAAAGCGGCATCCGCCGCATCGCGCGGTTCGATCCCGCCCCCTTCGCCTCCCAGATCGGCGGGGAAGTCCAGGACTGGCAGACCATAACGTCCGACCTGGTGGACCCCAGGGAATCGCGGCGGATGGACCGCTTCGCCCAGTTCGCCGTCCAGGCCGCCATCGAGGCCGTGGCGGACAGCGGGCTCAACTTCGCCAACGAGCAGCCCGACCGCTGCGCCGTCATCGTCGGCAGCGGCATCGGCGGCTTGCAGGAACTCGAAGACCAGCACAAGCGAATGCTCGACAAGGGCCCAGGGCGGGTCAGCCCACTGACCGTGCCCAAACTGATGGGAAACGCCGCCAGCGGCAACATATCCATCATCTGGGGACTCCGCGGACCAAACTTCTCCGTCTGCACCGCCTGTGCGTCGGCCGCAAACTCCATCGGCGAGGCATTCCGGATACTCCAGCGCGGAGCGTGCGACATCGCCATCACCGGCGGCTCCGAGGCCGCCCTGACGCCTATCGGCCTGGCCAGCTTCTGCGCGCTCAAGGGCCTCAGCACCCGCAACGACGAGCCCCAGCGAGCCAGCAGGCCCTTCGACAAGGACCGCGACGGCTTCCTCCTGAGCGAGGGTTCCGGCGTGGTCATCCTGGAAGAGCTTTCCCACGCCCTGGCCCGCGGCGCGAAGATCTACGCCGAGCTCATCGGCTACGGCTCCAGCGCCGACGGCTACCACATCACCGCGCCGGACCCGGAGGGCAAAGGCGCCATCCTGGCGATGCAGGACGCCCTGCGCGACGGCCAGGTCAACGCCGACGACGTCGACTACGTCAACGTCCACGGCACCAGCACGGAACTGGGCGACCTGGCCGAGACGGTGGCGTTGAAGAAGACCTTCGGCTCGCACGCCCACAACGGCCTGATGGCGTCGTCGACGAAGAGTTCCACCGGCCACCTTCTGGGCGCTTCCGGCGGCGTCGAACTCATCGCCTGCGCCAAGGCGGTCGAGACCGGCACGGTCCCGGCCACGCTGAACCTGGAAAACCCCGACGACGGGTGCGACCTCGACTATGTGGCCAACACCCCGCGCGAGGCGCCCGTAAAGGTCGTCCTGTCCAACAGCTTCGGCTTCGGCGGACACAACGCCTGCCTGCTCATCCGCAAATTCGAAGGCTGAGAAGCGGCGGATCGACCGCGGAGACAGAGAGGCTCACTTGAAGAAATGAAAAGAAGTCTTCAGACTTCAGGCGCGGGCCTCTTCGCAGCCTGAAACCTGAAGCCTGTAGTCTGAAGCCTGAAGGAGGAACCGCAAGTGATCGACAGGCCGGTCAAGGAACGCAGGGTCAGCCCCCGCTACCAGTTCGCGGCGGCAGTGCGGTTTTTGCACGGCCCGTCGGGGCGCGACCTG
>Ga0315279_10007501_pt1 | contig 13464 bp, 13 predicted proteins | sample YL17G06_20_MG_FD_203694 | JGI IMG/M metagenome (GOLD analysis project Ga0315279, IMG submission 203694) | Sediment microbial communities from Yellowstone Lake, YNP, Wyoming, USA - YL17G06_20 | ecosystem: Environmental > Aquatic > Freshwater > Lake > Sediment | place: USA: Wyoming | collected... | reverse complement strand
GCGATGGCCGCGCCGTTCCAGCTCCGGCGCCAGGAAACTCCCGACCGCCCCCAGCCCTCCGGTGACAAGGATGTCCAGCGGCTTCTCCGCCTTCCCTTCGAGCCCAGCCGTGGACGGTGCGGAGCCGGCGCTGGGTTTCCTGCGAGTTGACACACTAAGCCCCCCAGGTGAGTTGCGTAAGACTCATATACACGTGACCGCCAGCGAAAGTCAAGATTCTCCGCGCCCTTCAGCCGTGCAGCCCCGTGGCGTCGGCTGAGTGCAGTTGCGCGCCGACGCTTTCCCCGATTTCGTACAGGAAGTCCGGAGAGAAATCAGCGCCGTTCGGCCATGTAACAGTGTCAATGTCGTGATTGACTGCGAATTGCCTGAAATAGGAGAGGTCCCTCAGGGGCTCAAAAATAGGGCCATCCAAGTGCTCTGACAAGTCAACGACTCGCACTTCTTCATCCTCAAACCGAATCTTGAGTTTGTGGCCGCCAACGTAAGAAGCATCCGTGACGTAATGCATGTCGCACCTCGACCAATAATCTACCATGAGCTGCGACACGTGTCATTGGGCATTCCTCCGCGCCCTGCGGTTGAATACGTCGCCCCTGCGGTTTACAGTCAGCCAACTGCTTCCCAGAACGCTCCTCTTGAGGCAAGCGCTGCCGAAGCAAGACCGTAGGGGGACCTTATGCTGGATCTGAAGTTTGTCCTGGCCAACCTGGAAACGGTCCAGAAGGCGATTGACGACAAGAAGGCGGCCAACGAACACGCCGCCCTGCGGACACTGCCGCTGCTGGAAGAGCAACGCAAGAAGGCCATCCAGTCCGCGGAAAAGCTGAAGGCGGAAAAGAACAGACTGTCGAAGGACATTGGCCAGCGCATGGGCCGCTCCAAAACGCTGGCGGGACAGCCGGAAAAGCTGGCCGCCATTAACACCGAAATCGCCGAACTGCAATCCAAGTCGAAGGCCCTCAACGACCGCATCCAGGAATTGGAAAACGAACAGGCGGGCGTGGAGGCGCAGCGCGACGAAATCCTGGCCTGGATCCCCAACGTCCCTCACGCCTCTGTCCCCCCGGGCGCGTCCCCGGAGCAGAACGTGGTGGTGAAGACTGTGGGCCAGCCGCCGCGTTTCGACTTCGCCCCCAAGCCGCACTTCGAACTCGGCCCCGCCCTTGGCATCCTCGACACTGAGCGTGGCGGCAAGGTCGCGGGCTCGGGCTGGTATTTCCTGCGCGGAGACGGCGCGCGGCTCGAACGCGCACTCATCACCTGGTTCCTCGACGTGCACCGCACGCGCAACGGCTACGAGGAGCTCTTCCCGCCTTTCTTCGTCAACGAACGGACGCTGTACGGCTCCGGCCAGTTCCCCAAGTTCCAGGACCAGATGTACCACGCGGAGCTGGACAACCTGTACTCCATCCCAACGGCCGAAGTGCCCGTCACCGCTTTCCATCGCGATGAGATGCTGGAGGAAAGCGCACTGCCCCGGAAATACGTGGCCTACTCGGCGTGCTTCCGGCGCGAAGCCGGCGCCGCGGGAGCCGACACGCGCGGCATCCTGCGGGTCCACCAGTTTAACAAGGTCGAGATGCTCAAACTCACCACGCCGCAGAGCAGCTACGCCGAACATGAAAGCATGCTGGAGAACGCGGAGCACCTGCTGCAAGAGCTCGGCCTTCATTACCGCGTTCTGCTGCTGTGCCGCGGCGATCTGGGCTTCTCGGCGGCCAAGTGCTACGACCTCGAAGCCTACGCCCCCGGGGCTGGCAAGTGGCTTGAGGTTTCCAGCGTCTCGAACTTCGAAGACTACCAGGCGCGCCGCAGCAACATCCGCTATCGTCCGGCCGACGGCGGCAAGCCGCAGTTCGTCCACACGCTCAACGGCTCCGGCCTGGCGCTCCCGCGCATCATGGTGGCGCTGTGGGAGAGCGGCCAGCAGCCCGACGGCTCAATCCTCATTCCACCCGTCCTGCGCAAGTACATGGACGGGCAGGAAGTGATAAAGAAGCGGTGAAGTGGGAATTGTGTAGTATAATCATGAGTGTAGGAAAGGCGTGAGCAGGAGCCGGAGCATGATGACATGCAGGGGTAGGGTCTCACGAGGAGTGGTGGTTTTGGATGATCCCACGGCCTTGGCCGATGGGACTTGCGTCCAAGTTCAACCGCTCCAAGAGGCTGCGCAAGAGGGACCCTCGGAAGAGAAAGCGCTTCTATCATTATCAGAGAAGCTGTTGCGCCTCGCCGGAACAGTGAATGGCTTGCCGGCGGACATGGCGCGCAACCACGATCATTACCTGCATGGACATCCGAAAAAGTGACGCCTGTCTTTGCTGACACCTTCTACTTTCTCGCCCTCGTGAACCCGGTTGACCAGGCGCACACGCGGGCAGTTGCGGCCTCTCGACCACTCAAGTGGCCCCTTGTCACCACCTCCTGGGTCCTCACCGAACTCGGCGATGCCCTTTCCGTTCCCGAGCGAAGAGCCAGCTTTGTGAGCATGCTCGAGACACTGGATTCAGATCCAATGGTCACTGTCCTGCCCCCCACGAAGGAACTGTTTGATGCCGGCGTTGAGTTATACCGCAACCGGCCCGACAAAGACTGGCCTCTGACCGACTGCATTTCGTTCGCCGTGATGGAGGAGCGCCGCATCACCGCAGCGCTGACCGGCGACCACCACTTTGAGCAAGCTGGGTTCTTGGCGCTGCTCAAATAGTGGCTGCGGTCCACCTTGGTCGGGCGCGTTGTGAAGCCTTCATTGTGATTTGGGTGTCTATGACACGCGCTTCTCTTCCGTCAGCAACCCACTTTCATGCAATGCCTGCAGGCCCTCCCAGGTGAGTTGGGCCAGCGTTTCCGCATGATGGTCGGTCTTGCCCTGCCACAGGGCCAACAGCAAGCCGCCGAGGGCTTCCCTCGTCAGCGCTGCCGGATTGGGCGGAAGCTCGGGCAGCAGACCACCCGCTTCTTCCCGGCGGCGGATGAGCGAGGCCACGCCGGCCGCGGCGCCCAGCGCCAGGTTCACCGGCCGCAGTCCGCAGTCCAGGGCCAGGCGCATGGCGCCATAGAGCCGGTCGTCGTAGCCCAGCTTGCGGACATGGTCGCGGCTCACACGCGCGACGAGATCGTTGAGCTGCGGGTTGACCATGCGCGCCAGAAGGTCGTCGGCATAGCCTTGGAAACCTTCCGGCGTGAAGAGCGGGTCGTTCAGCGCTTTATGGCGCCGGACAAGCGCCGCTCCGGATTCGGCAAGGAAGGCTTTGCGCGCGCGGCCCATGATCCACGGGTCCTGCCCCGCGCCGGCGATTGTGATCAATCCCTTCAGCTCGGCGAGGTACGCGATCATGGCGTGAATCGCGTTGTGGCCGTAGAGTTTCGCTTCTTCGAAGGGCAGCAGCGCCGGCTTTTCGACGAAGACTTCGATGCCGCGCCTGCAGCCCTGCAATTGGAGCTGCGAAACCAGGATGCGGTTGAACTCCTCGACCAGCACCGCGCGCTGCAAGCGGGGCGTGAGGGTGGCCAGGCCCAGGCGCGCGACCGTGGCGGCGTCACTGATGACGCCGCTCATCTTGCCGATCACCGTGTTGAGCACCTGGACTTGTGCCAGCTTGCCGCACCCGGCCGCGGCAAGGCGCTCGGTGAGTATCTCCGCCGCGTGGTTGTGGTTCTCGGCAGCATAGATGATCGTGGGCAGGGGCGCGGAGCGCTTGGCCAGGCCGTCGCAGAGCAGGCGCACGGCGCTGCCCTTGTTTCCAGCGGTGTAGACCGCCACGCTGGGCAGCGCCGTGGCCATTTCATCGGATGCGGCGATGGCGGACACAAGCGCCTCGCGGTCGGCTGGCACTTGCGGGTTGAAGACTTCGAGGCCCCGCACGGTGAATCGGTCAACCCTATCCCGTCGCGCGATGTTGACCGTGTATGCGCCGCCGTTCTCGCGGATGGCCGCCACCAGGCCCGCATCAACCTCGCTCACCACATACCGCGAGAAGTTGCCCGAGCGATAAGCTTCGAACAAGAACAGCCCGCTTTGTATTGGCCCAAAACCAAAACCAACGTAAGACTTGGCCATGTTTCACCAAGGTTTCAGGTTTCACGTTTCTCGTTTCAGGTTTTCCATTGGCCGTGTCTAACCTGAAACGAGAAACTTGAAACTTGAAACCACGATCACTGTGTGCCTTCTAACAGAATGTCTTCGGCCTCTTTGCACCACATGCCGTTGCGCAGCTTGGCCGCCACGGCCGGCAACTGGCTCTTCAACTGGGTCAGCGGCACCAGCCCCAGTTCGTGCAGCATGGGGTAAACGATGATCTTCCCGGCCAGCGTGCGTTTCTCGACGGCCTCAATGCCTGCCGCGGCGCCGGCCATGCCCGCAATGGCGTCCACCGAACAATCCGTGTCCAACTGCCCGGCCTCAACCTTGCGCAGCACGGTCTCCATGTCGCGTATTTCGGAGCCGCTCGAACCGAACATGAAGCAGCCCTTGGCCAGGTACATGTCCAGGTCCAGGTCCTGCCTGGTGGGAGCCGGGATGCCGGCGAAGATGTTGATAATCGCTCCGTCCGCACTGTCGCGGATCGCCGCGGCGACAAGCGCACCCACGGGCGCCATCAGCGCAAAATAGGTGAACTTCTCGTTGAGAGGAGCCTTCTGCGTGTTGACCAGGCGCAGCGGAACGCGCCGGGCCTGCGCCGGCCCGGAGGCCTTCTGTTGCAGCGACTCCAGGCGCGCGTCGTCAACGTCCGTGCCGGTGACGGAGACGCCGGGCACGCCCTGGCACAGACAGCGAATGACGTGCATCTGTCCCATCGGACCGCCCGCTCCGATAACCACAATCTTGTCGCCGGACCGCAACTCCGGCGACGCCGGGATGCGCTTGTAAGCTTCGGCCGCGCTCGTCCCCGTCGTGCCCGTCCAGCGCGTCGGGCCGTAGTGAACTCGGCCGACACCAACCGAGACCGGCTGCCCGATCTTCCTGCCTGCCGTCACGATGTTGATAATCCCATGGGCAGCCAGCTTGTCGTTCAGCGCCTCCAGGGCCTGCTTGCTCGCGCCGAAGTAGATGATGTCGTCAAAGGACTCATTCGGCAGAGCCGCCAGGCCGGGGACCTCTTTGGCCGCGAGCCCACAGGCCGCCAGAGCCTGTCTTTGCGAGGCATCGGCGCACACGGACGTCACCTGCCCCGGTTTGCCCCCCGAGAGGGCTTCTGCCAGGCCCTCAATGGCGTGTCCGGCGTCGGCGACGACAAGCAGTTGGCCACCGGGCTTAATGCGCTGGCGCTGCGTGTTGGCGTATGCATTCTCCACGCACGCCCACGGCTCAACCAGCGCGACGGCCGAGGCGCTCAGTCTTTCAGGCGCCGGGATAAGGAAGCGCTTGCCTGTGGCCTTGTCCATAATGACCCGTTCATCCATAAGCACGTATTCCTGCAGCGCGCCCTCAAAGTTATAGCCGAACGCAGCGTTGGACTGAGGCGTCCGCAGGTCGCGGTAATCGGTCTGCACCAGGACGCGCTCGCCTACTTTGTGCTGCTTGACTTCTTTCCCGACCGCCACAATCCGGCAAGTGACCTCATGTCCGGGAACGGTGGCCTTGCCGCCGGGAACGTAGCTGGGGATCTCCTTCAGCACCTCTTGCGGCAGGCCTGAAACGATCTCCTTCTTGCGCGGATGGTCCACGAACTGCTTGAGCAGTTTCAGATCCGAAAAACACAGCCCGACAGCCTCGACCCTGGCCAGGATCTGCCGCGGCCCCGGCGCCATAACAGGCTTCTCCTTGTTGAGCTTTAGTTGTCCGGGGCCGACCAACTGGATCGCGTACTGCGTGTCCGGGATTGCCGCGTTCTGCTTTTCCATTTGCTTAGCGGGCTAGTTCTTTTCCTCTTCGAACGCCTCGACGTGATAGATCGAAACCTGGGTGCCGGGTTCGCGCCAGGCAGCGGCCGGCATCCCGGCCTTCTGCGACAGGTGGTTCAGGAAATCCACCTTATCCGGCAGCTTCTCCCACACCTGCGGCAGGAAGGTCGCGCCGCGCCCGCCCACTTTCAACACCACGCCGTCCTTGTTCACCTGCAGCTTCTTCAGCAGGTCTTCGGGACCGTTGAAGGCGAGCGGCTCGGGCTTGGTCAGCACGCTGATCTCGATGTGGATCTTCTTCAGTTCCTCCGGCTGCACGGGGTTGAACCGGTAATCCTCCAGCGCCGCGCTGCGCGCGTTGTCCGCGACGGCCTTGTAGAGCGGCTCGATCGCAACGATGTGGCCGATGCAGCCACGCAGGTCGCCGCCAATGGTCAGCGTGACGAAACAGGCGCCGTTTTCGCGCAGCTTCTCCGGCGCCTCCTTCTCCGCGACCTCCGGCATGTTCCGCCGGTTCACGACCTCGTTCAATGTGTTCCGCGCCAGCTTCAGCATCCATTGGCGTTCGCTGGCGCTGAACTGGTTTCCCGCCCCATCAGCGGCTGCGGTGTTTTTCGTGGCGTCCTTGACATCCGCAGTGGATGAACCCATGGCTGCCCCTCCCTTCTCAAAGAAGCCAATCGCGGAGTACCCCACCACGTTGCTCTTGTCGCCGGTTACCGCGCTGCTGTTGCGCGAGTCCAAAAGCTGTGTTTTCCAGCCCTTCTGGCGCGCCAGTTCCACCAACGCCAGTATCGGCGCCCTCCCGCAAGCTTCCTGTTTCGACAAGGACTCCGCGTCCAGATTACAGATAGCTTTAATGCAGGCGGAGTCAAGTGCGCGGGCCTCTTCGTCCGTGTGGAAGTGGCTCAGGTCGGTACTGGCGATCACCAGCGTCTGCTCATCCAGGAACGGGAGCAGCGCCTTGGCCACCGCCGCCGGCTCAACTTCCCCGAACACAATGGGGACGAGTTTGAAGTCCTTCAGGATGTGCTGCAGAAAAGGTATTTGCACTTCCAGCGAGTGCTCAAATTGGTCTGGCCGCGCCGCTCCCACCGCGCGCGCCATCCGGAAGGGCGGCTTGGAACTGAACGGCGCTTTGCCGGCCAGCGTGGCGGCCAGTGACGAGAGAGGCGCCACGCCCAGCGGCGTCTTGTAGCCGCTCACTGGCGCGATGTAGGCCCCCTCGAAGAGCGAGTGATGGCTGGGGGCCATGACAATCACAGTGCGGTAGTTGCGCCCCTGCGCCTGCTTATACGAGAACGCGGCTGTCTGCCCGGAATACTCGTAGCCCGCGTGCGGGCACACCAGTCCGCGCAGCCGTTCAATGCGCTCGCCGGCCGCCTTGTCCAGAAAGCCTTGGATCATGCCTGTGAGCGCGGTTCTATCGCCGGGGTAGAACTTGCCCGCGACAGCCGGCTCACGAGCAGGCTCATTCTTCCAGGGGTTTTCCGCCTCGGCCGCGGCGGGCGTCTTGACATCGTCCGCTATGGGCCGCGGCGTTTCTTCGACCAGATCTGTTAGGACTGACACCAATCTCTGGGCGTTGGGAGACTGGCTGCCTTTCCCCGCCCGCGACGAACCCACCAGGAAGTAACTGCCCAGAAGAGCGCAAGCCAATAGCGCTGCTCCAAGCGCAAGCATCAGTTTGTGGTTCATAATTCCTCCCTCTCCCTTGTAGCGCAGGCTTCCAGCCTGCATTTTTGTCGCACACCCAACGCTAAAGTCCACGAGCAGGCAAGATGCCTGCGCTACGCTAAGGGTGCACAAAGTCCCGCTCCACAAGCTCTATCAGGTCCCAGAAGTTCTGGATAATGTACGCTGGCGGAGTCACGCCGGGACGTTCATGATAGCGTCCCGAACGGCGGTTGAGCACCGACAGCCAGCCGGCGGCATTGGCGGGATCAATGTCGCGGTCTGGCCGGTCGCCGACGTGCATGCACTGGCCCGGCGGCAGGCCCAGCAGTTCCGCCGAGCGCTGGAAGAATTTGGCGTTGACTTTGCTCATCCCCAACTGGTCGCTGAAAAAGATCGCCTTCTTGTCCAGGAACGGCAGCAGGCGCAGGCGCACCAGTTTCACCGCCTGCTTGACCGTGTAGCCCTGGGAAACGATGCCGAGCCTGAAGCCCGCGCCCTGCAGCCGCCTGAAAGCATCCAGGGCGTCCTCGTAAGGCGCCAGGCCGTCATGAACCGTATCCGAATACGCCGCCACGCCCGTGGCCACAAGGATTGCCGGGTTGATGCCGTTCAGGCGGCCCCGCGGCAGGCGCTGCAAGAAGCGGTCGAAATGGTTGGGGTCGTTGGAGCTGAACTCCGTGACGACCTCGTTCAGTTCCTTTATCGCTGCTTGCAGGTCCATGACCAGGCCCGCCTGGATCATGGCTTTGAGCGCGTTCTCCCGAGCCAGCCTGGCGAAATCCGTGCTGGAATAGAGCGTGTCGTCTATGTCGAAAGTGAGCAGGCTCAACGTCCGCTTGGCAGCCATGGGCATACGCTCTCGAACGCCTGTTCCCAAACCGCGGAACGTGGCCCCGATTCTACGCAGTCAGCGCAAAACATGAAACGGAAAACGAGGGACAAGGCTTCGCATTTCATGCTTCCAGCAGTGTGCCAAGCTTGCGCACGACATCCTCGAGGGTTTCCGGCGGCACTTGGCAGCACAAGCGCGTTTCTCTGGCTCTCCAGTCAAGATTCTTCACCTGATCGGATAGGACGACGCCTGTCACTTCCAGGCCCGGCGGTACGGCGACTTCGAAGGGATAGCCCTTTACTTGAGTCGTAATCGGACAAAACAGAGCCAATCCAACTTTTCGGTTATACGATTCTGGTGAAAGAACAAGCGCGGGGCGCCTCCCAGCTTGTTCATGGCCGGCTTGGGGGTTGAAGCTCAACCAGACGATATCCCCACGGCCCGGACAATATGGCGATGGCATTACCAGGCCTCCCGCCCCACGGCGGGCCCAGTATCAACGCTTGAGTGGAGGTTCTTCTTGGAAATGCCGCTCAGTAGTTCGTCGAGCGTATACTTGGCCTTTCGTACAGGCTCGACAATCACCTTCCCTTCTTGGACAGTAAGGTTCACTACGGAACCGCTCCCCAGGTGAGTATCGTGGGCTACGCTCTTGGGAATTCGCAGCGCCAGGCTGTTGCCCCATGTCCGAACCGTGGCATTCATCGGGACCTCCTCGCCGTATCTACATTGAAGATACCACGACTCCCGCCATGCCGCAAGAGCAGCCTTTCCTACGACTTAGCCATCGCTCCTATCCGCGTTCTTATGTGTTCATCTGTGGCTCATCAAGGGACTTCCTCCCGCAACTCGCCAAGCGGCGTGAGCTTCCCGGGACAGGCCGTGGAACCGCCGCCGCGCACTTGGTTGTGGCCGAGGACGTGTTCCGGCGGGATGTTGTAGCTGCGCCGCAGTTGCGCCACCAGCGCCCGCGTGGCCGCCCATTGGGCGGGCGTGGGTGGCTGCTCATCCATGTTGCCCACCAGGCAAATGCCGATGCCGTGCACGTTATGTTCATTCGAGTTAGCGTGAGCGCCGGGCTCCTGGCTGTACCAGCGCGGGCCGGCAATGATCACCCCGTCGCCCTGCCCGTTGCCGTTGCCCACCACGAAATGGTATCCCAGGCAGCGCCAACCCCTCGTTTCGCGGTGGTTCTGATCGAAGCTCTGCGCACTGCCGCTCGCAGTGCCCGAATGATGGATCACAATATACCACCATTCACCCGGCATCACGTCAGGGTCCGTGGCGAGCACGTCGCGCAGTTCCTCAGGGCTGACCGGTGAGACGCCCGGCGCAGTGGCCCCGCCCTCAGTACGGCGGCGCCATGAGCCGCGCGTGGCCGCTGTAAGCGCAGCCGCGCCACAGGCCGTGGCCAGGAGCAGCACAACCAGGTGACTCAGCAAGCGCGACAGGCCGCCTTCACCCCCGGCGGAGCCGCCACGAGTTGCAGCCCGCGCGCCGCGCTTCCTGGCCCGCCGCAGGACCGGGGCCGGCCTGTTCCGCAGACCCGCGGCGATTCCAGAGAAGAAACTGCGGACTGAACGCATGGGAAGCCCTTGGGATTTTAGATTTGCGATTTCCGATTTGCGATTTGAACTTCCAGTCCCGTGCAATCTAGAATCGAAAATCGCAAACCAGAAATCCCTTCTCTGCCTGGGTGGTTGCTGTTCAATCGCAAATCGCAAATCTAAAATCGAAAATCACTGCAAAGCGGTATCGTCAAGCCAAACGCACGGTTGAAGTTAAAACCGGGTTAGGATAAAGCTGAAGGCATGAAAACGGCGGCGGCCGGCACGAAGAAACCTTACAGGGAGCTTGTGGCCACGAACCGCAAGGCCCGCCACGAATACGTCATCGAGGATACTCTCGAAGCCGGGATCGAGCTGCGCGGGAGCGAAGTGAAGAGCTTGCGCAGCCATCGGGTCAGCTTCGCGGACTGCTATGCGCGAGTGTTCGAAAATGAATGCTGGCTCATCGGCCTGCAACTGGACCTGTACGAGAAAGCCCACGTGCAACTGCCCGACCCGCTCCGCAGGCGCAGGCTGCTGCTGAACCGGCGCGAGATTGACCGCCTGCGCGCCAGGACGGAAAGAGGGGGCCGCACGGTCATCCCTCTGGAGATTTATTTCAAAGGTCCTTGGGCCAAAGTCCTGCTCGGCGTGGGCCGCGGCAAGACGCACGGCGACAAGCGCGCCGCGCTGCGCGAAGCCGAAGTGCGGCGGGACATTGACCGCACGCTGAAGGCGGCCCGCAGGCGCTGAACCAAATCCCAAACTCCAAACTCCAGATCCCAAATTCCAAACAAATGCCAAAAGGACAAAAGGCAAATGCGCTACCGAACCGCTGATAGGCTTTCGACCGCACATCTTATCTTTTGGAGTTTTTCTCTTTGTTTGGAATTTGGAGTTTGGAATTTGGAATTTGGGTTCAGGTGTTGCTCTCGTCCGTCGGCGCGCTGCCCGTCAAAGCACAGGCGAGGCGGAAGCCGACGCTGGAGCTTCGCAAATCCGAGGCGCTGTGATAGCGGCAGGCAGCCCGGCAGTAGCGCGCGGTGTAATTCCAACTCCCGCCGCGGAGCACTCGCCCTTCTCCCGGCTCCGTGCACAGCGGATCAACCGCCTGCGCCTTTTGGCAAAAAACATCATTGTACCAATCCGCGCACCACTGCCATACATTGCCGTGCATATCGTACAGGCCCCAGGCATTGGGCCCGTAAGCGCCGACGGGCGTGGTCTCTTGTTTTTCCTTCAGCCCGCCGGCCATGTTGTCCCTGTAAATCCACTTCCAGTCGTCCCCCGAAGTGCTTTCCGCCATGCAATTGAGTTTGTCAATGGAAACTGACTGCCCAAAGTGGAAGGGCGTTTCCACGCCCCCGCGGCACGAGTATTCCCATTCTGCTTCCGTAGGCAGCCGAAACTCCCAGCCGGATGAGACAAGCGGCGCAAGCAGGGGCAGGAACTTCTGCTGGATGTCGTTCCACGAAACGCGCTCCACCGGCCGCTGCTGGCCATCGGGCGCGCTCTTGAAACGGCTGGCGTTCTCGCCAGTCACGGCCAGCCATTGGGCTTGCGTGACCGGCGTTACCCCGATGTAGAAGGGCCGGGTCAGGCGAACGTAGTGGTGATACTCATCCTTTTCCCGGAACTCCTCGCCATGCGGGCTGCCCATAAGAAACTCGCCCGCGGGCAACAGGACCATCTCTATCCCCACTTCGACAGCAGGGGCTGCCGCGGGCGGGACGCCCGTGGCGCCATGAGCGTCTCGCTCGTGGCACAGAGACAGCGGCACGTTCATACGCAGCGGCAACCCCGTGCCGTCGCTGGTTTCGACCTGCCGCCGCCGCGCCTCGTACATATCAAAGGGCCAGTGCACGTAGCGCTGATGCTTGCCCAGCGCGTTCGAGGGCAACGGCGGGAAAAGGGCCGCGCCCTGTTGTGCGGCGGGCGGCCGCGCGGAAGGCGGCGCTTGCCTGGCCTCAAGTACGCGAGGCGCTGCGGGCGAAGGCGCCGCTTGTGGGCCAGGCGTCCCCGCCTGTTTCTGGCCGCGCGTGGACTCAAAAAGCGGCGGAGCAGGACTGTGCTTGATGGTCGCCGCTGCGGCTCTGGCCGCCGCAGGGGGCAGAGTGCGCGTCGTGCGGCCCTGTACGCGCTCGGGCCCTTTTGAACGGGCGCTTTCGCGGCTCAGGACGGTCGTATCCCAGGAGGCGGGCTTCGGCGCCGCGGGGGAGCCCTCCGCCACGCCCAGCTCATCGCGGCACGCACGCAGCGCGGTCACGAAGGCCGCGCCATCGGCGCAACGGCGCTGCGGATCCTTGGCCAGGCAGCGGTCCAACAGCGCGGCGGTAGCCAGCGAGACGTTCGGGCTGAATTCTGTGATAGGCCGGTGCGGCTCGCGAATGGTATTGGACAGCACCGCCATGGCGGTTCCGCCTGTGAAAGGGGCATGCCCGCACAGCAGCGCGTAGAGCGTGGCGGCCATGCCAAATACATCCGCCGGCTTGCCCACGTTCGCGGCGTCTTGCGCCTGTTCCGGCGCCATGTAGCCGGGCGTGCCCAGCGCCTCGAACGAAACCGTCAAGCCGCTGGCCTGGTACAGCGGGCGCGCGAGGCCAAGGTCCGCCAGCTTGGCCATCTCAAAAACGTAGCCTGGGCCATCTTTCTGCTGAGGCAGCATGATGTTGCTGGGCTTGACGTCGCGGTGCACGATGCCCTCGGCGTGCGCGGCCGCCAAGCCCTTTGAGGCGGCGATGACTGTCCTCAAAGCCTCTTCCTCAGGCACTCCGGCCCGTCCCGCCGCGCTGGCTTTCTTGATGTAATCGCCTGCTGAGACGCCGCGCACGTATTCCATCACGATATAGGAAAGACCGTATTCTTCGTCCACGTCCGAGACGTGCACCAAATGAGGCGAGCTCACGCGCGCGGCCGTCTGTGCTTCGCGGTAGAACCGCTCCACCAGCGATGGGTCGTCAGCCGCCAAGAGCGATTGCAGCACCTTGACCGCCACTTCGATCCGCAGCCGCGGATGAATGCCGTAATACACCGCGCCCATGGCCCCTCGGCCCAGGCGGGCCAACAACGGTATCTTTCCCAGGAGCGGGGCCGGCGGGCCGTACATGTCCGTGCGCGGCAAAGCACGCAACAGCACGTCCTCGGTCAAGTTCTGCAGCGCAACGGTTGGCACCAAGAAGAGACCGGTGGGGGGCCTGTTCTCTGGCTTGGCGCCCGAAGAGAGTGAAGACTGGGCACCGTTTTCCGCCTGCATGGCTGCCTCCACTGCGGCTGCTGGCCGCCGGCCTGCGGCTCTGCCACCCAGCCGGATCAAGCGGCCTTGGACCTGCCTGCAAATGCAAGACGATTATACGCTCTGGGCCATACAATCTGCAACCGGATTTGCGCATAAGAGCGTGCACCGGGTGCGTAGCCGGATTGTAAGCATCCATATGCGCCCCCTTTTCCAGCCACTCTAAAGCGCCCCACCCGCTAACCCCCGACTTTAGTCGGGGGTGGGGTCTAGCTTCGCGCATCTTTACCCCCGTTTACGGGGGTTGCTGCGACGTGGGCTTAAGCCCT
>Ga0315279_10007500_pt1 | contig 13466 bp, 13 predicted proteins | sample YL17G06_20_MG_FD_203694 | JGI IMG/M metagenome (GOLD analysis project Ga0315279, IMG submission 203694) | Sediment microbial communities from Yellowstone Lake, YNP, Wyoming, USA - YL17G06_20 | ecosystem: Environmental > Aquatic > Freshwater > Lake > Sediment | place: USA: Wyoming | collected... | reverse complement strand
GGCGGCGCAATTTCCCTGGTTCATATTGTGGGAGTCACCCCTGAAGCTCCCACCGCGGAAGAAGCGCTGGGCCATAAAAAACCGGAAGATACGATTTCGGTGTCCCGCAAAGATCTGCAGTCTTCTTATGAAACGCTGACCACCGCCCGGGGGGGAAAAGTGGATTTGGTGACCTTTGGCTGTCCCCATTGCAGTATCGGACAAATTCAGCAGATTGCCTCCCTCTTGGACGGAAAAAGAATCCATCCCGATACCCGTCTCTGGGTGGGAACATCCCGGCATTACCAAATGATGGCCCGGGAAATGGGATATGGGAAAGTGATCGAGAAGGCGGGGGGCTTGATCATCGCCGATGTGTGCGTTGCTCCCGGTGCCCCATTCCATCTGGTGGAGGGAGTGAAGACCGTGGCCATTAACAGCGCCCGGGGGGCCTATTTCATCCCTGGGGCTTGCGGAGTTGAGGTCATATTCTCCGACACCAAGGAGTGTATTGAGGCGGCCATCAACGGAAAATGGAGGGCAGCGGTATGAAAATCTCTCTAAAGGGAAGAAAAATCATCGGCGGACAGGCGGAGGGAGAAGCCATCGTGACCCGGCAACTCATCAGCTTTCTGGGCGGGGTCGATCCCGACAGGGGGATTATCGTCGAAAGGGGGCATGAACTGGAGGGACAGTCCATCACCAACAAAGTCTTCGTTTTCCCCCAGGGGAAAGGATCCACTTCCGGCCCTTACGTGATTTACAAAATGTCCAAGCGAAAGACGGCCCCTTCGGCCATCATTAATGTGAACGCCGAACCCATTATTGCCGTCGGGGCGGCCATGGGAAAGATCCCCATGGTCGACAGGCTGGAGCAGAACCCTCTGGATTTGATCGAAAACGGCGACCATGTAAAAGTGGACGGGAACCGAGGAGTGGTGGAAATCACGAAAAGGGAAAAGAGCGGATAACGAGCGCCTAAGGTAAACCCTTTGCGGAATAGGGTAAAGTAGCGAGCTGGCGTAGTAGCTAAAGTGCCCCAAGACGGACTTGAGTTGACAGTGTAAGGGCAGAAAGGATTCCAGGGACAGTCCAGGGAGGGTGTTTTCTGCAAATTTCTCAATGATTGCTGGTGGCGGTGCAGGGATTTGAACCCCGGACACTGCGGATATGAGCCGCATGCTCTGACCACCTGAGCTACACCGCCACGCGCTTGAAAGGGTATTAAAATTTATAATTCGATTTTTGGTGGGTTGTCAACAGAAAAGAGAGCAAAAACAGCTCATAGCTGATAGCTCAAGGCAAAAGCTTTAGGACCATGAGCTACGAGCTATGAGCCATGAGCTATTTGATCAGCAGATAATCCGGCTTCACATGCATCATGGCCTTGAAGATGTTTTCCTTGACCCCCCGGTGATCCTTGTCCAATTTCTTGATCAAATCTTTTATGTACTCCCTCTTGGTGTGATTCGCCGTGGGGCATGGATTTTCCATGACCGGGAGCTCCGCCTCCCGCGCGAACCGCTTCAACAGGTGCTCGTCCGTGTAGGCAAAGGGCCGGATGAGAAAGAACTCCCCTTGAAAATAAGACTGATAGGGGATCATGGTGCTGATTTCCCGTCCGAAAAATATGTTCAGAAGAAGAGTTTCGATGACGTCGTCCTTATTGTGAGCCAGGGCCAATTTATTGCATTTGTAATCCCGGGCCAGTTCAAAGAGCTTCCGGCGGCGCAGCCGGGAGCAGAGAAAGCAGGGGCTGGCCTTGCGGTTGTAATCGCTGTGCGACAAAAGGCCGATGTTCGATTTTTCGATGCGGTAAGGGACCCCCTCTTTCTCGAAGTAGTCCTTCAGGATCTGTGCCGGCTGCCCGTTCGTCCCCTCGAATCCCAGGTCCACATAGACGGCGAGAACGAATTCCGGCCTGGGCACGAAAAGAAGGGGGCCGGTGATCAGCTTTAGCAGCGTCAAGCTGTCCGCCCCGCCCGAAACCCCTACCAATACACGGTCTCCTTCCGCGAGCATTCCGTGTTTGAGAACCGCCTGCTCGAATCGTTTCCGGAGGTGAAGATAGAGCTTGCTCATTTCCTTAAAGCCGCAACCAAAAAATTATTTATCAGGACACAGATGAACACAGATAAACACAGATACGAAAGTGCCGAAAGTTAAGAACAGGGCTTTATCGCCTTTGACTCCGGACTCCGTACGGGCGACCCAGCGGGTCGCCCCTACGGACTACGAAATTTCATGGGTAAGGGCGGGTTTCAAACCCGCCCCTACTCGAACTTCTTTGGACGCGGATGAACGCGGATAAAGATTCATAAAAAAGATTAACAAAATCAAAAGATTTTACACCTCAGTAGCACAGATACCCCAAAGAAAATAGAGGTCTCTTTTAATTATCATACCCCAAATCCCTTGGATCCTGTCAAGAATTCGGGCTAGCGGTAGGCCAGCAGATGAAAGATCAAGAAGAATAGTTTCCAGCCTTCCGGCAGGTAAAAAGAAAATAGATTTCCCGCGGTCAGTGGTTTTTCTTCAGGGTCTATGTGGGAAAAGGTTTTTAGGATCTTCATGCACACCTTTTCCGAATGCGGAGCGGCCTGGGCCAGCCGAAGAGTTTCCGTAAAAGGGATCAAGTCGTCGTCTTCCCCGTGGGCCAGAATCAGGCTGGCCCGGAGATCTTTAAACACCGGGGCCACCGATAGGGCCGTCATGGAAGAGCGGATCGCCGGGGGTAATTTCTGGATAAAGGACTCAGTCTGAGAAGGATCGGCATGGGAGAGGAGGTCCAGCACGTTCCTCCCCTCCCCTGTCAACTGGGATAAAAATGAGTCGATGGACGCGCGTTCGTCCCGCAGTTTGACCTTCAGGATCTTTCTCAAGACGGCTCGGTCTTCCGCAGACTCGACCCAATCGAGGTTATTGGCCAGGAAGACCCATTTGCCGTATTCCTGGGGCTTGCGGAAATAGCGATGCCCCTGGAATTCAAAATGGCCGGTGGCGATGAAAGAAAGGACATTCCTCAGGTCGTAATACCCCCCGAAGGAGACCACAAACCGAACCTTCGCGCGAATCTCCGGGCGGCAGGCGGCGATGATCGTGGGGCCGGCTCCGTAGCTGAACCCGAAGAGACCGCAGGAGTCCGCCCGGACCTCCTGCCGGGAAAGCAAGTGAGAAAAGGCCGCCTTGATTTCCTCTATATCCGAGGGGGCGATGCGAAAGGCCCTCATTCCTTTCAGGTCGGGGACGAAGACCACGAACCCCGCCCGGCAGAGCATCGAGGCAAAGCGTTTCAACCGGGGGTCGTCCTTCCCGGTGTCAATGACCCCGTGATTCAGCAGAATTCCGCCCCTTTTCCCTTCGGGGTGGGGAAGATAGAGGTCGGCTTTCATGAATCCCATCGGGCCTTCCCAAGAGACTTCCTTTACTACCGGGCGGGGAGGGGTTTTTCCCAACCATCCTGGGTTTTCGAAATTCAGAAGTTCGCTTAAGAGCAGAACACTCCTGAAGGTCCTCTCGCCGTAAAGGAGGGAGAGAAAAGCCCCTAAAGCCAGGCCCAAAAACAAAGCGAGGGTTCTTTTCTTCACTTTGAGCCCAGAAGGCGAGCCAGGGTACAGAACTTTTCCAGATTCAAAGTCTCACCCCGGGCCAGGGGGGAAATGCCGGCTATGGACAAAGCTTCCTTGATCAGAGGGGCGGGAAAACCCCCCAGCTGGAGAGCCTTACCCAGGGTCTTCCGGCGGTAGGTGAAAGCCGAACGTACGACCTTTCCCAGGTTCTTTTCGTCCTCCACCACGACTCTTGGCTTGGGGAGAACCCTGAATTTCACCACGGCAGAGTGCACTTTGGGCGGGGGGAGAAAGGAATTGGGCTTCACTTGAAAGGCAATCTTCACGTCGCTGTAAAGCTGGGACCAGACGCTGAGGGGCCCGTAGTCCCCGGTGCCCGGTTGGGCCGCGAGTCTTCGGGCCACCTCGAGCTGGAGCATCAAAACCAATAAGGAAAAGCATTCCCTTTCTTTCAACAGACGAAAGATCATGGGGGTGGAAATCTCGTACGGGAGATTGGCCACCACCTTGATTTTTCGTTTCCACCGGCGAAAGGGAGCGCCAAAGTCAAACTGCAGGGCATCCGCCCAGACGACCTCCACCGTGTCCCCGCCGGAGAACCGGTCTTTCAAAGCATCCGCGAGGGAGGAATCGATCTCCAGGGCATAGACCTTTTTCACCCGCCGGGCCAACGGCTCGGTCAGACTCCCCAACCCGGCCCCGATCTCCACCACCACATCCTCGGGCTCGAGCGAAGCCGCTTCGATGATCTTGCGGAGGATGTTGGGGTCGTGGACAAAGTGCTGGCCCAGGCTCTTCTTCGGCCGGATATGCAGCTCTTTAAGTTGTTTTTGAAGAGAAGTCAATTTTCTCCAACCGCCTTCTTCGCCTTTCGCGGTAAAGCAGGACGATTTTCTTGGTCATGAAGTAGGTCGGGATCACCGCAAGCGATCCGACGACGATCCCCCCGACGAGGAGGGGGTAATAGATTTCCCAGCCCAGATTGAGAACGTAGGAGGCGGAAAAATCGGCAGAGACCAGGGAGGGCCCGCTGGCGCCGGTGATCGCCTGCCCCACCCTGTAATCCAGGATATAAATGAAGGGAAGGAAAAAAGGATTCGCCACCTGGCCTCCCAGGGCCGCGGCCAGTTTGCTTTTGCCCAGAAGAAAGGCAATGAAAACCCCCAGGACCAGATGCAACGGGACCGTGGGAGTAAAGCCGATGGCGACGCCGATGGCCATCCCCCCGGCCACTTCTTCCGGCTCCCCGCGCAGCCGCAGGATCCGGAGGTAGAGGAGACGAAACCGCCTCTTCCATCGGGCTCCCAGGCTTTTTGAATTCCCGTTTTTTTTCGCTTCCCTGTTTTCCATCCCCATGACGGATTATCTTATACCCATACGGGAATAGGCGTTCAAAGTCAAGTCCGCGCGAAAGCCTTCCTGGAGGAGGTGGAACCCGGCCACGCCGATCATGGCCGCGTTGTCCGTGCACAGAGCGGGAGCAGGAAAGCATACCTCCATGCCGGATTCTTTTCCCTCCTGAGATAACTTCTCCCGCAGGCGGGAATTGCAGGCCACTCCTCCGGCCACGACCACTTCGCGAATTCCTTCCTGGCGCGCCGCCCGAAAGACCTTGGAGACCAGGGTATCCACCACTGCTTCCTGAAAAGAGGCGGCCACATCCCGGACCTGAGAGGGAGTCAGTTTCTCCCCCAATCCCTTTACGTAGTTCAAAACGGCGGTCTTCAGCCCGCTGAAACTGAAGTCGAGAGAGTCCGGTTCCAGCAGGGTCCGGGGAAACGCAATGGCCCTCCGGTCCCCTTCCCTGCTCAGCCGGTCGATGATTTCTCCCCCGGGGTAACCCAGCTCCAGAAGCTTGGCCACTTTATCGAAGGCCTCCCCGGCAGCGTCATCCCGGGTTCGGCCGATGAGGGCCATCCGGGTCCGGGACTCCACCCGGAAGAGGCTCGTATGGCCTCCCGACACCACCAGCGAAATGAATGGAAATTTCAGGCCGGAAAAGTCAAGAAATATGGCCGCCACATGGCCCAGGATATGATTGACCCCCACGATCGGAAGGTTGAGAACGTAGGCCAGGGATTTAGCCGCGGCGATGCCCACGAGGAGAGAACCCACCAGGCCCGGCCCCTGGGTGACGGCGATCCCCTCCAGGCCCGCCAGGTTGATTTCCGCTTGGGAGAGGGCTTCCTGGATAACCGGCAGGATAGCTTCCACATGGTGACGGGAAGCCAGTTCCGGAACCACTCCCCCGTATTTCCGGTGGATGGAAACCTGGGAAGCGACGACGCTGGACCGGACCTTTTGCCCATCCTCCACCACTGCGGCCGCAGTCTCATCGCAGGAGGATTCAATTGCTAAAATGTTCATTCGAGGGTCAGTGGTTCAAACGCTCCCGGGGGATTGGAAGACCGCAATCGAGCAGCGGATCGATTGAGCGGATATTCACAGAATATCATATCGATGGCGGAACCGGAAGCCCACTGGGTAGGAAAACTCCTCCCCTTCCGGGCTTGGGGCGAAAGGGACATCTCTTGCCCGGGGGGAGAAACTCGATGCGTCCGGTAGAAAAGCCGATTAGCCCAGAACCGCGGCCATCTTGAAGATGGGCAGGTACATGGCGATGACCAGGGCTCCGATGGCGGCGCCCAGGAAGACCATGAGAACCGGCTCCAGCAGGGAAGTCAGGGCGGAGACCGCCGAATCCACCTCGTCGTCGTAAAAATCGGCGATCTTCGACAGCATGGAATCCAGGGCCCCGGTCGATTCCCCCACCGAGATCATCTGCACCACCATGGGCGGGAAAATGCCGCTGGCCCCCAGAGGTTCGGCGACCGTTTTCCCTTCCCCGATGCTGACGCGGGTCTTCAAAATGGCTTTCTCGATAATCTTGTTTCCCGAGGTACGGGCCACAATGTCCAATCCCTCCAGGATGGGAACTCCGCTGGAGAGCATGGTGCTCAGGGTGCGGGTGAACTTGGCGATGGCCACCTTTTTAACCAGCATCCCGAATACGGGAAGCTTGAGAATATAATCGTCTATTCTCTCGTGCCCCTTTTCGGTCCGGTAATAATAGCGGAAGCCGAAGCCAAGAACGACGAGGAAGAGCCCGATGGCCCACCAGTAGGCGCGCAACATATCACTGAGGTTGATCACCAGCTGGGTGAACGCCGGGAGGGTTCCCCCCATGTCGGCAAACATCTTCTGGAAGACCGGGATGACGAAGAGTAAGAGCGATCCGACAACCAGCAGGGCGACGCAGAGTACGACCCCCGGGTACACCATGGCCCCCTTGACCTTTTTCTTGAGGTTCATCGTCTTTTCGATATAGACCGCCAGACGGTTCAGGATGGTGTCCAGAATTCCTCCCGCCTCTCCCGCGGCCACCAGGTTGCAGAAGAGATCGTTGAACACCGTGGGGTGCTTCCGCAGGGCGTCGGCAAAAGTCGATCCGGCTTCCACATCGCCCTTTACCCGGAGAAGGACCTCTTTAAAAAAGGGGTTGTCCTGCTGGCTGGAGAGGATTTCCAGGCACTGGACCAGGGGCAGTCCGGCGTCGATCATGGTGGCAAACTGACGGGTGAAGACCACGATCTCTTTTTCCCGGACCCGGTTCCTCCAGGGTAACTTGATTCCTCTCAGGATATCCTTCGGTTTGGGCGCGATCTTGGTGGCCAGAATCTGCTGGCGGCGGAGGATCATTCTCACGGCGCCTTCGTTGCTCGCCTCCATCTCCCCCTTTTCGATCGTCCCCTTGCGGGATTTTCCTTCCCAAACATATGCTCCCATTGGCGTCCTCCGATTATGATCCGGGCGGTTTCTCGGTTAATCCTCCACCGTGACCTTCAGGACTTCTTCTACGCTCGTGACCCCTTCCTTGAGCTTCTGCAGTGCCGCCTGCCGCAAGCTTTTCATCCCCAGGCTGACGGCCTCCTTCTTGATTTCCCCGGCTGAAGCCCCCTGGAGGATTTGCTCCCGGACCTCTTCGCGGACGGGGAGAACTTCATATAGGGCCACGCGCCCCTTGTAGCCGGTGTTGCTGCAGCGGGCGCATCCCGCCCCCTTGTAACAGGTAAACCCCTGGAGTTCCTCGGAAGGAACTCCCAGATTCAGGAGCATCTGGGGAGAGACCTGGACCACGGTCCTGCAGGCATCGCAAACTTTCCTTGCCAGTCTCTGGGCAACGATCAGATTCACCGCCGAGGCCACCAAAAAGGGCTCGATGCCCATGTTCAGCAGACGGCTGATGGTGGCGGGGGCGTCATTGGTGTGGAGCGTGCTCAACACCATATGCCCGGTCAGGGCGGCCTTGATGGCGATTTCAGCGGTCTCAAAGTCCCGAATCTCCCCCACCATGATGATGTCCGGATCCTGGCGCAGGAAGGAACGGAGGCAGTTGGCGAAACTCAGCCCGATTTCCTCGTGGATCTGGACCTGGTTGATTCCCATGAGGTTGTACTCCACCGGGTCCTCGGCGGTGGAAATATTTTCGGATATCTGGTTCAATTCGGTCAGGGCCGAGTAGAGGGTCGTGGTCTTCCCGCTTCCCGTCGGCCCGGTCACCAGGACCATGCCGAAAGGCTTGTGAATGGCGTCGCGGAACTCCAGGAGGGGTTTTTCTTCGAACCCCAGCTTGGTCATGTCCAGCTGCAGGCTGGATTTGTCCAGTAACCGCATGACCACCTTTTCCCCGAAGAGGGTGGGCAGGACGGATACGCGGAAGTCCATCTCTTTATCTTTCCCGTATTTCACCTTGATCCGGCCGTCCTGGGGAAGGCGGCGTTCAGCGATGTCCAGCTTGGACATGATCTTCACGCGGGAAGTGATGGCATTCTTGAGCTTCAGCGGGGGCTTCATGAACTCATACAGTACCCCGTCCACCCGCAGGCGGACCCGGAAGACTTTTTCATAGGGCTCGATATGGATGTCGCTGGCGGCCCTCTTGATCGCCTCGTTCAGAACCAGGTTTACCAGCTTCACCACCGGAGCATCTTCGACCGCCTGCTTCAGCGCGCTGACGTCGATGTCCTCCGAGTCCTCCAGAAGATCAATCGTTTCCCCTTCTTTGATGCCATCCATGATATCGTTGAGGGCATCGGAGGGGTCATAGAGCCGGTCAATGACCGTCTTAACGGCGCTTTCCGTGGAGACGAACACCTCTACATGGCAGCCGGCGAGAAATTTGATATCATCGATGGCCAGGATATTAGAGGGGTCGCTCATGGCAACCCGAAGGGTGGACCCGACTCGTTTGATGGGAATCGCCTGGTATTTAAAAATCACGTCGGCCGGGATCATCTTCATGGCGTCCGGGTCGATCTGGATTTCATTCAGATCGATGGCCGGGACGCCGTAATGGCGGCTGAGGAAAGAAACCAGGGTCTTTTCACTTATGTATCCCAGCTTTACCAGGCCGGAACCCAGCTTGCTTCCCGAGAGTTTTTGATCCTGGAGGGCTTTTTCCAGTTGTGCGGGGGTAATTAAGCCATTGCTGACCAAAAGGTCACCCAATCGGCCGGCCATACGCTATCTCTCCACAATTATATTGTTTTCAAAAAAATATAGAAGGCTATCAGGGTCTTGTCAAGAAATTTCCAATCTTGTCTAAAGCATTATCGTCACCGGGCAGAAGAATCTGAAATCTTATCCATACCTTTACTACCTGCATGGGCAGGCCGAAGAGGATATCTTTCTATTGACAACCCTTTGGAAAGAGAGTACTTTTTCTCCTTGGTTGAAAATTTGCACCCTATCACGGCAAATAAAATTACCCTGCCCAATGGGGGTATACGGGATAAATCATTTTAACTTCGCTATAAAGAAAAATAAAGGCCATATCGGGGGGGTTGGGGATTTTTTATCCTTTTCGCGTGCTAAGCGCTGGGAGGTAATGAAGTTTGAATCGCTTGATTATCGCCATGGCTTCTGTCGGCTATGCAGGTTTTTCTCCCCGGGCGCCGGGAACCGCGGGAACGGCGGTGGGGATTCTGGTCTATCTTCTTTACTCCTCCTTCCCTCCCCTGCTCTATTTCCTCAGCACGGGGGCTTTTTTAATCCTGGCCTGCTGGATTTCGGAGCGGGCCGAGGTTCTGCTGGGCCAGAAAGACAGCCCGAAGATTGTCATCGATGAAGTCACCGGCTATTTGATAACCATGGCTTTTGTCCCCTGCACCCCATCATCGATGGTGATTGGATTTCTTTTTTTCCGGGTTTTGGATATAATAAAACCGCCCCCTGCAAATTGGATCAACCGGGAGATGAAGGGCGGCTGGGCGGTTGTTCTGGACGATGCGGTGGCCGGAGGGTACGCGAATGTTCTCCTCCGTCTGACTGCTGTTTTTTATCCGGGCCTTTTCCTTGTCTGAATCGATCACGCCGAAGGCTCAAGAGGAGTCATTCCTTGCGCGTCGAACTTATTACCATTGGGAACGAGCTGACTTCCGGGGAAGTGGTGGACACCAACGCGGCGTTCATGGCTGAAGTCCTGTCGGAAGCCGGCCTGGAGGTGGTTTTCATCACCACCACCGGGGATGAGGCCCTGCGCATCGAGGATTCCCTCCGCCGGGCGCAGGAGCGCGTTGAGGTCATCATCGTGAGCGGAGGCCTGGGGCCCACCAAAGATGACATCACCGCGAGTTCTGCGGCCAAGGCCATGAAGCTTGATCTGGTTCTAAACCGGGAGGTCCTGGAGAATCTGAAGAAACGCTTTGCCGAAGGGGGAATGGAAATGCCGATTTCCAACGAGAAGCAGGCTTTTTTCCCCCGGCAGGCCGAAATCATTCCCAACCCCATGGGTACGGCCTGCGGTTTCATCGTCCGGCGGCCGGGCAAGGTCTTTATCTTTCTCCCCGGCGTCCCGCGAGAGCTGAAGGTTTTGATGAGAGAAAAGGTAATTCCCTTCCTGGAGAAAGAAAGAAAGGAAAAGGTCTTGGTGCGCTCTCGCACCCTGAAAGTCTTCGGCTTCACCGAATCCGCCATCGCCGATTTGCTGAAGGATGTGAGACCCCAGGATTTTTCCGCCACCCTGGCGTACCTTCCCCGGTATCCCGAGAATCATGTGAAGATCATCATCCGGGGACGGGTTGCCGAAGAAGCGGAAGAGAACCTCCGGAAGCTGGAAAGCCTGATCCGCGAAAAACTCCAGGGGCGGGTCATCGCCGTTGACCGGGAGACTCTGGAGGAGATCGTCGGTCAACTCCTCCGTGCCGAGCGGGCGAACCTGGCCGTGGCTGAATCCTGCACCGGGGGGCTCGTGGCTCGTCGCCTGACCCAAATCGCCGGCAGTTCCGATTACTTCGAGAGATCCGTGGTCGTCTACAGCAATGCCGCCAAGGTTCAAATGCTGGGGGTTCCGGGAGAATTGATCGACCGCGTCGGCGCGGTGAGTGCGGAAGTGGCGGAGAAGATGGCCGAAGGCGTGCGCCGGGTCAGCAACGCCACTCTGGGATTGGCCATTACCGGGATTGCGGGACCCGCGGGCGGATCGGAAGAAAAACCGGTGGGCACGGTCTTCATCGCCCTGGCGAGCCCCAAAGGAACCGTGTCCAGGCGATACCCGTTCATGGGTGACCGGGACCAGATTCAGACTATTTCCGCCTACACGGCGATTGACTGGGTGCGAAGGTATTTTTTGAATTTGATACCGGCTTTCAAGAACTTGTAGGACCGGGTTTCCAACCCGCCCTCACGGCTATTTTTATGGACGACATTCGATCTTTCATCGCCATTGAAGTCCCCCCGGCCCTGAAATCGCGGATGGATGAGCTCCAGCGGGAGCTCCGCCGGACGGAGGCGGATGTAAAATGGGTGCGTCCGGAGGGGATTCATCTGACTCTCAAGTTTCTCGGCTCCATCCGCCAGGAGGATGTAGAGCGCATTTCCCAGTCCATCGCGCCGGCGATCGCGGGGTGGGAGCCCTTTGAGGTGCGGGTGCAGGGCATGGGCTGTTTCCCCAATCCCCGCAACCCCAGGGTCGTCTGGCTGGGGATGGACCGGGGAAAAGAAATTCTCACGGCGCTGCAACAGGCGGTGGAAAAGAAGATGGCCGAGCTGTCTTTCCCGGCGGAAGAGCGCCCCTTTTCTCCCCACCTGACGCTGGGAAGGATCCGGTCTCCCAGGGGCAAAGGAGGATTGGCCCAGGCGATTGACAAACATCGGGGAGCGGAAGTGGGAACTTTTCAGGTCCGGGAGGTTTTTCTCTTCCGGAGCGAACTCCGTCCTTCCGGAGCGGTTTACACGAAACTAAAAGAATTCCCGATGCGGCGAGATTAAAATTTTTCCCAAAATATTCCCCTAAGGAGGATCCATGCCAGCGGAGAGCCCGAAAGAGAAAGCCATTGAACTGGCCGTCAGCCAGATCGAACGCCAATTTGGCAAGGGATCGATCATGCGTCTGGGGACGGACGCCGTGCTCCCGGAGATACCGGTCATCTCCACGGGCTCTCTGGCCCTGGATATAGCCCTCGGCGTGGGCGGGGTGCCCCGCGGGCGGGTGGTGGAGATCTACGGCCCGGAAGCCTCGGGCAAGACCACGCTGGCCCTTCATATCGTCGCCGAAGCCCAGAAAAAGGGGGGGATTGCGGGTTTCATCGACGCCGAGCATGCCCTGGACGTAGCCTATTCCCAGAAGCTGGGGGTGAAGACCGATGACCTGCTGATCTCCCAACCCGATACCGGGGAACAGGCACTGGAGATTACCGATATGCTTGTGCGGAGCGGGGCCATCGACGTCGTGGTCGTCGACTCGGTGGCTGCTCTGGTTCCCAAGGCGGAACTGGAGGGGGAGATGGGCGATGCCCACATGGGGCTGCAGGCCCGCCTCATGTCCCAGGCCCTGCGGAAACTTACCTCCACCATCAGCAAATCCAACACCTGCGTCATCTTCATCAACCAGATCCGCATGAAGATCGGCGTTTTTATGGGCAATCCGGAGACCACGACCGGCGGAAATGCCTTAAAATTTTACGCCTCGGTTCGTCTGGATATCCGGCGCATCGGAACCATCAAGGACGGGCAGGAGGCCATCGGAAATCGGACCAAGGTCAAGGTGGTGAAGAATAAAATGGCCCCTCCCTTCCGGGAAGTGGAGTTTGACATCATGTACGGGGAAGGCATTTCCCGGGAAGGGGATCTGGTGGACCTGGCGGTGGAAAAGGAGATCATCCAGAAGAGCGGGGCGTGGTTCTCCTTCGACGATGAGCGGATCGGACAGGGCCGGGAGAATGCCAAGGTTTTCCTGAAAGAGCACCCGGAGACCGCCCGGGCCATTGAAGAAAATCTCAGAGAAAAATTGGGTCTGGTGAAAAAACCAAAGGAAGATTGATTATCGATTGCGGATTTCGGATTTGCAGAACCCGGATTCCCCGTTTTTCATTCCGCATTCCGAATTCCGAATTAGAAAAGTCCCTTACCCTTCTATGCTGACCCAGCGATCGAAGTCTCCGGAAAGCGCAGAGACGTCCGCCATGCGCCTTCTGGGCAGGCGCGATTATACCCGTCAGGAGCTGCTGCGGAAGCTCATCGGGAAAGGATTTTTGGCCGGAGAGGTGGAGAGGGTCCTCGTAAAATTCGAGAGCCTTGGACTCCTGGATGATCGAAAATTGGCCCGGCGCGTGGTCGACTATTATTCGGGGGAGAAGCTCTGGGGTCCGCAAAAGGTTTTTCAGAAACTGGTTCAGAGAGGGATCCCGGCTGAGTTCGCCAGGGATCTGATCGACGGGGAAGAGGAAAGCGGGAAAGCGCCGGAACGACTTCGAAAGGTTTTGCATCTTAAATCGAAAGGCCAAGACCTCCATTCTTTGTCGCCCCAGGAAAAGCGACGGCTGGCCAGCTACCTCCGGCAGAGGGGGTATGGCTGGAATGATATCTGGGAGGCCTTGCAGGAAATCGGAGGTTCGGTAGAAGAATGATGACCGGAAGCGC
>Ga0315279_10007498_pt1 | contig 13468 bp, 10 predicted proteins | sample YL17G06_20_MG_FD_203694 | JGI IMG/M metagenome (GOLD analysis project Ga0315279, IMG submission 203694) | Sediment microbial communities from Yellowstone Lake, YNP, Wyoming, USA - YL17G06_20 | ecosystem: Environmental > Aquatic > Freshwater > Lake > Sediment | place: USA: Wyoming | collected... | reverse complement strand
GCTGCGGGAGTTCAAACAGGCGTTTGGCGACGACCTGAAGAAACTGGACGCGGAGTTTACGCAGTACGTGTTGCGACTGCGATAGACATGACCGATCCCGGGCAAATCGAGACCGAGCTGGGGGTGCCCATCCCCGGTGAGATCCTGCCGCCGGAGCAGTGGGCAAGGACCGCACTGAAGAAGCTGCCGCAGGACGGGCCGCTGGATTGGGAGTCGCTCTTCGGGCGGCGCTCGCCGATCGTGCTCGACTTGGGCTGCGGCAACGGCCGGTTCACCATCGCCAGCGCCCTGCGCCGCCCGGAGATGGATCATTTGGGCCTGGACATCCTGCCCGTGGTTATCCGCTATGCGACGCGGCGGGCCAACCAGCGGGGACTGGCGAACGTGCGGTTTGCCGTGGGCGGGGCCGCCGAGTTTCTGGAGAAGCTCGTCGCTGGGCAGTCGATTGCCGAGATCCACGTCTACCATCCGCAGCCCTATGGCGACGCCCAGAAGATCGGCCGGCGGCTTTTGACGCCGACGTTCTTCAGCCTGGTCCACCGCTCGCTGGTCCCCGGTGGGTTGTTTGTCATCCAGACCGACAATCCGGCCTATTGGCGCTACATCGCGGCTATCGCCCCGCGATTCTCCGAGTTCCACCAGCAGCAAGGCCCGTGGCCGGACGCGCCCGAGGGCCGCACGCGTCGCGAGATCATGGCGCGGTGCATGGGGCTGGAGGTCTTCCGCGCCTGGGGGCGGCCTTTGCCCGGGTTGGATGACGAGGCCCGCCAAGCCCTGGTTGCAGAACTCCCGGTTCCGGACTTCGACGCCGCGGTCAGGACCCCCCGGCCGGGCAGGCCGCGCCGGGCCCGCGCACGGCGAAAATAGACGCCAGGGGGTCAAGGGGGGCTCGCATCCCTGCCGGATTCGGCTATTCTGGACGCACCGCGCATGTCCCCCTCCCGGCCTTGAGGCGTGCTTCCTTGTCTTCGGGCGTGATTTGCGCGGCGGACCAGAGCAGGGCCCGCGTGATAGAGCGGCTTGGTTTTCGCCTGGGACTCTTGACGTTTGCCGTTGTCAGCAGGCTGACGGCTGATAACGGATAGCTGAAAGCTGGCGGTCGAGGATGCGCTTAGGATGCGCGCATCCGGCTGCGGAAGGCACGAATCTCCGGGAGGCGATGCCATGGCTATCGACGTCTGGTGTGAATGTGGGAGGCGGGGGCAAGCGAGGGATGAGTTTGCCGGACGGCGTGCGCAGTGTCCTGCGTGCGGCCGGGTCGTGACAGTCCCGCAGAAGTCTGCGCAAGCGCCAGCCGCCGCGGCGGCCGGGGTCAGTCCGAAGCCCGCCGAGGTCTCGAAACAGCCGCAGGCGGCTCAGATCACCGAGTACCTCGATCCGCCCGCCGCCCCGGCGGCAAAAGCGGAGAAGCCGTCCTACTTGCGGCTCATGTTCGAGGGCCTGTTGACCCCGCAGAGCATCCAATGGATGCTCATCCTGGGCGGAGGGTTGACGGTTCTCGGGCTGATCATCTGGCTCCTAAGCCTGGACCTCTTCGAGAAGAAGTACGTGCTCGCCGTGGGCCTCGGGATTGGGACCCTGGCGGTCCTGGGGGCAGGCTGGTGGGTCACGCTGAAGACGCGGTTCAGGATCGCCGGCCAGGCGCTGACATTCTTGGGCTGCGTGGTCGCGCCGCTGAACCTCTGGTTCTACCAGGCCCAGAACTTGCTCACCATCGACCGCGGCCTTTGGGTCGGCGGCGTGGTCTGCTGTCTGCTGTATGTGGCGACGGTCTACGTGCTCCGCGACCCCCTGTTCATGTACGCCGTGGAGGCAGGAGTCACGCTGACCGTGGGCCTCGTGTTGGCCGAGTTCTGGCGGCAGGTCCCACACGTCGAACTCTACGCCCATGTCACGTTGGTCCTGATGGGCCTCGGCCTGGTTTCCCTCCACGCGGAGCGGGCCTTTCTGCCCGAGGGGGAGTTCAGCCGCCGGCGCTACGGGATGCCGCTGTTCTGGTCCGGGCACTTGCAGATCGCGGCCGCGCTGTCGATCGTGTTGGGGACGCAGGTCGTCCGGTGGCTCTGCAACTACGGATTCCTGCACTTCGCCGCGCCCGAGAACGTGCTGACCAACCCCTACGTGGCCGGCGGCTTGTGGCTGGTGGCGACCTATGCGTATCTCTATTCCGACATCGCGGTGCGCCAGGTCGGCACTTATACCTACTTGGCGGCGTTCTGCTTCTTGCTGGCCGAGGTGACGGTCGTCGGACTAAACCTCAAGGATCACGGCGAAGCGCTGATCGCCATCCTGGCCGCGACTGCCTTGGCCGCCAATCTGGCCCAGACCTACATGGCGGCCCGCAATGAGAGGGTCAGCCGCACCGTCCCCCCGCTGGCCATGGCGCTGAGCGCCTTGCCGATCCTGTTGGGGATTCTCATGCACATGGGCGCGACGAGCAAGCTCGAGCCTTTTGCGAGCTGGGGGATCAAGACGGGCTGGCCCTTTGTGGGCGCTATGGTTCTGGTGGCGGCGTGCAATCGGGTTTCGGCGTGGCTGTGCCGGCACACGGCCCCCAGGACCTCGGCCGCGTACTTCTTTGGCAGTGGGGCGGCGGCGATCGTGGCCGTCGTGGCAGTGCTCCGCGCCACGGCGAACCCCCCGGAGTCCTATGGGCTAGACCTGGAGTGGCTGAGGCCGTGGACCTGGCAGGCCCCGATCGTCATGCTCCTGCCGATCGTTTACATGGTCGCCTCGCGCCTCTGGCGCGGCCACAGCCCCGAGCGCCCGCTGGCCTGGCTCGCCCAGGCCGCCACGGGAGTCATCTTGTTCGGGGTGCTCGTCGCGTCCACCGAGGCTGGCGACATGCAAGCGGCTTTCACCCCGCGATCCGCCGAGCAAGCAAACCTAGCCTTCGGGCTAGTCTTTGCCGAGGCGGCGGTCTTCTATACGCTGGCGGCCTTCTTCCGCCGCCGGAGCGTGAACGGGTACTTTGCGGCGGCCGCTGCCTGCGGGGCGCTCTGGCAGTTCCTCCACTACTGGAGCGTGCCCGGCGAGTATCAGACGATGTTCTTTGCGGTCCTGGGAGTCGCTTTCATTGGGCTATGCCGCGTCTTGGGAGTCGAGCAGGTGGCGGTCTACCGGCCGAGCGGATCGCAGGGGACGGCCCCGCGCGGCAGAGGGCTTGCCGCGCTGCAGGCAGGCAACGCCATCCTCTCGATCGCGCTCTTGGCGGCTTTGCTCCAGGGCCTGTCGCACCTGGCCGACAAGAATTACGCCTGGCCCAGCATCGTTGCCCTGGCGCTCACCACGGCGGCCAGCGTCGTCGCCATGGTCGTAGTGCCGGGTGCGATCTGGCGGCGCACCTACGCGGTCTCCGCGCTGGTGCTCGGCTCCCTGACGTTCCTGACGCTCACCTTGCACGTCAGGCTCTCCAACTGGCAGAAGCTGGAGATCTTCTGCGCGGCGGCGGGAGTGCTCATGATCGTTGCGAGCTACGTCGGCCGTTTCCGCGAGGCGGACAAGCGCAAGGACGACATTGTCAGCCTGGGGCTCTTTCTGGGGAGTCTTCTGGCCACCGTGCCGCTCCTGGCGGCCACGACCTACTATCAATTCTGGACGCTTCAGCCCTGCTGGGAGGTGTGGGCCCTCTTGACGATCACCATCGTCATGCTGGCCACGGGCTTGAGCTGGCAGGTCAGGTCTACGACGATTGTCGGCGGTGCGAGTTTCGCCATCTACCTGATCCTGTTCCTGGTCGATTTGACGCGCCTGGGGAAGATGGCCCTGGGCGTTGGTGTGTACCTGGCCATTGCCGGCGCGGTGATCTTCGCCTTCGGACTGGCCTTGAGCATTTGGCGCGAGAAGCTCCTGCAATTGCCCGAGAGGATCGCCAACCGCGAGGGCCTCTTCAAGGTCCTGAGCTGGCGATAGTTGGCGCGGAGAGGTGCATTAACGTGGTTTGCGTTTCGCGATGGCTCGCGTGTTCCCATCTCTACTGACGAAACGGACCCCTGTGAAAAAGACACTCGCGTACCTGATGGTCCTGGTGGTCGGCGCGGCGGTGCTGCCGTCCCTCGGATGCTCGAAGGCCGACCCGCGCAAGGCGGCCGCCAAGCGGCTGGTCGGCGTCTGGACGGGGAAGCAGGCTCCTCAAGGCGAAGGGGCCGGCAAGAAGGGCGACATCAACGTCGATGTGCCCATCACCGTGGAGTTCAAGGACGGCGGCGCGATGAGCATGAGCGTGTTCATCGTCTCGCTCTCGGGGACCTGGGAGGTTCTTAGCGCCGAGGGAAACAACGTCTCGGTCAAAACCGTGCTGGATATGCCGGCGGGGATGGAGTCGGACAAGGGCGCCGGCTCGAAGGGCGGGAAGGAGACGCAGGAACTCTCCATCGTCTTCCAGACCGACGACCGCATCACCATGGCGTCCAAGGACGATCCCAAGGATGTGGCTACATTGGACCGGCAGAAGAAGTAGGTCCGCGGGTGTAGCGGTCGGCCCAAACAAGCGAGGGATGGCTCCGATGAAGAGAGCATGGGCTCCGGCGCGTTGGGCCTTGGCGATACTCCTGGGCTGGATGGGGAGCCAACGGGCTGCCGACCCCGCTGCCGTGGCCGGTCCACGGTCTGGGACAAGGCCGGGGGCCGTTGGCGGCCCGGGCCGGGTGTGGACCGACGCCACCGGCAAGTACAAGGTGGAAGCGGCACTGGCCGACGTTGCCGACGGCAAGGTCCGCCTGAAAACGGCCGACGGCAAGATGGTGGCCATCGCCGTGGACAAGCTCAGCGTGCCCGATCGACAGTACGTCGGTCAATGGGCTGAGCTGAAGAACGAATACCCGTGGCTGGATGCCAACGTCCCGTTCGACGCGGTCGCGTTTCTGGCGCCGATCCCCGAGGCGGAGAACGCCGCGATGCTCTACCCGGATGCGCTGTTCGAATTCAGCGGCGACATGGCCCTTCTGTTCCCGCCCGAGGAGCGTGGGCGGCGCCAGCCGATCGCCCAGAGGCGAGGCGAGGAGTTCATGCGTCTATTCGAGGCCCGGCGCAAGGACCCGAGGTCGGTTGACCCGCGCGCGGTGGATGCCTGGCTCGCGGAATATGAGACCGGTTTCAAGAAGCTGGCTCTGGCGCAGCAGCGTCCGGGGTGTGTACTGCAGACCGAATACCGTGTTGACACTCTGTTTCCCCAGGTCCAGGCGTGCCGGGAGGTGGCACGCGTCGTCGCGTGGCGCACGCGGCGCGACGTCCAACGGGGCGACTTCGACCGGTCGATCCAGGGGATTGAGACGGTGCTCCGCCTTAGCCGCGATGTGCGGAACAAAGGAGGCCTCATCGCTCAACTGGTGAGCGTCGCCATGGATGGTATCTGCTGCCAGGAAGTCATTCCCGACATCCTCCTGGCTCCCGGCCTCCGGCCGGAACACTGCGACCGCCTGTTGGCCGCCATGGCCAGACACGAGGCTGAGACGCCCGATCCGTTCGTGGAGCTGTATCGGACGGCGTATCTTGAGGCGCGGAATTCCCATTACGACATCCAGCATGGCACCGGATCGTTCGACAAGGGGCACATGGAGAAGATGGGCACGCGGGCACCGGTGGATTCGCCGGCGGCACGTTTGCGCTTCTTTTTGCAGCTTGGGGGAACCGGCGGCCGACTGGCCGTAGAGAAATACGGCCGCCGCCCCGCACAACGGATGAAGGAGATCGAACGCCTTGTCAACTCGATGACCGCGGAAGACTACGCCAGGGAGGCAGAAGCCCTCAGTCGCGTGTATGCACCCGTCCTGGCCCTGGCGGGGCAGACCATGCTCCAGCGGAGCCGCGCTTGCAGCGATCCGGCGATCGTCGAGGCCCTGCGCAATACGACGGTGGCGGTGTTCTTGGAGCCGCAGTTCGTCTTCGTCCAGGCGCTTCTCAGGGATCAAGCCGCGCTGCGCGGCACGCAATGCCTGGTCGCCCTGCGGCGCTGGCAACTGGAGCACCGGGGGTTGCCGCCCGATCTCGACACGCTGGTCAAGGCCGCGGGCATGAAAGCCGTGCCGATCGACCCCTACTGCGACCAGCCGATGCGCATGACCGTGCTCCAAGGGACGCCGGTGATTTACTCCGTGGGAGCGGACGGCAAGGACGACAAGGCGACGGTGGTCTGGGACCTCGTTCCGGGCCATCCCGGCGACTACGTCTTCCGGCTTGAGCCATCAGTACGGTAAGGAGGTAAGACGTGCGGGCGCGGAGCTTCGGTCTGGCGCGACGGCCGGCCGGACTCGCCGCGAAACGAGAACTGCAACCAACCCTGAAAGGACGTTGACGGAAGTGACCTGCCGGAGTAACATCGCGATACCAGAGAGGGCCCGGGCTGCTCGTAGGTTGCTGACCAGCACACATGGTCGGCTGGGGGGAGGCGAAGGAATGGGACTGTATAACCTGTCTTTCCTCACGTGGCTGGCGATTGTCGCTGTTTGGATTGTCCTTTGTCTCTTGGTTGGATGGCGCGCGACTTCGTATAAGCGCTCACCGGAAGCCTGGTTCCTACTCGCAATGCTGTTCAGTCCCTTGGCAGCGTTCGTCTTCTTGTTGGTGGCCAACGTTCCGCACGCTGCGGTTGTTCGCCGTGAGAGAGAAGACCGGCTCCGTCGGGCACATCCTGAACGGGCTGATATCCGTGAGGCGGCGCTGAGCGAGCTTTTTTGTCCGAAATGCGGGGCCACCTTGAATCCAGCCACGGGTGACGGTCTCCATTCTCCGGAGGACGAGCCCTGGGTTCTGATCTGCAATCAGTGCGCGACGGAGATCCAGCCGTGAGCCAGTGTCCCTGAACGAAGCTCGCTACGAATCGACATTCCGAGACCGCGCCTGCATATAGCGATGCCGCGGCTGGCGAACCAATGGTCAAAGATAGTCTGAAGTCCGAATCGCCAGCCGTGCCGGGGGAGCACCTCGAACATCCGACAACCCTTGGAGGTGGGCTATGAGCGGGCCCTCGCCCTTGCCGAGACTTGCGCCGCCCCCACGGCCGGTGCCTTGGGGCATCCGTTTGCGGATGCCGGGTCGCGATTGGGCGCTTTTGGCTGCCGGGTGCATTCTGTCGGGCATTGCCGGCGCCGTGCTGGCGGCCTTCTGGATCGCTCACGGCCCAGCCCTCGTGCGCGTGCTGCTGGCGCCTTTTCTCGTGGTCATTGGGCTGCTGTTGATCGTGCTGTCCATCGTCTCCTGGTGGCGCAAGGTCAATCTGTTGCGGCGCGGCGAACTGGCGCGGGCCACGATCTTCGCCTACGAAGAAGTCGTAACCGCTAGAGCCGGAGACGCGTTTTCCTCCGTTAGCGAACGATGGGTGGATTTCAAGGAGGGCTTCGAGGAAACCCACACCCGACGGGCCGCCCTGAATGCCTCCGGAGACCTGACGCCGGCTGTGTTGCGCCAAAGGCCGGTGGCGCGGTGCCGCTTCCGGTTCCAACCTGCGGGCGCGGAGGTTGTCACGGCCCAAGCGCAGCTCGATTTCACCGGCCGGCTGGCCGCAGGCAAGGCCCATCCCACGGACATCGCCGTCTATCACCCAGAGAAGCCGCAGCGCGCCCTGCTGCTAAGCGGGTTCTCCCCTCCGCTCACGGTGTCGGATTCCGGCCAGTGGGAACAAGACAAGGAGAAGGGCTCGGCCTTTTTCGCCGCTCTTTGGGCGTCGGCGGAGCAAGAAACAGGAGACGCCACCGGACCATGAACCGTCTACCCTTGCAGAAACCGCCGCAATGGTGGTCCCCCAAACCGAGCCCGTGGTGGATCCGCTTCTTTCGCCCCTTGCGCAAGCGCCACGCGCGCAAGGCCGAGCGGCTCCGGCAAATCGACGTCCGCGGCCACCAGCACGTGCGCCAGGCCATCGCGGACAACCTCGGTGTGCTCATCGCTCCCAATCACCCCAGTCACGCCGACTGCTTCCCCCTGTATGAAGCCGCGGATCAGGCGGGCACCCCCTTGTACATTATGGTGGCCTGGCAGGTCTTCCCTAGCGTCAACTGGCTCACGCGCTGGGTCCTGCGCCGGCATGGCTGCTTCAGCGTCGATCGCGAGGGGACCGACGTGCAGGCCATGCGCCAGGCCGTCGAAATCCTCGAAGCGGGCCCGTATCCGCTGGTCGTGTTTCCCGAAGGCGAGGTCTACCACGTCAACGACCGCATCACGCCGTTCCGTGAGGGACCTGCGGCGATGGCCATCCTGGCCGCGCGCAAAGGCCGGCGCCCCATCGTCTGCATCCCCTGCGCCCTCAAGTTCCGCTACCTCGAAGACCCCACGCCCGGGCTGCTGGCACTGATGGAGCGGCTGGAGCGGGCGATCTACTGGCGCCCGCGCCCCGACCTGACGCTCCGCGAGCGGATCTACCACTTCGCCGAAGGGGCCTTGGCCCTGAAGGAGATCGAGTTCCTGGGGCGGGCCTCCGAGGGGCCGCTTCCGCGGCGCGTGGCCGGCCTGATCGACTTCATCCTCAACGGCCTGGAGGCCCGGCACGGGCTCCATCTCGCTGCCTCGACCGTTCCCGAGCGGGTCAAGGCCCTGCGCCAGCACTTGATCGCGCGCCTGCAGGAATTGCCCCAGGACGACCCGGCCCGACAGCAGTGCGACGAAGACCTGGAAGACGTATTCTTGGCAGTGCAACTGTTCAGTTACCCGGGCGACTACGTGGCCCAGCAGCCGAGCATCGAGCGGATCGCCGAGACGCTCGACAAGTTCGAGGAGGATACCCTCGGCACGCCCTTCGCGACGGTCCGCGCCGCGCGGGCCGCCACCGTCACCTTCGGCGAGCCGGTTCCCGTGAGCGCCCAACGGGCCAAGAACGCCGCCGCAGCCCTCACGAGAGTCTTGGAGGAGCGCGTCCAGGCGCTCTTGAGCGAGAAGGAAGTCTCTGCCGTTGGGCAGCCCGAAAAGGCAGCGGCGGGATGAAGTCAAAGAAACCCTGCACGGCAGCCAGCCTGGGGCGGCTCAGGTCTTAAGCCGACTCCAGGATCACGTTGGCGTACTGGACCGTGTCGCCGGTGCGGATCAGCCCGACCGCCTGGGGCACGCGCCTCTTGAACTCGACGTGCGGCTCGTACACCAGCGGAATCCCGCCGAGCGCCTCGGCAAAGGCCGCCCGGGTTTCCTCCGCGTTCTGCCGGAGGAACTCCTCGGCCATCCAGGCCTTTCCGATGACGAAGTTGGGCCGGATCGCCTGGAGCACTTGGAGCACGGTCGGGATGCCGTCGACCAGCGAGAGGTCCACGGTCTCCGTCGCCCGCCAGGAGGGGAAGCCCCGGTCGGCAATCACCAGGGTGTTGGTGTGGCGGACCCGGCTCAGGAGCGAATTGAGGTAGGGATTAAGGATTCCGCTCTTCAACATGCGATTGAGCTTACCGCGAGTCCGCACTTCCTGCAAGGGTCTCAGGCAGAGGGACTATCGGCCTCAGCGGACGGCACCGCTCGCCGCTGCTTGCCGCTCTTGACCGAGTCCGGCAAGAGAGCCTTGGCCGCAAAGCGGCACCCGACCAGATAGCTGACCCGGTCGCCCTCTTCGACGCGGGCCACGCGCATCACCCGGGCCGTGAAGTAGTTCAGGGCCGGCAGGCGTCCCAGACCGACCACGAGGTCTTCGAACTCCGGGAGGAAATTGAGGAAGAAGGCGATCCCGCTGCCGGAGATGTCTTTGCACCGGACCTCGAAGAACTCCCGCCGCGAGGGAACGCGGCCGTTGACGATCGGGGCAATCCACTGGCGGTACGGGTACAGCCGCCGGACGCTCTTCCTTTTGTCTATGCCGAACAAGCCGGTGCCCGGGATTTCGCCCAACGGCTGGACGGGGAGCGGCGGGGGCTCCTTTGCCGCGTCGTCGTGGGAGGCAGGCGGTGAAGCGGCTGCCCGCGGCGATGCGCTCCCCGCGTCAACCGTCACCTCCTTCAGCTTGTCCGAAAGCTCCTGGAGCGCACGGGCAGTCCGATCGGCAAGCGACTCGGTCATTGGCGCCTCTTGTTGCGTCTGAGCCGGCCCCGTCCGCTCCACGCCCGTGAGAATCAGCGACTGGACCTCCCCCGTACACATCGTCTTCAGCGACCAGGCGACCCGGCGGCGGGTCCCGTCCTTGGCGAGCAGGTCTCCTTCGAACTCGTTGGGGACGTTGCTGGTCCTGGCGTTGCGGAAGATACCCGCGATGAGTTCCTGGTCCTCGGGGCCGATGAACAGGTCCCAGAATGGCCGCCGGCGGGCTTCGTCCAGCGAGAACTTCGTCACCTGTTCGCAGGCCCGGTTCATGGCGATCACCCGGCCGTCCATGTCCAGGCCCACGACCATCCGGTCCGCCATCTCCAGGACGGTGTTCTTGACCTCCCGCTCTCCTTGGAGCTCGTCTTCGAGCTTGATCCGGGCGATGGACGCGCTGAGCAGGTGGGCGATGGTCTCGGCGAAGCAGGCATCGTCGAGATCGAACTCCCTCGGCTCGGTCCGGTACACGCCCAGGGTGCCGTAGGGCCTTCCGTTCATGTGCAGGGGAATGCACAGCGCGCTTTGCACGCCCAGGCCCCGCAGGAACGGATCGGCGAAGCGAGTCTCTTTCGCGAGGTCCGCCGACCGGGTGGGGCTGGCGGTCCGCAGCGTGTGTGCGGCCATCGAGTCCGGGCTAGCCAGCGGGCACCGGTGGACGGCCGGCTTCACGGGGAGGTCCTTCCCGTCGGTGCGGTTTATTGAAAGGACCAGCGTTTGTCCGGGGGCGATTTCGCCGACGCCGGTCAGATCGGCCCCGACCACGTCCGTGACCAGGGCCACGGCATCCTGCATCAGGACCGCAAGCGGCGGCCGGGCATTGACGCGCCGGCCGAAGGCGAGGACTGCTTCTTGTTGTCGGGCGCGGATGTCCACGGGCTGGTGCTCCGTATCGCGGGCTCTACTTGTCGTGAGATGCCGGACGGCCCCGCCGTCGAGGGCGATTGCGCCGCTCGGCCGGTTTGCGCCGCTCGGCCGGGCCGCGGCGCTCTTCGAGGACCACACTGTCCAGGCCGGCGCCCGACTCCAGCGAGCCGAGCGGACCGAGGTCGATCTGCCGCCGCTTCCGGGCGGCACGCCGCTGACGGCAGCGGCGATCTCGGCCCCGGCGCTTCTCAATCAGGTGATCGAGCTCGGGTGGAACGGGCAATTCGTCGGGCATGTTCGATTCCTCGGGGGCCATTGCGCCTAGCGCGGTCTCGGATCCGGTTGCGGAAGAGGGGCCCGCGCCTCCGGCCACCGCCCGGCGGCCGGATCAACGTATTGGGCCGAGCCATACGCTTGGTCCGGATACTCGCTGCCGTAAATCCGGCCCGGCGGCGGGCAGGGCTGCCGCTCTCCCGCGTAATACGGCGCCGCGTAGGTCGGCTCCGCGCCTTCGGGACCGCAAATCCGCCGCGTCCGCTGCCGCATGGCCGGCAGGTCCTCCAGGTGGAACGGGTTCTCGACGGCGTCGGGCAGTTTTGCCTCCCACGGCCGCTCCGCGCGGTCCAGCGGGCCTTCAAACACCGGCGTCTGCGAGCGCAGCACCTCGGTCGCGTGCCGGTCGTCGCACGCCAAAGGCGACGGCACGATCCGCGGCACCAGGGCGATGACGATCTCCTGGCGCTCCTTCTTGATCTCCTGCCGCTGGAAGAGCCGCCCGATCAGCCAAAGGTCGCCGAGCACGGGGATCTTCTGCTGCATCTCGGTGTCTTTTTCCTGGATCAGCCCGCCGATCACCATGCCTTGGCCGTCGGGGAGCATGACGCTGCTCTCGACCGTGGTGGTGTCCGACTCCGGCAGGCCGGTCAGCGGATTGACCTGGCCCTTGGACACCTCGGGATGGACGAGCATCAGCACCTGGTTGTCGGAGGTGATCCGCGGGGTGACTTTGAGGATCACGCCCACTTCGAGGAAATTCACGTTCTGCAGCGTGCTCGTCTCGGTCGTCGTGGTCACGCGGAAGCCGAGCTGCTGGCCGATCTGGATCTTCGCTTCCTGGCCGTTGATTACCAAGACCTTGGGCGAGGCCAGCGTCTTGGCATCGGTCTGGGTGGCCAGCGCCTCCAAGAGCACCTTCAGATCGCCCCGGTCCACGCTGAAGAAGAACGCCTGGGCCGCCTTGGGATTGGCGAAACCGGTCACCTGGAACCCGCCCGCCTTCCCCAATTGCTCGATGAGCACCTGGAAGTTGAGCCCGGTGTTCTGGTCGCGCTGCAGAGTGACGGCCAGCACGTGGGCCTCGATCAGCACCTGGCGCGGGGGCCGGTCCACTTGGCGGACGTACTGCTCGATGACGCGCAGGTAGGCCGGCAGGTCCTCGACGACCACCAGCTCCTGGGTCTTGCGGTTGTCGGTGGCCTTGCTCACCGTGATAAACGACCTGCCCACCGGCGAGAGCAGCCCCTTGACCGCCGTATCCATGTCCGTGGCCGAGGCGAAGTCGAGGCGGAAGACCCGGACCTGCCGTCCCTGGAGTTCCGCCGGCAGTTTGGACGTGGTGGACACGTTGGTGACGTAGACGATCCCGTTCTGCTGCGTCCAGGAGCACCCGGCCACGGAGACGATCGACGTCAGCGCGACATCCAACGGCACTTTGTCCAGAGCCACCGAGACCGGCATCGTCGCGTTCTCGGAACAGACGATGTTCAGCTTCTGACGCTGCCCCAACGCCATCAGCACCCGGTTCAGCGGCACGTCCCGGACGATCAGCGAGACCAGCCCGTCCGTCTCCTTGATCTCCAAGCGGTCCGGGCTCACCGAATTGGCCAGAGGGATTTTCCACGGATTGCCCGGCGGAGGCGGCGCCTCCTCCGGCGGGAGTTTGACTTTCGGAAGAATCGAGCGGAGCGGGCTGCTGCGCGGGGCCGGGGGGGGTGCAGGCACGCTCCCCGGGCGCTGGCCCGACGGGCCGAAGTCGCGCCCCGGCACGGGGCTCGGCAAGGGCGCGGGCTCAAGGCCCGGACGCTCGGCCGGCATCTCCTGCCCGAGGCCGGGCCGGGGCGTCGTCAATGCCAATAGGAGCGCCATGAGTATCCCTTTGGCCAGACGGAATCGTCGTCCGGGCCGTTGCCCGCGACTTTCCTCCGGCCACACGTCCGGTCGGGGCTTCCTTCCGCGACCGGTCCACTTCCAAACGCCGCGGAGTCCGTTCTGCTCCGCAGCCCTGCGTGCCTTCCTGGCATCGGTCATTTGCGGTCCTTCTGCACGTCTTGCGAGTCGGCCGGCGCCAACAGGACGCCGTCGTCGTCAATCGAGACCACGCGATATCCTTGCAGCACGTCGCCCACGCGGACGACGCGGTTATCGATCACGGCCACCGCCCCATTCCGGTCGCGGAGCACCGCGCTGGTGCCCTTGCTCCGCAACGCAACCAACGCCGGGTGCGAAGCGCTATTGCGCTGGGCCGCCGCGCCTTTGCCGTCGCGGGAGCTGTCCTGGCCTTGGGCCGTTGCCTGCCGTGCGAGGGGTTCGGGCATGGCGAACGGGTCGTATTGGGCCGCGG
>Ga0315279_10007497_pt1 | contig 13469 bp, 14 predicted proteins | sample YL17G06_20_MG_FD_203694 | JGI IMG/M metagenome (GOLD analysis project Ga0315279, IMG submission 203694) | Sediment microbial communities from Yellowstone Lake, YNP, Wyoming, USA - YL17G06_20 | ecosystem: Environmental > Aquatic > Freshwater > Lake > Sediment | place: USA: Wyoming | collected... | reverse complement strand
GCAGTTTAGGGTCGTGTTCAAGATACCAGCGTATGGCTCTTCCAAGCAGAGCAGCACAAACGCCTACTACTATGAGAGTTATGGCGTCCTTTATGAAGTAACCTGCGATTTGTGGAAAAATGCCAAACCATGCTGCCAAATCAGGAGGCGTCACCGACGATGATACAAAATACGCGGCGCTTGTCCACCCCAAGTAAACGCCTAACACGATGCACAAGATACCAGCTATTAATGCAAAGTTTGATGCCTGCACTCTGAGTGGTGGAGGAGAATATTCTCTCATCCACTTGTAGAAGCCCTTAGCGGCTCTGTCGGCTCCAAAGCCCTTCACCACCATTATTATGCTCACGACGATTACGAGCACGACCCAGAATATGGAAAGCAAATTGAAGATAGAGAGAGCTGCGGCTATCAGAAAGAGCAAACCGGGAACGCCAAGTATGAAGCGAGAGTACCGTGGGTTTTCCACGAGCATTCTCAAATAGCGTGAGAACAGCGCCGCTGTTTCCTCGATTCTTTCGCTGTGCTTTACGACTATTCTGCTGACCGATGAAACCGGCACGCGAGACTGAATGAGAGGCAGGACCATTTCATCCGAAAACCCGTCCACGACCAATATGACTTCGCTAGCGGGAAATGAATTCAAAAGCTCGCCCAGTTCTGCAACAACCTTCCTATCCGCGCTTACACCACCGAGTTCAGAGCCCGAGATGGATGCTATCTCGAAGGTTTCTTCGGGCTTTTTTTCCCCTTTCAGACGATCATAGGTTCGGACAGCCTCGAACATCGCGTTTGCATCTGGCTCTTCCGGGTCACTCAGAGCCAGCTTTACGGCGGCTTCAAGATTTCCATCCCTTCCAACAACAGGGGTCTTGACTTCTGCCTTTGCCCCTAAATCACCATCTCTATCAACGCACAAAACGAGGATCTTTTTCTCTTGTTTCGCTTCGTTCTCTTTTTTCGCCATTTCCTTCTCTATTCTCTGTATAGTCTAGACAGGTTAAACTTTAATCTTGTGTTTATTTAATGAATCTTGTGCTTTTCTTCTAGTCTACTTTGGTTTCCTGAAGAGCATTCTACTGGTGTTGGGGTTTACGCACACAAAGGTCAGCCAGTCTCTATCAGTTTTCCAGCGTCGTCATCTGTCGCTGCTGACGTGAATTGAAATCGGTCGTCTTTTTCGTGGAATAGTTGTTTGTTAAAGTGGATGTATTTCTGTGTGTTTGTCATGTATTTGTGTCCCAGTTATCCTGTACTTCCTCTGTTGGTATGTGGTTGTGAATGTCCATTGTTCCACGGACGTGTCGGAAGGTGTGAAAGTGTATCTTCATGAATTGTGGTTTTCCTAGCTTATCCGCAAGTTTCGCTCTTTGTCTTTGGAAACTTCCATGTAACGCTCTGGGATTGGGATTGAAGATATAGCTGCCGTATTTTCGTGGCAATCTCTTTGGTAGATCTATGCATTCTCTTGAGACCTTGTTTATTCTTGCCGTGAGCCTTTCAAAGGATGGTTTATGGTTATTGTGCAACGTTCTTCATCAATGTCTGTCCATTCTATCTTGCAAGCTTCATGAGATATAACCAATTCTCTTCGACGTGATGCAGATGAATCTACTAAATAGAGAGCATGAAACCGGAGAATATAAACCCTTGAGCACTAATAACCCATTCTCTTCAGCTTCGTGAACTACTCCATTATTGATACAATCAATCGTTTTTTTCACATCATTGTTTGTCGGCAAATTGTCATTTGTCCATTTTGCAATTTCAGATAACAATGATTTCTCATTGGATCCTTGCTCCATTGCTCGCTGTATTAATGGGAGTATGTGCTGTTCGAGAGTTCCCTCCGAAAGATGTCGTTGAATACACGGACCTACATGCTTCATAATCCAGTTCTCGTCTTTCATTAGTCTATAAACAAGAGTTTCAGGATTTCCCGAGAGCATTTACTCACCTAGGATGCCAAACACCGGATTATTGCCCCCGTAATCATGCCCACAAATGCGGAAAACACAAACAGAAAAGATGGACTCCTCTTGAAAGAAGCTAGAAGGGTTAGTATCGCTAATATTACTTTAATAACAATAGCATCCAACGTGGTCGCTATCGACAGCATCAATGTTATCTCGTAAGTGACCACACAGGCAGTCGGAAAGATCACGAGGCAACATAATAACCTTCGAAAAATCAAGTATCTTCGGATGCGATAGTAATTCTCAATAACTCTGCTTGAAAGTGAACGATTCTTATTCCGTCTCGTCACTTCTTTTCCTCCTCTTTCTTTAGGCTTAGTTTCTTAAGCAGGTCACTAGCAGTTGCTGGTCCCTGTCGAACAATTTTCGGTCGACCTTGGATCGTTGCCTCAATCAAAGTATCTATATCATATGTTGGACCTTGGCCGTTTCCTGATCCTCTAGGCATACATTTTTCTCCGATTATTCATAACCGCAGAAACTCCTCAGAACTTGAACCTAGTGTCATCAATCAACTTGTGCAATGCTCGGAACACCGTGTCTTTGGAAAACGCCCATTCTTTCTTGTCTCTTGAGAAAGCTTGATACAGCGCAATGTTATCCAGTTTCGAAAGATAGTTGCTAACATACAGATTTACGTTGCTTATGATTTCTTGACGTCTATTCAGCAGTTCAAATACGTTGTAGAATTCGAAGTGTTCATAGGAGGGAATAATAACGTGCAGAAAAATGGTCTCCTCCCCTATCACCTTCTGATAAGCAACTGGATACGGTACTTTGTCCAAGTGTGAAACAAACTTTCTTAAAGCAACCCCATTGACAAAATCAAGTTTCAGCGTAAAATACATGGATGTAGCTGGATTGACGGGGTAAATCTCCGCCCTGCAACCGATAATCAAGCGACACTTCAGAAGTTCCTCATATCGTCTTGCAATCTTTGAACTAGACTCTCCTACGCTCTTTGTCATATCAACAAACCTTTCTCTAAGGTTCTTCTCCAGATAGAAAATGATCAAAAGATCCTCATAGGTAAAGGGAACTTGAACTTCAGCCCTCTCTTCAGGCATAACAGCCTCTGCAGCTTCATCAAAATCGCACCCCCATTTTTCCCAGTCAAATGACACAGGTTGATTTCGAGCAATAGCTTCTCTCATTTCCAAATATGACTCTAGAGGTGGAGTATTGTAATAGGATTGGGTGACTTTGCAGAATTCGTCCACTCTCATGGTACATTTTACTTTCTTTAATTCGTCAAAGAACGTTCTTAGATCGCTCTCCTTTTTAGGGGGGATCGAATACAAGGCAAAAAAGCCGTGCGTTGCTGCCCCGTGAACTGCCATCAACAAGCGCCATATGGGATAACATGTCATGAATGTGCCTGCGTTTATTGCTGTGCCTTCCTTATTATCATAGGTTAAGCCAGGTCTCACAGTCGCTATAACAGCATAGTTGGAAAGTCCCAGAAGTGGCTCATTTATTACTGCTCGAAATCTAACTAAATCCTCTGTATCGAACCTTTGAACCCTGTAGTTTACAGTCTGTTGGGACAGACGCAGTTCTTTTGCTATTCTGCTGACATTTCGGGGACCATCTGGCCCTCCTTTTAACATGGCAAAAACAATTTTGAAGTCGAGCTCCGTAAACTCTCCAAATTTTTTAAAGTAATAGAACTTGCTAGGGATTACTTGTTCGAAATAAGATGAAGCCAAGAGATCATCCTCAAGTGGAGTCCAGGTCGCCTTTTGTTTTTCCAATTCAACGTGTTATTTTCTTTGTTAATAAAACTTTCGGAAACGAAAGTAATATCTTCAATGCGCATCTGCTATTCATATTGTAGGTTTACCACTTGGCAAGGAATTCTTGGTAACACAAAGTTTTTTCGCAACGATTCAGTTAAATTTCTGGTTAACCCTTATATACAAGTTCACACCATTTAAACATGGTGGTAATATGAAAGGAAATAGAAAACTCGTTTGTAGCGTACTGTTCTTACTTTTCGCTATTAATCTAATCATGTTCTATACTGTATACGGCTTCCACTACTTGACAGACACGCAAGAAAACAATAACAAGAATAGCTCTTTCTTTCCAGATAGAGCATTTCAATACACCCTGACCGTTCAGCCATGTGGTGATGGAGGAAGTGGGGCGGGACAAGGGCCGTATCCTAAATAGGGTTCTGTCAAGTCTTCGGTTGATGAGAGTCCTTGTCAAAAATCGGTTGATAACTATTCTTTTTCTGAGCCTCTAAGCCTTTCCAGAGCTACGTCAACGGCATGACTGAAATTCTGAAATTCGCCTTTCCCTATTTGTTCCTCTATCCACTGATACAAGTCAAGCCTTAGCGTGACATCCCTTTTCTTTCGAGGCTTAGGCAACTTTGGCATTCTTTCACTTCGATAATATCATAATACTATCAAAATAATATCAAAAGGGTATGCTAATATTTAAGAATATTGCCGAGATATTGTGGTGTCGGTTCTGCCTATGCCTCTCAAGATCGAGATAAGCGTCGTGGAAGTCGGGAAAAGCCTCAAAATCACAATTCCAGTTGTGATAGCCAAACACCTAAACCTGAAGAAAGGCGACACGGTTCTTATGTCGGTTGACGATAGCCACATAATCGTCGAGAAAAAGAAGAAATGAGTAGACGAAGCCACCTAATAGAACTAGCAATAATCAAATTCAGAGAAGAAGAAACGAAACACTAAATGAAAACGAGCCTGGATGACTTCTCTGAGAAATCAGTGAAAAACTCTGGTTGATGAGATTGTTACTTTCGGTCAATAAAAAAGGTTAGTTTGATTTCGGGATTGTATGACTTAGCTTATCATTTCGGAAATATGCTTTGAAGGATTTCTCACATCTTTTGCAATCAAAGCTCTTAACATGAAAAGCTGCATAATCCCATTCTTTGGTAGCTTTAGATACTTCAGTTCCACATCTTGGGCATTTTGTCAATTTATACACCAATCTTCATATTCTTGCTCATCTTAATAAAACTTCCATGAACAGGTTCTGTTTGCATTTTGGATTAGAGCTAATTTGCTCCTCCAACAACTTGTCTGCTAAATAGTTGATTTATCTTCATGACTATAGATTTCAATCTCTGTTCCAATAAATCGAGTCTCTCATACTCTTGGAGAATTTCCAGTTGCTCCTCAATCAAAGGAATGTCCACTTTTGCACTTTGAAAGAAGCCAGTCTTGTTCCATGTGGCATTGTCAGGCGAAGAGACATAATCAAAGAATAATTGTGAGTATTGAACCATCAACCACTTGAGTTTTACTTGATACTTACAGTCTTGCCGTAGAGTCAGAAAATAAGCATGGTCTGTGAGAGCATACTTGCCTTTGTCGATAAAGAAAGTTGACCCTGCTTTTCCATTCCTAATAACAAGTATTCCTTCTTTGTCCTCTATGACTTCTAATTCCTTCCCATTCGATAAATGGCACTTCGGTATCTCGCCTAGCCTTGTTTCTTCCATAGTTGAACTCGACAGCACATCGTACCTCTGTCCATCGGAAACTATTCTTCGGTAAATTTCTTCCTCAGTAAGTCCAGTGTTACCGCTTGCACAAACCAAGATTTCTGAAATGGGTACGTTTCTATCTTGGTAGCTCCTATAATCAACTGATAGTTCCTTCGCCTTTAGAACTTTGATTCTATGCATGAAAGATTCAATCTTCTTCCTCTTCTCAAGTAGCGGTCTTATTTTCTGCATAATCGTCTTTTGTGCATCATAGGACGGAAGCTCGAAGTCTTGAGACTCCAACAGTCTTTTGGAGAGAGTCTTAGAACCTCCCTCGCTCACACTGGCTTCGTTCAACTGTTTCTGGAAGAATAGGCTGAAAAACTCTGGGTCGATTTTTCCTCTAGCATCATCTCTAAGTTGCATGAACGTTGCGTGATGATTGAGAGCAAATTCTCTTTCCTTCACATAGGTCATACTTCCAGAGCTACCCTCTAGGCTTAGGATGATTCCTTCTCCTGAGAATGTAGTGATTGGTTCGCCATATTTCGTCTTGCCTTTCTGTGAGACAAGACGTTCTACGGTTACATGTTCATCTGTTCCACCCCATACGGGAAGAAAGGGTGAACCATACTGAATAGATGTATAGATAGCCTCGTCAGTCAGACCAAAATTGCCCTTCGTTATGGGCTTGAATATCTCAAGAAACTTCATGGTTAATCCTTTCAATTTCTTGATTGATGGATTCAATTTCACTCGTCAGTTCTTTGGAAGTGACAAATTTGGGTTCGTAAGGACGAAGGTAATATTCAGGTAAAAGACAATAGCGTGATTCAAGTTGTTTCGTTTCGGGATTCTCAAATTCTGGCTTCTGAATTTCTGACTGACGTATGAAACCACCTTTTCGGAGTCTAACTGCCTCTCCCTTCTCGTTTATCCACTTTGCTCCTCCTGTGCTAGCATCGTCATACTGCAACCAAGCTTCTTCGAGTTTGCCTACCATCTCATCACCCTCAGTGCTTACCCATCCAGAAATCTCGTCATGAAGCCACCCATTCCGATTATTGCGTAGTTTTGTCGGAAAACGCTTGTCCGAGTTTGCCAAACCATCATTATCGATTACATACATCCAGATTGGTTCATTCTGAATCTTAGTAATCGTCTTCCCTTTCTTAGTGAAGAAGACTGCATACATCTTTTCTTTTGTATAGGGAGCAAAGGCGAATTTCGGAAGCGAGATTATGGCTTCAATCTTGCATTTTTCAAGTAATTCCTTGCGTAGCTTGCTTAAAGATGGGTTCTCAAGGACACCGTCTGGAAGTAATATGCAAGCTCTACCTCCATCCTCAAGCAGCTTGATCACCCTGTAAAGGAAGGCAATCTCATCTCGATAAGATGATATTGCAGAAGTTTCTGCTTTAATTGTGCCTGCACCCACTGGCGGATTTGTTATTATGTAATGCCAAGTTCGGTCTCCAAGCTTTTTAGACAACTCATCAGTTAGTGTGTTAAGGGGATACATGTGTGTATGACTGTCGCCTACGAGAAACATGTTAAGTTTGGTTCGTGAGATGTTTTGGCTTCTCACGTCGATACCCCAAAAGCAGTCTTGTTCTAAAAATTTCACAGCTTCTTTGCTTAAGGTGTCGGTCTTTTGGTAAGCATTGTATAGAATCTTGAACCCTTCTGTGAGAAAACCTCCAGTTCCACAGGCTGGATCTAGAATAGTGAATGGTCTTTTTTCGTTGAAATATTGTTCGTCCTTGAGGAGTAGCTTGGCAAAGATGTGAGCGTAATGTCTACGAGTAAAATACTCTCCAAACTCCTTCTTTTCCTTTGCATTGGCAAACATCTCATACACGGCACCGAACAGGTCGAAGCCACAACCATGAAGGGGTTTCATCGAATTGATAATATCGTAAATCTCTGCGACATCGTCTTCATTGACCAATGGTTTCTCTTTCTCTATACCCGCTATTGATACTCTGACTTTCTCCATCAGTCCAGCGAAGTCAGCGAATTGGGTCTCTTGCTCCAGTCTAGAGATATATTTAGAGAGGTTGGCTACGAGGCGTTCAGGTTTTGCTGCAACACAGTCAGACCAGTAGATTTTGTTTTCATCCTTAGTTCCTTTCAGTCTCTCTCTCTCTCTCTTCAAAATACTCAAGTGAGATGAAGCCAATGGTGAAGTCTATCTTCTGAACATTGTTCTCGAAATTGATGTTTCGATAGACCTTGGCTAATTCCCAAAGCTTCTTGTTAAAGACAGCTTCCGAGATGATAGAGAGTGAATCTACGTTGGTCATGATGTTATTGAGGAGAGGATTTTTGGTGAGCCGATTCTTTATAAGACGCAAGATGTCTATAGTCTGAAACTCACGTATGGGATTGCCGTTCAGACTGATTTCTTGTTTTGTGGCAAAATTGTAGAAGACCGTATGCTTGCAGTTAGTGACTATGAAGAATGGCAGCTTGAGTTTGGGTGCTTTGATAAAGCCTTGTTGTTTTGCATCCTCCCAATCTTTATCTCCAACCACGCAATCATCTTTAGCCTCCGCATAGGCAACCAAGTTTTCTATGAATTGAGTTTCATTTTTTTGTTGAGGGTCATATTCAAATTCGGATACCAAAATGTCGGGTCTTTTTGAACCTGTATAGGCTATGAACGTAATATCATTGACGATTTGATGCGATGGAATGCTGAGTTGCCTAACTAAAATATCATCTATATAACGACGAACTGTTAACGCTTCTTGCTTCTTCTTGACCCTTTTATGGGGAGTGGCGTTGCCACCTGTGAGGGTTTTCTGTTTAGGTGTCATGTTCAGTTTTCCCCTCAATCCCATTTTTTGCCTCAACAATCAATCGTCCATTCTTTACGTTAACTTCAAGTTCTTGCCCACCTTTCCAGCCCAACTCGTTAATGGCTTCATCTGGAACTACAATTACATGCTTGAAATGTTGTTTGTCTTTGTACTTGTAGGCGAGTTGTTTTTGGAGTTTAGCGTTCATTTTTGGATTCCTCGTACTTTTCAAACAAGAAGGAAAGGGCTTCATCGAGTGTGACGATTCTTTTCTTCCCTTTCTGCAGTTTCTGTAAGTCTGCAGCTAAATCGACCAGTTTGTCATGATTTTTTTGGGATTCTCTGATTTGAGCCAGCCTTCCCTTTGTGTGGATACACAGTTCACACGGTTCACAGCGTTAACAGAGTTAACAGCGTTCACATTGTGAACTATGTTCACGTTGTGTACGGAGATTAATGGTACCATTAAACTATATAATACTTGTGTTTTGTGGTACCACAACGCTTATATTGGTGTGGTACCATAATAGCTATTGGTGTATGGTACCATGAAAATAGCTGAAGAAAACTTCAGAGAATCACGTGGGCTAGAAATTGCTCAGAAGAGCAACCAAGTCACACGAATCGATCAAGCTACTTACCAAGTCTTATCTCAGAGCGGAAATGGCTCGTATGGTGTTTGCCTTTCTGAGGATGAGTGGCGTTGCGAGTGTCCAGATCACAGATTCAGAGGCGTGAAGTGTAAACACATCTGGGCTGTAGAACTCAGCCTCAGAATGAGAGAACAAGTAAGAAAGAACATCGTGATTGAGGAAGTAGCGATTTCAGACTGTGTTTTCTGTCATTCATCAAATATCAAGAGATTCGGAGTCAGGAAAAACAAGAGTGGTGGTATTCAGCGCTTCTTGTGTGCTGATTGTGGAAAGACTTTCAGCGTGAACATTGGTTTTGAAAAGATGAAACATAACCCGCAAGCTATCACTTCCGCAATCCAGTTATACTTTTCTGGGGAGTCCTTGAGAAATACAATGAAATCGCTTAGGCTTCTGGGTGTTGAGGTTTCGTATCAGACCGTCTATAATTGGATTTCAAAGTATGTTTCATTGATGAAGACTTATGTTGACAAAATCGTTCCTAATGTTGGCGATACTTGGAGAGCAGATGAGCTATACGTCAAGATAAAAGGTGATATGAAATACTTGTTTGCATTGATGGATGATGAAACAAGGTTCTGGATAGCTCAAGAAGTGGCAGAGTCAAAGTACAAACATGATGCTAGAAGGCTCTTTGAGTTAGGAAAGAAAGCGACAGGAAAAAAACCTATGACATTGATAACTGACGGACTTCCAGCCTATCATGATGCTTTCAACAAAGAGTTTTGGACAATGAAAAAACCGAGAACAGAACACATCAACGCAATCAAGTTGTCAGGTGACATGAACAACAACAAGATGGAAAGACTCAACGGTGAAATCCGAGACAGAGAAAAGACAATGAGAGGCTTAAAGACGAAAGAAACACCAATCTTAACGGGCTATCAGATTTTCCATAACTACATCAGAGGGCATGAAGGCTTAGACGGCAAGACTCCAGCCGAAGCCTGTGGAATAACGATAGAGGGAAAGAACAAGTGGCTAACCCTTATCCAAAATGCAAGTAATAGGGAGAAACAGGGATAGAAAGCACGCGCTGAAATCTTTATATCTGCAATTCCATACAAACAAGCGAGGGATAGATTAATGGAGTGGAGGTCCGCCATTAAAGGAGTTATTATTTTGTTTGTTGTTCTTGGTCTTTGGTTTATAGTTGTAGTAAACCTTCTGGTTGTAGTAGGCATTCTTAATTATGGGATGGTAGACATAGTCGGACACACATTAGTGATCGTAATATTTGGTGGGATCGCGTCTTTTTTAACCATAGTTGACATTGCGTATTGGGGCGACGTATTCGGACGGGAGTGGAACCTTCTTGATAAGATTCCTTACCAGTCCGATTCCAGTTTTTTTGAGCGTGATAGACTAGATGATCCAATGTATCAGCGTATGCACGAGCAATGGCTGGAAGACCGAGAAAGAGAGAGAGAAAGACGGAGAGGTTAGAGGAGAAAAAACCTGCTAGCACGCGCTAACATAGCATGACATTCGATGACAAGTTTTGCAGAATCCTTTCCTAATCTATCAACCGAAAGTTGACATGGAGAAGCATCAACCGAAGACTTGACAGAACCCTAAATAGGATAGCTTATCTATTACCTGTTTACATCGTAGAGTAGGCTACTCTAGAGACTTATATGCAATAGTCAGTCTGTCTTGCTTCTCGTCATCAGTCTCTTCCTAAACTATCTTCGCAAGGAAAATGATAACTGGAAGCCCTCAAAATCACAAAAGGCGAATAAAAACCATTTTAGACCATTTTCGGAACAGGCATGCGCGCAACTACACAATTCCTTTTATCTTTTCTCGAAATAGCCTAGATTCTCGAGTTTTAGCAACTGGTCTATTGGGATTTTTCGCCAGTGGTCTCCCCAATCTTCAACGAAACCTCTAACGAAACCGTGTAGGAACCACTCAGCAACACCGCAAAAGACTACGGAGCCATCAAACCCTATTTCAACATCACAGTTCAGGTTTGAATTACTCTTAAGGGTGTTTATCACGTCGCTATACAGACCTAGCAAAGAACCCGATACACCGAAACTACGCTCGCGGAAATACCAGCACATGGAAAGAGTACGAGCACTTTTGACGTCCTCTTTTTCGAAATCTATGCATTTGGTCAGATACTTCGCTAAGTATCTAAATCCGGAATGACTGTTTTGCATGAGTAATACGTCAGAAAAGCCACCATGCCACCCTTCCTTCAAAGTCTCAACTTCATTAACTCGATATTTGATTTTGCCCTTGTTATCCCAACGAAAGCCCGTCCATTCTTTCTCATGGAACCAGAGAACGGCATGAATATGGCAGTAACCAGATTCGTGGGACTCAAACACACGCACAACGTCTATCTTGCCGTATTTCTTGCGTTTGCCGGTGATGTAGCGGTTGAACTCTGTTCCAGCCAGAAGCCAACTGTCTTCGCAACTGAAGCGGTTAGGGTCAAATTCGAAAGTAAGAAATGCACACGGAGAACGAATGACAGCCTTGTTCCTGGTGCCCCAGGGAAAATACGACACCTTCGGAACAGCATTCTCCAAAGCCTCAAACTTCGCCTTAACCTTGTTACTGTATTTCTTGTCTCCACGCTTGGCGCTCCTGAAGCACCCATATTCTTGGTTCTGAGTGTGCTCGTTGTACCCCGTAACGACTACGTAGAAGGGAATGACAACCCATGCTCTATAATGCTGCTCCACGAGATCTACGCTAAAGCCATAGCAACTGACATCGGAAGCACACCGAGAAAGAGACATAGACCGAGCAAGCAGTCAAGCCTCCGAATGCTACAGCTGAGAAAAAGGGGAAGATGCGGGAGAAATCGCCAACCGTGCAAGCTGAACTTTAATCTTGTGCTCTTCTAGTGGATTTTTCCCACTTCCGCTTTCTGAAGAATGCTAAATCGTCTCTTGTTGGAACACTTTCAAATCTGGATTCCAGCAGTTGGCTGATTTCCTGCGGTGTTTTGGCGACTTTGACATGGTACTGATCGGGTCTGCATTGAGAAAGATGACGCGTTCATGAAGAGTGCTCATTCAACATGTATGTAGATTATGGCGCAAGAAGAAGACGACAGACTATACACGGAAAAGGTTTGTCGTCTTCTTCTCGCTTGAAGTTGCGTGGTGATCTGCCGAGCATCGAAGAGGCTATGAAGCGTATTACGGCTGCGTTGAATGTTACGGAACAGGTAAGCATGGATGTCGTTGAAGTTCAGAGGTTACAAACTATAATTCAAGGAGTGGAAATCTACAAGGATATTTTCGCGGATCACGCTGATTATCGAAACTATACCCGACTTGACTAAGAGCTTGAAAAACTCTTGCTTTTTCGCGCAGACTCAAAGATTCTGGCTCATATGAAATAGCGTTGACCCATATATTCCTAGGGAAAGCGAGAAATCAAAGATGCCAGAGTTCTGGGGACATCGCTGCAAGGGCTTGTTTAACTTTGATCTTGTTCTCCCATTCCCTTTTCTGCCACTATCTGGAATTCTTCCCAAGTCAGCTTTTCGCCGCGTTTCATTTTTGCTCTTGCCTGTTGCTCAAGCTTGTCTCGAACAGCGTCCTCGCTCTGCTTCTTTCCCTTCACTTCTTCCTCTCGAATCTCTCCTTTCAATTGCTTAATCTGAATCTCTGTTACCGTCATTTCGTCTTGGACGGGTTTCAGTTTTTCCTTTGCTTGAACGAAGGCTTTATGCAGGCTGTCGGCTTCTGCTTTGATCTTCTTGGACTCCTCAACCTTAGTGAGCATTTTCTGATGAAGCTCCTGACTTTTCTGAGCAATACCTGTCAATCCTTCGTGACATTGTTTACCTTCATTATCCAAAGCTTTGAGCTCGGCACGCAACTGAAGGACTTTCTTGTCCACTTTCTCGAGTTTTCTGAACACGCTCAGTTGGAGTTCTGTTTGTTTGACGCGTTCGACGAGTTCTTTCTCTTCTTCCATGCTCAGAGTTGTTGTTTGAATTCTCCATTCAAGGTCCTCGAATTCTTTCTGCAAAGCCTCGTAATCTCTTGAGGGTTCTTTCTTCATTAACGTTTTTGCTTCTTGATTCAGCGTTTTTAGTTCTTCGATTTTTTCATGGATTTTAGTCTTCAGCTCGCTTCTTCGCTGTTTAAGCCATTTGACTTTCTCGTTGGCGTCATCTCTCTCATTCTTGAGCTTGGATATTTCATCTCGTAATTTCTTGAAATCTTCATTGAGCTTGTTTCGTTTTTCAGCACGTTCATCTGCTTCAGTGAACAGCTTGTCCTTTTCATCGCTCAATCCAGAAAGTTTCTGGCTCAATTCCTCAATCTTCTGATATTTTGACAAAGGTTCTTCCTCTTCTTGGTTCATCTGCTCAGGAACGCATTTGATCATTCGAGCACGATGCGTGCGTCGACGGTTTTGGCTCCCTTCTCGTAAACCATTATGGGGTTCAGGTCGAGTTCCTTGATCTCTTGGTGTTCCATCACCAGTTTGGACGTGCTAAGTAGGATTTGTACTATGGCGTTTATGTCTGCTGGAGGCGTGTTCCTGTAGCCTTTCAGAAGCGGATACGCCTTCACCTCTGTGATCA
>Ga0315279_10007496_pt1 | contig 13469 bp, 10 predicted proteins | sample YL17G06_20_MG_FD_203694 | JGI IMG/M metagenome (GOLD analysis project Ga0315279, IMG submission 203694) | Sediment microbial communities from Yellowstone Lake, YNP, Wyoming, USA - YL17G06_20 | ecosystem: Environmental > Aquatic > Freshwater > Lake > Sediment | place: USA: Wyoming | collected... | reverse complement strand
ACACGCTGTTTCGCGCCATGGTGGACGGCGACACGTTTCTTCTCGACGTGGCGCGGAAAGCCCTCTTTTCGGGCTTGCAGAACGACGTGGACACGATTCTGTATCGGCAGGCTGCCTTGAAGGATTGCCTGAAGAACCCTGCGGTGGTCAGGGCGCTCTACGATCTCGCGGTGGAGGCGATCGAAGCAAAGCGGAGCCAGTGGCTGGGCATCTTCAGCAACCATCCGAGCGTGATTCTGCACGGCGCGATCGAGCTGATGCAGATGTTCACAGGCTTCCTAAGGAGGTTGAGGAACATCGCCCAGGAGCACGCCGGGCAATTCGAGTCCGAAGCGTTCAGGGCCCTCTTCGCGACGCTGGAGAAGGAATTGAGCGACGAGTACCTGGCCAGCACCCAGGATCATCTCAAGCAACTGATGTTCCCCGGCGGCATCCTGGTGAGCGCCGAGCTGGGCAGGGGCAACGAGGGCAGGAACTACGTCCTGCGAAAGCCCAGAGCGCAAAGCTGGGTGCAGCAGTTTCTCGGGAAACGCCCGCCCGCATTCTCCTTCCGGATCGACCCTCGCGACGAGGCCGGCGGAAGGGCCCTGTCGGAGCTGCGGGACCGGGGCATCCACCTGGCTGCCAATGCGCTGGCCCAGTCCGCCGATCACATCCTCAGCTTCTTCCAGATGCTGCAGGCGGAACTGGCCTTCTACGTGGGCTGCCTGAATCTGTACGGCCGACTGGCCGCCAAGGGAGAGCCGGTGTGTTTCCCCCGGCCGGCGCCCGCGGGCGAGCGCAGGAACCGCTTCAGCGGACTGTACGACGTGTGCCTCTCGCTCCACATGGACCGCAGAGTGGTGGGCAACACGGTAGATGCCGACCGCAAGAGCCTGGTGATCATCACCGGCGCCAACCAGGGAGGGAAGTCGACCTTCCTGCGCAGCATCGGACTGGCCCAGTTGATGATGCAGTGCGGCATGTTTGTCGGGGCCGACTCCTTCGATGCCGAGCTGTGTACGGGGCTGTTCACCCACTACAAGCGGGAGGAAGACGCGACGATGAAGAGCGGGAAGTTCGATGAGGAAATGGCCCGCATGAGCGATATCGCCGACACCATCTCACCGAATTCCACGATGCTCTTCAACGAGTCATTTGCCGCCACCAATGAACGGGAAGGGTCGGAGATCGCAAGACAGATTGTCTGCGCTTTGCTGGAGAAGCGTATCAAAGTCTTTTTCGTGACCCATCTGTACGAATTCGCGCGGGGCTTGTTCGACAAACCGATAGAGGATGCGATCTTCCTGCGCGCCGAAAGACGGGCCGACGGGACGCGAACCTTCAGACTCGTTCAGGGCGAACCATTGGAGACCAGTTATGGCGAGGATTTGTATAGGGAGATATTCCTGGTCGGAACGGAGAACTGAGTGGCCTGAACATCCCTCTTGAATTGCCAAGCTACGGGGTATCACCTCGGGGTTGTAGTCGCGACCGTCGCGCAGCATCGCCCAGACGACACGAACCATGTGCCGGCCGCGAGAGCGGACTGCCTGGTTGTGGGTCTTGCCCTGAGCTCGCTTTCGGTCGCAGTACGCCCGCGACTGAGGAACGCGCCTGACCTGCTTCCCGAGAACTGGGCCACGGATTAGTTGAATCGTTACCTTGGCTCACGTTTCAGACCCGACTTTGAAACCGCCCGTGCCAGAAAGCGCAACAAGAGAGCACTAGGATCTGGTTGGGGTGTCGCGTGGCATCACACCTCCCCGCTTGAGGGGAGGTCCGTCGATCTTCTCGAGCCTCCGCGGAGAGGCGATCTTGAGCGCGTGGAACACGGGAAGCAGGGAGGCGGGTCAGGTCGACCGTCAACTGCGTGTCTCTTGCCTCAGCCGTCGGAGGGGAGATCCGTTCCTTGTGGGCTCCGGGTCACACTGACCACGGGTAGATGGTGGCGAGCCGGCGCTCGCTCGGTCCTGCCCAAGGGCTGGGCTATCGGACGATGCGCAGGCTCCCGCCCTTCAGTGTGCGCTCGACTTCATCGGGAGTTGCCCAGCAGAGGTCACCTGGGTTCGTCTGCTTGAGCGCCGACACAGCGACGCCGTATCGGACTGCCATCCCGGGGCCTTCCTTCAGGTAGCCAAACAGGAAGCCTCCCGCAAAGGAATCTCCCGCGCCCACGCGGTCAACCAGCTCGAGGTCGAAGACGGGACCGCGGTGGATCTCTCCATCCGCGAGGGCAATCGCGCCCCACGTGTTGCGCCACACGGAAGGAGTCTCGCGGAGTGTAATGACCACTGCCTCCAAGCCGAACCGCGCAGCGAGGGCTCGTGCCACCTCGTCGTAGTCCTTGCCGGTGATTCCGAAGACCCTCTCCGTGTCTTCCTCCGTAGTGATGAGGACATCGGTGTCCTTCATCAGGTCGGTCATGACGGCTCTGGCCTGGTCCTGCGACCAAAGGCGGGCGCGGTAGTTGAGGTCGATCGATACCTTGAGACCGGCGGCCTTCGCAGCCTTCACTGCCTCGCGGGTTGTCGCCGCGGCGGACGCGGAGAGAGCGGGGGTAATCCCCGAGGTGTGGAACCATCGGGCACTCGTGAAAACCGTCTTCCAGTCGACCATTCCCGGCTGGATGTGCGCGGTGGCGGCGTCGCGGCGGTCGTACAGCACGCTGTTCGGCCGCGGGGAAGCGCCGAACTCCGTGAAGTAAAGCCCAACGCGATCCTCTTGCGTCCACAGGACGTGCGACGTGTCGACTCCCTGCTCTCTTGCCTTGTTGGCGATCATCCGTCCGAGGGGATTCGCCGTGAGCCGAGTGACGTAGGCCGTCTCAAGTCCAAGCCGCTGGGCGGCCACCGCCACGTTTAGCTCGGCGCCCCCGACCTGCACATCCAGGCTCGTGGTCTGCTCTAGACGCTGGAAGTGCGGAGGGGACAACCGGATCATGGCCTCGCCGAAAGTGACCAAGTCGTGCGTCATCATCCGACCTCACTTCTTGCCGTTCGAACAGCTTCGATCAGTTGACGCGCCCGGCGTGTAATGGCGGCGTATCTGCCTTGGGCAATAGCTTTTCCATCTAAGAGCCAGCTGCCAGCGCACACCATCGCAGCTCCCGCTCGGACGAAGTCCCCTGCGTTCTCGGCCGTGACACCTCCGGTTGGGACGAGCCGGATCTGCGGGAGTGGGCCTCCTATGGCTTTCAGGTACTGAGGGCCAAGGACTTCGGCGGGGAACACCTTCACGAATTCCGCCCCCGCTTCCCACGCATTCAGGATCTCAGTGGGCGTCATTGCTCCGCAGATCATGACCTTTCCGTAGCGATGGGCCATCTCGATCACGTCGCGCTCGACAGTGGGAGAAACGAGGAACTCTGCGCCAGCAAGGATCGCCTGACGGGCAGTGACTCCGTCCAGCACGGTGCCCGCCCCGATGTGGACGTCCCTTAGTCGTTCGGCGACCTCCTCGATCGCTCGGAGCGCCCCCGGCGTAGTCATAGCAATCTCAACGCAGTTGAGGCCGCCGGCTTGGAGTGCCTGGGAGACGCGAAGGAGGCTGTCCGGGCTTCCCACCCGAATGACTGCGACGGCCCCACACTCGTCCATTTGCCTCATTGTGCTTGCCTTGCTCGCCTCGTCCACTCGGCCCTCCTCTGACCTTGTAGAACCTCACACCTGCAACAATCGGCCAGTCTCACCTGCCATGCTGTCTTATGGGGCCTCGTCCTAGATCCCTTCGGCCAAGTGCCCTCCGGGAGGATCTGGGCGTGCGAGGTGCCTGCATTCAGTACAGAATTCTGGCAGAACGAAGGCCTTGGAGGGCAGGGATGACCAGGCCACTGACCCCGGCAATCAAGCAGCGATCCTGGTTCAAGGCCGGCCGCCTTCCGCGAAGCTTGGAGAGACAGCGACCGCTTCGTCAGGCAACTCACGTGGGGCGGTCACAGGTCCGTGTGCAACTTCCACCCGGTGTCTAACGCGTCGTCGCACATCTGGTCCAGCTTGACTACCAGTGCTTGCCTCGACGCCGGAGGTCAGCCTGACTCCGCAACGATCACAAACGAGCGGATCTCCTCCGCGGTCGGCCACGGAGAAGTTGCAGACTCGTCCACTGAGGGGTACAGCACAGCCTACCCACACAGTGCTTTGGGCTGCTCGCCACCGGCGCCGCAGACGCTGGCCTGCGTCCCCAGAGGTGGGTTAGACTAGCTTGAGAAGTGGACGGTTCACCGGGGGCGGGCCACCGAAGACGAACCCTAAGGAGAGACCTATGGACAAGAGGGGATTGCTGGCGCGTGTGAAAGAAGACAACGTCCGGTTCATCTCCTACCAGTTCACCGACGTGACCGGCGGGGTCAAGAGCGTCGATGCGCCGGTTGGCCGCCTCGGAGTTGCGCTCGAAGACGGGGTCTGGTTCGACGGCTCGTCGGTGGAAGGCTTCGCCCGCATCCAGGAAAGCGACATGCGCTTGGTCATCGACCCGGCCACCTACGCTGTTCTCCCTTGGTCTCCTGCTGACGCCCGCCGGGCGCGCGTCTTCTGCGACATCTACACGCCGGACGGAACACCCTTCGATGGAGACCCGCGCGGCGTCCTGAAGCGGATGCTAGAGAAGACCCAGGCGCGCAGGTGGACGTACAACGTCGGTCCGGAGCCGGAGTTCTTCCTGTTCAAGCGGAACGACGGCGAGAGCGTCCACCCCGTTCCGTACGACATCGGCGGCTACTTCGACTTCTCTGCGGACGACGAAGCGGTGCGCGTCCGCACGGAGCTCATGGACGCTCTGAACAGCATGGGGCTGGAAGTGGAAGTCGGCCACCACGAAGCGGCGCTCGCTCAGCACGAGATCGACTTCCGCTTCGCGGATGCCCTGCGCACCGCCGACAACGTCTTGACGCTGAAATACGCCGTGAAGGCGATCGCCGCCAGGCACGGCTTAGTGGCCTCGTTCATGCCCAAGCCGGTCTTCGGGATCAACGGGTCTGGCATGCACTGCCACCAGTCCATTGTTGATGAGAAGGGCCGAAACCTCTTCTTCGACGCCAAGGACGAATACCATCTTTCGTCTCTGGCCTACGGATTCATTGCCGGGCAACTGGCGCACGCGCGCGCCCTGGCCGCTGTGGTCGCTCCGACGGTCAACTCGTACAAGCGGCTGGTACCGGGCTACGAAGCGCCGGTCTATATCGGCTGGGCGCAGATCAACCGCTCGGCACTGATTCGGATCCCGCGCTACACCGAAGGCCGCGACGAAGACGCGCGCGCCGAACTGCGTTTCCCCGACCCATCCTCCAACCCGTACCTGGCCTTCGCGGCGATGCTCGCCACCGCCCTGCACGGGATTGACAGCCAGATGACTCCACCCAAGCCGCTCAACAACGTCAACATCTATCAGCTCGACGAGGCCGAGCGTGCGAGACTCGGCATCGGCGCTCTGCCCGGCTCGCTGGCGGAGGCATTGCGCGAACTGGAGGGGGACAAAGTCATCCAGGCCGCGCTAGGTGAGAGGGTCTACGAGAGCTTCCGCCGCGCCAAGTGGGAGGAGTGGGACGAGTTCCGTGTCGCAGTGGTAGATTGGGAAGTGAAAAGGTATCTGGAGATGGCGTAAGCGCAGCGACCGGCAGGGGGCTGTTTCCGTTCAGCCGCTGGGCCAGGCCCGCGGCCTAGATCGTCGACATGATCCTAGAGGCGCGCGAGTTCTACGATCGCGAAGACCCGGCCAGGCCGGGGACCCTGGTGGACATGGACCTCCTCTATCCCGAGGGGTTCTGCGAAGCCCTCTCGGGGGGTGAGCGCGAGCACACGCGCGAGCGTATCTTGAAACGGATGGCGAGAATGGGCTTGACCCTTGGGGACTTCGAGCTCTACCTCGAGTTCGCCGCACGAGGATTCCCGCCATCGGCCGGATTCGGGATCGGGATCCAACGACTCACCCGCTTTCTCTGCGGCCTCAAGCGCATCGAGGACGGGGTGCTCTTCCCTAAGGTCCCCGGACAGCTCGCGTTGTGAACACGCTGAAGGGCCGGTTTGCGAGAAGGAAGACAATGGGGATCTAGCTTCTGGGCCTTGCCCACTTGACAGCAGGCAAGGATCTTGTATAGTGGGGCCATGGCCAAGGTGAAGGGGCATCCAGCAGAGACTGAAGCTGTAGTCGCTGAGTCCCTTCATCTGTATTTTGCGGTCTATATGGCGCCCGCCCCCTCCTAGGCACAAGAGCGCTTAGGAGTAGGCGGGCAAGAGAACTGCAGGCAGATGCCTGTGGTTCTTTTCTTTTTGGGCCTCATCCACTGGATCGGAAAGGGAGGTGAGTGTCAGGAGGTGCAGTCAGATCAGAACTGTAGGAACACTACAAGACACGGAGGTTTACATGCGAACAATACGAGCAGCTTTGTTGGTGGTGACTCTAATCAGTACCTTGGCAGTCGCTGGGGCCGCGGCGGAAACGATCAAGATCGGGGCCTTGATGTCCCTGACCGGGGCTCTCGGCCCATACGGCCCTGCAATTGCAAATGGAGCACAGCTGGCCGTCGATCAGATCAATGCGGCAGGCGGAGTCTTGGGCAAACAGCTGGAGTTGATCATACGCGATGATGCGACCTCGCCCGACATCGGGCGCGATGCCGCCACCAAACTGGTGGAGCTTGACAAGGTCACAGCGATTGTCGGAGCCCTCTCGAGTGGGGTGACGCTGGCGGTGTCCAGCGTGACCATACCCAAAGAGGTCGTTCTGATCACGCCCGCTTCTACTGCCCCTTCGATCCCTGCACTAAACGACAACGACTATGTCTTCAGAACGGTCGTCTCGGACGAGGTTCAGGGCGTCGTCCTGGGCCGGCTGGCCATTCTGCTGAACTACAAGAAGGTCGCCGTTTCCTACGTGAACAACGACTACGGCAAGGGTTTGGCGGAGGCCTTCAAAGGTACCTTTGAGGCCCTCGGGGGCGAAGTGTTGGCGACGGTGCCCTACGAGGAAAACAAGCCCTCCTACCGGGGAGAGGTCAGCAGTCTAATGGCTGGGGCTCCCGATGCGATCGTCATGGTCAGCTATCCTGTGGACGGCAACAAACAGATCGTGGAAGCGGTTGAGGCTGGATACAAGTGCAAGTTCCTCATGACCGACGGCATGAAGGGCGAAAGCGTTGCTCCCGGTCCGGCCTGTGCCTCTGCCGACGCCCCTGGCCCCATTGAGGGCTCATATGGAACAGTAGCGGCTGCCGGGTTCAGGACGCAGCAATTCGATGCCGATTTCAACGCAGCGTTCCCGCCAACCACAGTCCCCTACAACTACCAGGCCTATGACACGGTGATGCTGATTGCCTTGGCGATGGCCAGAGCGGGAGAAACGACCGGGCAGGCGATTCGCGACAACCTGCGCGCGGTCGCCAATCTCCCTGGCGAGGAGGTCTTCTACGGCGAATTCGCGAAGGCCCTTGCACTCCTCAAGCAAGGGAAGGACATCGACTATCAGGGCGTCTCCGGACTGGTTGACTTCACGGATACGGGAGATGTCTCCGGTGGCATCCTGATTTGGAAGATAGAGGGATGCAAGGTTGTGTCGGTCATGGAGGCTCCCGGATAGCGAGATCAAAACATCCGTGAGATTTCCCGAAGGGAAACGCGTTCGTTTGCCTCTGTCGCTGGGGGTGGTCTCGTAAGGCCACCCCTTCTTACTCCTCGCGACGTGCCAACAGGGATTCTCAATGGGAGGGGCCTCGCCGGAACAATCCCTGAGGGCGCCAAACCAGGACAAGTTCCAGAAGAACCGCAACAACGATGATGCGAAGAGACGCGGCTTGAGTCGCAGTCACCGGGAAGTAGCGGGTCAGGAAGTCCGTTCCCGCCCAGATACCCCATACGACGAAACTCCCCCATATCGCGCCTTTGTTGCTTCCGCTTCCTCCCAGGACCAGCATCACCCAGATCAAGAAGGTCCCGTAGAGCGGTTCGAATGAGGAGGGGCTGACAAACCTGGCGTAGTGGGCGTAGAGACTCCCCCCGATTCCCATCATCATTGCCCCAAGAACGAGGGACTGCAGTCTAAAGGAAAACGTGTTCTTGCCACACATGGCTGCTGCAGACTCGTCTTCTCGGATGGCCCTTGCCACACGTCCCCAAGGGGAACTGGTGAGTCGTTGCATGATGAAGTAGAGAGATAAAAGAGCGCACAGCACAAGGATAAGATAGAACCAATTATACGCTTGCGACGTGAGGTCGTGCGCCCATGACGGCCAATCTGCGTGCCCCCTCAGCAACGCCCCGACCCCCTTATGGATTGGGTCATACAAGGGAGAAGGAATCTGCTGCAGCCCCCACACCCCGTTCGTGAGCCAAGACTCGTTCTTAAGCACCAATCTAATGGTCTCAGCAATCCCGATGGTGGCAATGCCGAGGTAGTCCGCTTTGAGACGAAGGGTGGGAATGCCAATGAGCAAAGCGACGACGCCGCAGACGACAGCAGCTGCCAGAAGGCCAACAGGGAAGGGCATCCCAAAACCCCCGAAGACGCGACTATCCCACGCGCTGGGTAACGGACCGCAGACCAACGCTGATGCATAGGCACCTAGAGCGTAGAAACCCGCGATACCTATGTTGAACAAGCCGGTGAGCCCCCACTGGAGATTAAGCCCTAGCGCGAGGATTCCATACGTACCCGCTGTGATCGCGAAGAAAACCAGGTAGTTGATGACCCCGACGAACAGCTCCATTATCGCCTTCTCCCGAGCAAGCCGGTGGGCTTGATCAACAGCATGAGGATCATGATGACAAAGGCTACGGCGGGCTTGTAGCCTGTAGGTATGAATGCCGTCGAGACCTCCTCGGAGACTCCAATCACTATTCCGCCGAGGATCGCCCCGTATGGATTGCCTAGTCCGCCCAAGATCACCGCTGCGAACACAGAGAGAAGCATCTGCCACCCCAACTCCGGGGTAATGAACTTGTTCTCGATGCCGGCAAGAATACCTGCCGTTGCTGCCAGCGCACCACCAATGACCCAGGTCCAAAGGATGACTCGCTCCGTATTGATTCCCGATACGCGGGCAAGCGCCATGTTGTCCGCAGCTGCCCGCATCGCCTTTCCCATCTTGGTGTGTCGCAGGAAGTAGTGAACAAACGTAACCACGATGACAGCGACGAGAATGATGAAGACTTCATCAGGCTTGATCCTCACGCCCAAACCCGGGACAGCAATGGCCAGTTGAATCTTCTCGATGTAGTACTGTGGCTGAGGCCCCCAGCAGAATTGGAGGACGTTCCTTAGGCCCAACGCGACCCCAATCGAAGCTATCATCAGGATGACCGAGGTGGCATGCCGTAAGCGTTTGTACAGGATCCGGTCGATCAGCACGGCAGCCAAGGCGGTCAACCCGAGCGCCAACGCGAAGGACAACGTGAAGCTGAATCCGAATGAAAGCGGGCCGAAAGGAGTGTTCGAAAGTCCCAAGCCGGTGAAGAGCGCAAGTAGCCCCAGGGCAAGATAGGCGCCCAGGGCCATGATGTCCCCATGGGCGAAGTTCGAGAACCCGAGTATGCTGTAGGTAAGCGAGACTCCTATCCCGCCCAAAGCGAGGATGCTTCCGGAGATTACGCCGTATACAAGCAACTGAGGGATCCTAGAGAGTGCGTCCATGGCTTCCTCTACGCCCCGAGATAGAGCTCGCCAATGTCTTTGTTGGCTAGCAGATGCTCGCCCGTGTCTTCGAACCGGTTCCGCCCACTTGCCAGGACGTATCCGCGACTAGACAGCTTCAGAGACTCCTTGGCATTCTGCTCCACAATGAGGATTGCCACGCCAGTCCTGTTGATGGCGGTGATCCTATCGAACACAAGCGCAGCAAGATTCGGGGCAAGCGCAGCAGAGGGCTCGTCCAGCAACAACAGATGCGGGTCAAGCATAAGAGCGCGCCCCATCGCTACCATCTGCCGCTCTCCCCCACTCATCTTCCCCACCCGCTGTTTCCGTCTTCCCTTCAGGATGGGGAAGAGTTCATAGACCTCCTCCGTACGTTGACTGAAGTCGTCGGCAAGGATGAACGCACCCATCTCCAAGTTCTCTTGGACGGTCAGCGAGGGGAAGACGTTCTCCACCTGAGGTACATACGCCATCCCTCGGCGGACAATTCGGTCGGGCGAAAGGCCGGTGATCTTCTCTCCGGCGAAGAAGACATCCCCCGTTGTTGGCTTGAGCAGGCCGAAGATCATCTTCATCAACGTCGATTTACCGGCTCCGTTGGGACCGATCACCGTTACGACTTCTTCACTATGCAGCTCGAGAGAAACCTCGTGCAGCACCTCCATATCGCCGTATCCGCCCGTCACGTCTTCAACTTTCAACAGGCTCATACTGCCCTCCGAGATAGGCATCAAGTACCGCTTGACTCTTCTGCACCTCCCGCGGAGTCCCTTCCATGAGCTTGCGGCCTTCGCTCATCACAATCACTGGGTTGCACAGTCGCATGATGAAATCCATGTCATGCTCGATGACGAGAAAGGTCACACCTCTCTCTGCAGACAGCTGTTGAATGGAGCTGGCCAAGCTTTTCAGCAGGGTGCGGTTCACACCGGCTCCAGGCTCATCGAGCAGAACCAGTCTAGGGTCAACCATCATGGTGCGGGCAAGCTCGAGAAGCTTCTTCTGCCCACCAGAGAGACTCCCCGCATACTCCTCCCCCAGGTGGTGAAGCTGCAGGAAGTCGAGAACCTCAGCTGCCTTGGCCCAGATTGCCCGTTCCTGTTGACGCACCGCTCGCGGCCGACAGAACGGGCTCCATATACTCTCGCCGAGTTGACGAGGAGGCACGAGCATCAAGTTCTCTAGGACCGTCATCTCCTTCAGTTCGCGCGGGATCTGGAAGGTTCTACAGATTCCCTTTCGGAAGATGCGATGGGGGGGGAGGCCGGCAATGCTCTCATCGTCCAGCCGGACTTCGCCGCCATCGGGTTTGAGGAAACCCGTAAGGAGATTGAATACGGTGGTCTTGCCTGCCCCGTTCGGCCCGATTAGCCCCGTGATCGTTCCCGCCTCAACCCTGAAGGAACAGGCATCCACCGCCCGCAGTCCACCAAACCGCTTTGAGAGGTGTTCGACCACCAGCACGCTCCCATCTCCTCGGCAAGCGAAGACACCGCTAGCCCGTTCAGACTCTCGGTGCTTAGGTCAAGTTGGCAGTCCAGACCCGGACCATCAAACAACCCATTGAAACTTGGCAACCAGCGGAATCCACGAGACACCATCCGCCGTTGAAGTTGCGATTGCACCTTGCACGACGAACCCCGTCCCTAATGTGGATCGTAGCCGGAGTCGGCCGAGCCTGTCAAGCCCCGGTCTTGTCTCACGCAAGATGAGCATGAGGAGGGGTGGCCTTCCTCATGCGAGGTGAGCAAGAGGGGAAGGGAGCGAACCCAGCGCGAGGGTCGAATCCTGCTCGGCCGTGCGCTCGGTGCCTGGCGCGACGAAGATGGACTGCACCGAGCAGGTGTCCGCCGCTACCCATGCGACGGCAAGGGCGAACGCCAGGGTGACCTGTCCCCAGGACGGTCCAGGTTGAGTGCTAGGATCGGGATGGAAGGACGCGAGGATGTTGAGGAAGCGCTACGGCCCGCAGGAGACCGGCGCCAGGCGACGCCAAGCGGAGGCCCGACTGAGTCAGTGACGGAAAGTGTCTTATCTACTATCTTACAGCCAGCTTGCTCCCTGTAGTGGACAAGTTTCGAACTCTCACCGAGCTTGACCCCGAGACCGTGGAGGTTCTGTCTCTCTAGGCTGGGAGACGAGGACGATCCTAGAACTCCGCCGCCTCAGTTGTCGGACGAAGTCGCGTCCCCCCCGCAAGAGCTTGTGGAAGGACGCCCGTAGTGGGGTGGGCTCCAGCAGCGTCCCGCTCTGCACCCCCCCACGGACTTGCTCATGGATCCCCGCCACGGCACTTGGACGACGACGTGCGGGCTTGGGATTAGGATCTACTTCCCCCCTTTCCCTCTTTTCTTACTTCTCGCCCCGCCTGTTCCAACTCCCCTATTCTCCTTTCTTCTCTTTCAGCTTCGTGTCTCTCTTCTCCTCTCGCTTCTTTCCTTTGCTCTGCTGCCCGCTCTTCTTTCCCGTCTTGTTTCTTCGCTTCCCTTTTCTCTTCTCTTCCCATCCCCCTTCTCGCTTGTCTTCTTGCCTCTCGCCCCGCCTTTTCCAGCTCGCTTATTCTCTTGTCTTCCCTTTCCGCTTCTTTTCTGTCACGTCCTCTAGCGTCTCTTCGTGCTTGCTCCCCCAGTTCCACGAGTTTCTCATTGTAGAACCGGGAGGCTACATTTAGTACGTCGTCGGTCCTTTCGCTCATGAGTCTCTGATTCTCGATTCTTCTGCGAAGGGAAGCAGCCAGCTCGGTGAGTCCTTCCTTCTCTGCCGTATCTTTCTCTTGCTCCGCCGCGTGTATGGTCTTCGATGCGAGGTTTTGGATAGCTTTGATGTATCTTTCCCTTTCCGCCGGGTTTCGAGCGCCCTCGAAAATGGTCTTATCCATTGCCGGTCGGAAGTTGCCGCTCTTTTCCGCCTCCTCGGTGACGATATCGAGATCCTCTTGGGATATGGCCGCTAACGGGGTTTCATACAAATGAGTACTGAGGCACGCATATAGCTGGGCATCGGCTCCGCACAACTCCTGCAACAACGTTGCCTCTGTTTCCTTCGTCTCCTCTTCCTTTTTCCGCATAGTTCAGTCCCCTCCTTCTTGCGGCGCCCCGTGATCGATCCGGTTCCAAGCCACTCTACTACGCCTCGGGCGCCGCCGGCCAATCTCTGGGAAGCAAGCGGTGCAGGTGGCCCGCATGACTCTGCTCAGAGCCTGCGGCGTGCTCCCCAGAGACTGGACCTGACCTGATGTTATGAAAGCGCGCCTTGCGCCTGCCCCCATCGTCGGGCCACTCGTAAGGTGAAAACCCTGGCTCGGTAGCCTCATGAGCCGACTCCAACGCTCAACAGCTCTGCGATGTACTCCACTGGAGCCCGATTCCCCAAGCTGGAATGCGGTCGCGTTTCATTGTACTCCTGCCGCCACGCCTCGATCTCTGCCCGCCCCTCAGCCAGGGTCTCAAACCAGTGCACGTTCAGGCATTCGTCCCGCAGCTTCCCGTTGAAACTCTCGATGAGGCTGTTCTCCACCGGCCGGCCTGGGGTGATGAAGTCCAGCTGGATTCCTCGCTGGTACGCCCAGCGGTCGAAGTGGTTGCAGCGGAACTCCGTCCCGTTGTCCATCGTGATCGCCTCGGGCTTGCCGTGCGTGCTCATCGCTCGATCCAACGCCTCCGTCACCGCCTGAGAGGGTAGGCTCTGCCCGACCTCCACGCAGACACACTCGCGGCTCATGTGATCCGCGGCGGTGAAGACTCGGAACCGCCTCCCGTTTGCCAACTGGTCGCTCAGGAAGTCGATGCTCCACCGCTCCCCGATCCGCGTTGCTGGCAATGGCTTCACTCTCCACTCCGCCGCCCGCTTCTTCCGCCGCTTCGTCC
>Ga0315279_10007495_pt1 | contig 13469 bp, 9 predicted proteins | sample YL17G06_20_MG_FD_203694 | JGI IMG/M metagenome (GOLD analysis project Ga0315279, IMG submission 203694) | Sediment microbial communities from Yellowstone Lake, YNP, Wyoming, USA - YL17G06_20 | ecosystem: Environmental > Aquatic > Freshwater > Lake > Sediment | place: USA: Wyoming | collected... | reverse complement strand
CCCCACTTGGCTAGAAGGGCGGCACAGGTGAGCCCTCCCGGGCCTCCGCCTATCACAATTGCATCATACTGTTTTGCCATTCCTCACCTTCTGTTTTAACATCACTTACTTTTGCGATACGTATGATTTGGCTTGGCTGAAGATTGCACCCGCTTCCTTAACTTCCACAGTTGCTCCACAAGGGAATCGGGCTCCTCTTTCCCCTTTTCCTCCCAAGGTTTGCCAAGCTCAAGGTCAGTAGCAATTATTTTGTAGCAGTTGTAGGACTCGCTGCACCCGGCGTTGGACCCAACGTGCCAGCAGCCGCCGGTGGCGTAAAGATTGGCTATTGGTGTTCTATGGTTGGCCAGCTCAGGCATAGGCCTGTTCTCGAAGACCTGGAACGGCGAGCGGTCGATCCCTGCCATCGCTCCCATAGGGCCGAGGTTCCTCATGCGAAGGTGGTCGTAGGGCGTGTTGGCGTCGACTCCAATAACGTTGTCCCAGGTCATATTGGGGGCATACTGCTGCCAGATGGTTATCAGGTTCTCGGCATATCGCCTCTTTATCTCCAGCCATTCCTTCTCGGTAAATCGGGTAACTGGCGGAGAGAGCTGCTCGTTCTGGACCACGTGCTTGCCTGGGGGCGCATAGGATGGGTCAACCAGGCTGTGGCAGCCCACAGTGGGGCAGTAATCCTCGAGCGGAGGATATGTCTGCAGCTTCTCATACAGGCACTCTCTGGCGATGTGTATCGGGTCAGGGTCAGGCTGCAAACCGAGCCACTGGCACTCATGTATGTCAGGGTTGAACGCTTCGGCCTTGTACTTGGGCGCCTCATGGACGGCGAAGGAGTACCACATCAAACATCCGAAGCCTTTCTCTAGAAGCATCAGTCGCGTGGCCATGTTCCCTGGTATATACTCTCTGCCTATTATCTCGAAGCACAGTTGCTCCGGCGACAGCCCGCAGACCGCCACTATTTTTCTCGCTTTGACCTGGCTGCCATCCCTGAGGCGAATGCCGGTAGCAGTCCCATTCTCGATAATCGCCTTTTCTACGTCGGCATGGGTGAAGAACTTGCATCCCATTTGCACCAGAAGCTGGTGGGCGGCATGGGCCGCCTGATGGGTGCCTCCGCGGCAGAAGCCTATCAGCGGGGCCTGGCCGGCCATGCCGAACACCATGGCTCCCTGACCCGGCTCGTTGACGTCCATGGCGGCCGATACGCACCACCTCAAGATGCATGACTGGAGTTCCTTGCTCTCGAAGAACTCCAGGGCCGACCGATAGGCGCTCGCCTGAAGGATCAGGCTGTCCGGTGCGAAGCCGGCCTCGAGGAGTTTGGGATAGAGGGCCATCTGCCGTTCCATGTACTCAGGGTTGCTCAACCACTCCGCGGGGACGTAGCACCGATCCACGGTGACTCTCTGGTACTCATCGCTCCGGTCCAGATCCCGGAGCTTAATCCACTTCTCGGCATCCTTCTCCGAGAACCGTGCGATCTCCTTTGCCGTACGCTCCCAGGTGGGATCGTGCTTGTCGCTGTAGATGGCCAGGGCCGTCTCGTTGTCCCGAAAGACGAAGCCGTCGCTGCAAAGGTGCTGGTCCCACTGCGCCCCATAGTCCCAGAACTCGGGGAAATCGCGGTACAGCGGCGTCCAGTAGAAGGGAAGGATTATGTTGGCATGGTCGTTGCCGCGGAAGCCAGGTGCTGCAATCTCCTCGGTGCAGAGGCAGCCGCCTATCTCATGTCTTCTCTCGAAAATACCTACACTCATACCCCCATATTTCATGAGGTATAGAGCAAGAAAGAGCCCTTTATTTCCGCCTCCGACTATTACTGCATCGAATGTTGCATCAGCCATCGTGACCCCCTTCAACAAAAGTTCTTAATCTTGTAAGGTCAGCGCTAAAACTTGATTACGCTGCGTATTACCTGTCCCTTCTCAAGTGCTTCGAAAGCTTCGTTGATTTGATCTAAGCTGTAGGTTTTGGTGATCAGCTTATCTATAGGTAGTTTGCCGTTCATGTATAGGTCTATGTATCGTGGTATATCAATTTGTGGATTTATATCGCCCTGGACGGTTCCGGTAACGGTCTTACCAAGGAGAAACTCATATGTAGCGATGCTAAACACGGTGCCGAGCGGAGCCATGCCTACGACGATGAACTTCCCCCCGAAGCGGATTGAGGCGAATGCCTGAGTCATAACATTCACGTTCCCAATGCATTCGAGGGCATAATCCGCTCCTCCTCCGGTCAATTCCATAACCTTCATAATGGGGTCTTCCTTCTTTGCATTAATAACGTAGTCTGCCCCGAGCTTCTGGGCCATTTTCAGTTTTCGACTCAATGTATCAACGGCGATGATTTTGCCCGCTCCAGCTAGCTTGGCACCCATAACAGCGCTCAGCCCCACGCCACCGCAGCCGAAGATAGCGATGCTTTCGCCTGGCTTTATCCCGGTCGAATTGATGGCGGCGCCTATGCCGGTGCTCGTACCGCAGCCCAGGAGACACAATACATCGAGTGGGGCATCATCTCGAACCTTCACGCAGGAGCGCTCATGTACTACGGCGTACTCGGCATAGCTGGCAAGTCCGAACATATGGTTCAGCGCCTGTTTGCCTTTGTGCAAACGTATCCCGCCGCCCGGCAGAGTCGCCATAGACTGAATAGGCAGGTTCTCCACACACATCGTAGGCTTGCCCTCAATGCAATAACGGCATTTACCGCAGGAGAACGCCACCATCATCACCACATGGTCGCCGAGCTGGAGAGTGGTTACGCCAGGTCCCACCTTCTCCACTATACCTGCTCCCTCATGCCCGGGCACCACCGGAACAGGGACAGGCATCTCGCCTTTCATGAAGTGCAGGTCGCTGTGACATACTCCAGTGGCCACAATCTTCACCAGCACTTCATTGGCTTGCGGCTCATCGAGAGTAACCTTCTCTACTTTCAGCGGTGTGTTAGTCTCATATAATACGGCTGCCTTCATCCTCTCTCCTCCTTCGATAATTTCGCCTAGCCGAACATGCTTTTGCCCGTACCCTGGGTGTTGGCAGGAGTATGCAGGACATCTTCCTTCACCAGTTGCTGTATTTCCTTGTCAGGCATCTTCAGCAGGTCGCGGCATATCTCTTCGGTATGCTGGCCTAGGAGAGGAGGCGGCGTGCTCTGCATAGGTGATGTCCCTGACATTTTGAAAGGGACGCCCGGGTAAAGCCTTGCACCAGCTACAGGGTGCTCCAGCTCTACGATTGCGCCCTGCCACTTAAGCTGGGGGTCTGCAAGTGTGTCTGGGGCACGCTGTACCACTCCAGCAGCTACGCCGACAGCCTGCAGTGTCTCCATAACTACATAAGCATCGAGCGTTGCAGTCCACTCTCCTATCTTCGTGTTCAGTTCTTCGACATTCTTCAAACGTCCTCGGAGGCTGGCGAATTTGCGTGCCCTGGCCCAGGCAGGATTCCCCATGGCATTACAGAAGCTATGCCACTCCTCATCGGTGAACACAGCTATAGCGCACCACTCATCTGCATTCTTGCAGGCGTAGCAACCATGGGGAGCAGCGTAAGTGCTTCGATTCCCCATCGGCTTGGAGATTCTCTTGTTGAAAGTATAGTCTAGGTAATGCTCGCCGATGAGGCTGACTGCCACCTCTGTTTGCGCCATGTCGATGAACTGCCCTTTGCCCGTTCTGCGCCTGTAGTCAAGGGCGGCCAGAGCTGCCACTACGACATGTTTGCTCGCCATATGGTCGGGCAGCGGGGAGTTTGACCCGACAGGATAAGGGTCATCAGGTTGAGCCCAGATAGAAAGCATACCGGAGGCAGCGGAGAGCATAGGCCCGTATGCCTGAAAGTCGCTGTAAGGGCCGCCGCCGCCGAATCCCTGGCTGCTGACGTAGATAATCTCGGGGTTGAGCTTGTGTACCTTCTCATAACCGAATCCCAGGCTTTTCATCACGCCACCGCGGAAGTTTTCCAGCAGGATATCGGCCTTTTTTATGAGCTTGCTGACTAACTCTTTTCCTTTATCGGTCTTTAGATTTACGCCAAAGCTTCGCTTGCTGCGATTCGCCTCGTTGAAACCGGCGATGTTGTTGATATCGGGGCCTATAGTCCTCATGAAGTCGAGGTTATCCTTCGACTCTATCTTGATGACATCGGCACCTAGCTCGCCGAGGATTTTGCCGGCGTCGGGGACCACACCGCCGGTGCCGAAGCTGAGAACCCTAACATTTTCCAGAGGTAACACTTCGACCTCCTTGCTACACTACCCCGGCACCTCGGAAGGCCACCAGGTCATTTTTCGATAAGCCGAGTTCCTTGCAGTAGATTTCCACATTGTGTTCGCCCAGACAGGGAGCGGGGCGTCTTATTGCGGCTGGCGTTTCTGTCCACTTGTATGGCGGTCCTGGATAGTCAGCCTTGCCGGCAACGGGATGTTCAACCTCGACGAAGTACTTTCTAGCTTTGGTCTGCGGGCTTTCGTAAAATTTTTCTATGTTCAAAATGGGAGCGATGGGAACTCCCTCTCGCTTTCCCGCTTCAAAGAGGTCGGTCATGGTGTACTTCTGAGTGAATTCCAGCACGATGGCATATAAATCATCTGCATTGCCGATGCGGTACATGAAGCTGCGCCAATCCGGCATCTGAAGCACCTCGGGACTGCCTAAAACGCGAACAAGGGCATCCCATTGCCGAGGGGTCAGGGCGATCACCCTAATCAGGCCATCCTTACAGGGGTAGACGGGGTAGATGGATGCCCCCATTCGCGTCTCTGTGGTCGGCGGCGGCCCGCCTGGATTGAGGGCGTAAGAATAATTAGGCACTATCCAGGGATAAAGTCCCAGGCGCGATGTCTCGTGCACCGATATGTCGATATATTGCCCTTGCCCTGTAGCGCCGCGCATATAGAGGGCGGCCAGTATCGCTATATTGGCGTGCAGCGATGCTGCATCGTATGCTGGTGACCCTGGACACAGGCAGGGCTCTTTCCCGGGATAGCCGCTGGTAATCATGACCCCGCTCATGGCGAAATCAACGAGGTTAGAGCCTTTGCGGTCTTTATAGGGTCCTGAGTGACCGAATTCGGTGATGCTCGCCATAATGAGCGACGGTTTCATCTCCCTGAGCGCAGAATAATCGAGGCCTAGGCTTGCCATATAGTCAGGTGGAAAGTTCTCTACAAGGACATCTGCTGTTTTGATTAGCTTTCTGAAGATATCTCTTGCATCTGCTGTCTCGATGTTGAGTGTTACACCTCGTTTGCCGGCATTACGATGGAGGAAGTAGAGGCTTTTCTCGGGATGGGGCACATCGTTCACAAACGGAGGCATGTTGCGACCAGGGTCCCCTTCAGGCCTCTCTATTTTTATTACGTCTGCACCGAGGTCAGCGAACAGCTTTGTACAGTAAGCGCCCTTACTATCCGTGAGATCCAGGATGCGGTACGCACTTAAAGCGCCATCTTTCTTCTTTGCCAAAGCAGCACCTCGCTCACAACGAGATCGCCATCCAGGAGCTTGTTCGAATGTACGCACGAACTTCTAGCCAGCGATTGAGACAATCCCAGCCCTACAAGCAGGATAAAACTTGAAGCCTCTGCTGAATATGGTGCTAATCCTTGTTTTGTACTTCTACCGTTTCCCGAAGATTCTTAGGGGGCTGCACTATATGAGATAGGGATGGCATGGTATAAACAACAGTGTTAGCACCTGATACACAGAACATCCGAATGCCAAGTCAGTTTGATAAGAGCTAATCTAGGTATGTCTTAATGTAACGCTCCATCTCCCGCGTGGGTTTCCACCACTTTCTAATACCTAGCTCCTCTGCCACCTTGTTCGCACCCAGATAGCCAGGTCCACCCAGAACCAGCCCTCCCGGATAGGTTGATGCGCCGCATACGTAGAGACCCTCAATAGGCGTCTTGGTGCTGGAGCACTCCTGGTTGGGACGGAAGGAAGCTAGTTGTATAGGCCTGTAGTCGCCATGCTTGATGCCACCGCGACGCATGTTGGGGAAGCGTATCTCGATGTCCACAGGTGTCTCAGCGTTAGTCATTATGATGTTCTCACGCGTCATGTTGGGTGCTACCTTATGCCATTTGGACAGCGCTGCTTTCTCCAGTTCTTTGCCATGCTTCTCCCATCCGCCATCGATTTCGTAGGGAGCATGCATTTGGAAGAAGGACACGTGACCGCCCCAAGGGGAGTGAACCAAATGAGGGTCGAAGAAGCTCTCGCAGGTGGTATGCCCGCCGAAGTTATCGCCGATTTTGCCTGCCACCACATTATCCCAGTGAGCCAGAAGCTGATCGATGCCCTCTATGCCGCAGATGGTCATAAATGCTTCATTGACCCAGGGGTCATCACACTTATAGCGAGGGGGGTCCTTAGATGCAACGTGTAGTGTGAAGAAGCTCCACTTGTCGTACTTCCATCCCTCGACCAATGACTTCAGGTCTCCAGGCAGATTATGCGCTCCTACCATGTCAAGGAAGGTAGTGTGCGGGTCAAGGGTGGACATAACCACTTTGCTGCGAAGAATGCGCCCTTCTGCCAGTTCGACGCCAGTAGCACGCCCGTTACGCATCAGGATTTTAGTTACCTCTGCCGCATCAATAATGGTTCCTCCATTGCGGATGATCTCTCGCGCAAGCGCGCCAGCGAATTTGTGCGAGCCACCGTAGCAATAGCACTTGTTCATCCCCCGGTCGAGGAGGAGGGGTACGAAGAAGCCTATGCCGGTCTCTCTGGGATCCAGGCCCCACATGCAACTGACATATAGCATCAGGGCACGCACTCTGTCGTCCTCAAAGGTATTGGTAATTATCTGCAGAGGGCTTTGCTCAATGAGCTCCAGCATCTCGTTGCCGACCTTGGTCTTCTGGAGAGCCATGGTCATCTCAATGGGGGACAAGGTAGGTACATAGGTGGATGGAGCCACTATCTCGTCAACAATCCTTCGCCAGCTCCTCATTACCTTGCCGAAGTTGACAGCGTCTTTGAAAGAGAACTTACTTATCGAGTCTTTAGTATCCTCAATCATGCGTGTCAGCAACAATGACTTACCATCCTCAAAAACCATGGCTGTTTGCACATTGGGTTTCACCCAGGACATGGCATGGACGTCGAGATTGAAATCCTTGAGCACTGGCATATAGTCAACCATAAGGTGGTAGATGACATGTGCGTTGGAGTAGTAGCAGGGATGAAGGATTTCCTCAGTGACGAGCCCGCCCCCTATCTCGTAGCGGCGCTCTACTAGAGCCACGTTTACACCTGCTTTTGCTAGATAGGCTGCAGCTATCAAACCGTTAGGACCGCCTCCTATGACAATTACATCCCAGTCGCTTGTGTCCGGGAATTCTCTAAATGGCCTCAGTAAGGTTTCCTGCGTTGACATAATCTACCTCCTTTCCACTTGCTAATGTGGTATTGCGGATCTCTTGCCTTGCTGGGGTATGTACCACGGCGATGGGTACCACCACTTACCGGGCTCAGCGATGCCGTCCTCGATGAGGGTATGCATCAGGTTGTAGGCGATAGCCATCAGGCATAACCCGCCGGGGTGGCCGGATGACTGGTGGCAAAGGTAGAGCCCCTCGATGGGCGTCCGATAGCGAGCGAGCTCGGGCAAAGGACGTTCGTTCCACCACTGGTCACGGCAGTGGCGCAGGCCGTACCATGAGCCCCCAAGCATCCCTGTGTTTCTGAACTCCTGCTCCCAAGGCGTTAGACTCCAGTGACGGATGATATTATCGGAATCCAAGTTCTCGATTACCTGGCTGAACGCGGTTCGCATATAGGCATCCATTTTATCTTTGTGCTTATTTAGAGCGTCCGGACCTTCCACATGATACTCAGGTGGAGGAACGTATACTTCAAGAGAACACTCTACGTAGTTGCCGGGGCGGGTGCACTGCCGATGCCAGGTATCGTTGTATATCTTGTTGCTCCCCGCCCAGAGCCATATTACTCTCTCAGGGGGTATGGTGGGATTGCCTTGATACCCCATGACATCCGTGGTGTGCTCATAATAGATTTCCCGTGAGTCCATCGGGTAGCAGACGCCCCCCAACTCACCCTCTTTGTACTTTGGTCGGTAACGGAAACGCTCACGCGTCAGGAAGTGGTTTACGTAAATGCTCCCTCCCTTAATGCTCAGGTCTTCTATTCGCTTTCTAAAGCCTGGATCTAGGTGCCGCGGCCCAATCATCTTGAGGAAAGTCTGTTTGATCTCAGCGGCACTTATCACCGCTTTGTTCGCCCAGATTGTTTTCCCACCGGTGACAGCGTTGTCTCTGAGGCGCACGCCCAACGCTCGTCCATCTTGGATAATGATCTCATCAACAGGACAACATGTGCGGAACACAGCCCCGTGGGCTACAGCGCAACGAAAAATAGCATGGTAATAGCCATGTATACCACCCATAGGAACAGCTCCTATAGTATAGAGTACGCTGGCGGCAACGCTTTCGAAGGCTGGGATAGCCATGCCCTCGAAGTGGCCGGCGGCGCCTGACATCCAGGCTATATAGGCCATGAATACCTTGAAGGGCTCTGTGTCCATATACTCATCCATGAGGTCAAACAAGGTCCACTCAAGCATCTCCTTGGTCCACACCTCTGGCAGGTGCTGCTTATAAACCTGCATGAACGGGATAGTCTCCGCATTAACTTCTATCTCAGGGGGGTGCGGGGGGCACCAGAAGGTGGCGCGTAATAGCTCTTTCATGAATGGGGGATTGCCCAGCATTCCGGCTAGCTTTAGCCAGCCTTCCAGGTCTTTCTGAGTGACGGTGGAGATTCCCTCGGTCGTCAGAAGGGCGAACTTCCCCTCTTCTAAGCCAAGGCCACGATTCTGTGCGGTCCAGTCCATGCGGGCGCCGTATTTCCACAGATCTAACTGCTCCCAGCCTGGGGCTGCTCCTCCGTAAAGCCCCACTGCATGGGGACTGGTGTGCACTCCAGCTATAGGGTCAGCGTTCTCCTGTGCTCCGCCGCACTCCGGCCTTTCCTCCAACACGCAGACACTCAGCCCGCACTTTGCCAGATACGCTGCTGCCGTTGTGCCGTTGTGGCCTGCACCGATGATGACGATGTCATACCTTTCATCCTTGCTCAAATACCACCTCCTTACTGGCTATTGCCTTGAGCCGGTATGTATTTACATTAGGTACGTCTTGATATAACGCTCCATCTCAGGGGTAGGCTTCCACCACTTCTTGACCCCCAGATCCTCAGCAACCTTGTTTGCGCCCAGATAACCAGACCCACCGAGCACCAGCCCTCCCGGATATGTGGAAACGCCACACACGTAAAGCCCCTCGATGGGTGTCTTGGTACTGGAGCACTCCTGATTGGGACGGAAGGAACCCAACTGTATGGGTCTGTAGTCTCCGTGCTTGATTCCGCCGCGGCGCATGTTGGGGAAGCGGGTCTCGATGTCAACCGGCGTCTCGTGGACGGTCATAATGATGTTCTCGCGTTTCATGTTGGGGGCGACCTTGTGCCATTTCACCAGAATTGCCTCTTCCATCTCCTTACCCTTCTTCTCCCAGCCGCCCTGGATTTCGTAGGGAGCATGCATCTGGAAGAAAGAGATGTGTTTTCCTGGCTTATCGCTCAGATGTGGGTCGAGGAGGGTCTCGCAAGTGGCATGTCCACCGAAATTGGCGCTGATCTTGCCAGCAACGACGTTGTCCCAGTGGGCTAAAAGCTGCTCGGTGCTCTCGATACCGAAGATTACCATGAAGGCATCATTGACCCACGGGTCGTCACACTTGTAGCGCGGAGGCTCCTCTGAGGCAACATGCAGGGTATAGAAGCTCCACTTATCGTACTTCCATCCGTCAATCAAGGATTTGAAGTCTTTATCTAAGTGCTGAGCTCCGACGAGGTCAAGGAAGGTAGTATGCGGGTCAAGGGTGGACATGACCACCTTACTGCGCAGGGTACGGCCCTCCGCCAACTCGACTCCGGTAGCTTTGCCATTGTGCATTATTATCTTGCTCACCTCGGCATGTTCCAGAATTAACCCACCGGCTTTGACTATCTCCCTACCCATAGCGCTGGCGAATTTATGCGAACCGCCATAGCAGTAGCATTTGTTCATGCCCCTGTCGAGAAGGAGTGGCACGAAGAAGCCGATCCCGGTCTCTCTGGGGTCCAGCCCCCACATGCAACTGGCGTATAGCATCAGGGCACGCACACAGTCATTCTCAAATGTGTTGATAATCTCCAGGGGGCTCTGCTCGATGAGCTCCAGCATCTCATTGCCGACCTTGGTTTTCTGGAGAGCCATGGTCATCTCAATGGGGGTTGAGGGTGGCACATAGGTAGCAGGAGCTACAATCTCGTCAACGATGCGTCGCCAGCTTCTCATCACCCTGCCGAAGTTGACCGCATCCTTGAAAGAGAACTTACTTATGGAGTCCTTGGTATCCTCTATCATGTGCGTGAGGAGCAGAGACCTGCCGTCCTCGAACACCATGGCTGTTTGCGCGTTGGGCTTGATCCAGAGCAGCGAAGGGCCATCCAGGTTGAAGTCCCTGATGACGGGCATGTAGTCAACCATCATGTGATAGATAACATGCGGGTTGGAAGAGTAGCAGGGATATAGCATCTCCTCGGTGGCTAGTCCACCCCCAATTTCGTAGCGGCGCTCTACCAGAGCCACCTTCAGCCCCGCTTTGGCCAGATAAGCTCCTGCCATCAGGCCGTTAGGCCCGGCACCTATAATAACGACGTCCCATTCGCTACTGTCGGGGAATTCCTGAAACATATGTCCAAAAATATCTTCTGTCGTCACGATGTCCTTCCTCTTGGATAGGTCTCACGTCAGGGTGGTATCGCAGAAACCCTTTCCTTTTGTGGTATGTAGTATGGGGAGGGATACCACCACTTGCCCGGTTCAGCGATGCCGTCCTCAATGAGTATGTGCATCAAGTTATATGGTATAGCCATGAGGCACAGACCTCCGGGATGCCCCGTAGTCTGGTGGCAGGTATAGAGCCCCTCAATAGGGGTGCGGTAGCGAGCCAGCTCAGGTATGGGACGTTGCGTCCATGATTGGTCGCGGCAGTGACGGGAGCCGCACCAGGTGCCTCCGATAAGGCCGGTGTTGCGAAACTCGACCTCGCGGCCAGTGGCCGACCAGTGATGAAGTATGTTATCGTCTTCAAGCCCTTCGAGCGCCTGGCTGAACGCCTTGCGCATGTAGGCATCGAGCTTGGCTTTTTCCTTGTCCTGAGCGTCTACGCCTTCGACCTGATACTCCGGAACAGGTACATTCACCTCGAAGGCAGCCGATATATATCCATGGGGGTAGTGACCCTGGCAATCTGTGGGATTGAATGCCTGGGAGGGTGTCAGAAACCAAATCAGCTTCTCTGGAGGCAAGCTGGGGTTAGTCTTGCGGGCGTCGCAATCAGCTACGTTTTCGTAGTAAAGCTCTCTCGAGTCGGACGGGTATACACCGCCAAAGGGGATTTTGTTAGGTCCTGCCACACCGACCTCATTTTCAGCCATCGCCTTAAATTTGGAATTCCACTGGATAGGTTTCCGGGTGTGGAAGGTGGACACATAGAGAGTGCCATTCTTCAGGCTGATGTCCTTCACCTTCTGGATAAAGCCGGGGTTCAGATGCTCCCTTCCTATCATCTTGATAAAGGTCTGCATGTAGTCCACAGCAGCTATCACTGCCTTGTTCGCCCAGATTTTTCTGCCACCTATCGCTGCTGTTTCCCTCAAGCGCACCCCCATAGCCCGCCCGTCCTGGACTATGATTTCATCCACAGGGCAGCAGGTGCGTACCACTGCGCCGTGAGCTACCGCGCAGCGGTGGATGGCATGGAAATAGCCGTGCAGGCCACCGCGAGGAACGCTAAGTCTGCCGGTGTTGGGCAGGATAAGGAGTTGGTCACAGAGTAAAGCGGGAATGGCCACGCCCTCCCAGTGGCCGGCAGCCCCAGATGCCCAAGCCGCAAAAGCTATGGTTACTTTGAAGGGCTCGCTCTCAAAGTATTCGTCCATGAGGTCGAACATAGTCCACTCGCGCAGCTCGTGTGTCCAGACGTCCGGCTGATATTTCCTGTAAACCTGCATATATGGTGTGTTCTCGTCTGTTACCTCCACTTCAGGCGGATGTGGCGGACACCAGAAGGTAGCGCGCATCAGTTCTTTAGTGAACGGAGGGCTGGTCATTAACCCAGCCAGCTTGGCGAAGCCCATCATGTCCTTTTCAGTTATAGGCACAACACCATAGGTAGTCGTACTGCCGGCGGCCAGCGATTTCATAATATCCACCGGATTCCAGGTCATACGGAAGCCATACTTGTGCAGTTCCAATTGCTCGAAGCCCGGGGCGGGCGCAGCATACATGAGCATGGCATGAGGATAGATACGTACCCCCGGGATAGGCTCGACGGTCTCACATGCCCCGCCACACTCCACTCGCTCCTCCAGCACACACACGCTCAGACCACACTTGGCCAGATAAGCTGCTGCAGTCATCCCGTTGGGGCCTCCGCCTATAATGACAATATCGTATCTTTCATCCTTGCCCATAGCCTCCTCCTCGCCAGCACAATACAAAAATGGATATGGCTTGATTGTCTGTCTTGAAACAAAGCAATACTGATAGTTCCGTACTCGCTGTGCGGGCAGAGCAGGATCAGATATTTCCAATTAGACAAATATTACTTTGCCAGTTGTCTCTAAGCCTGCTCTAAATGAGTCTGCTTCTCTATGGAAGTAGAGCAAAAAGGAAAACAACAAACCCGGTAGCGGGTTGCGTTACATCTGTGGTGAGATATTTTTACTGCACAGTGCAGGGTGTGTCAATAGAGAAAACCCGATGTTTTTATGTAGTGTTAGGACGTATAGGGAGAGGCGAAATTGACGTAGGTTTGTCAAAAAATCGCGTCAGAATAGCCTATTTGGCAGTCAAGTGCATCTCACTATGAAAGTAGTGCCTTTATCCACATATTTGGGGAATCCCATCAGCATTCAGTGGTGAATTTCTATTACACTTGAGGGTGGCTGGAAGAATTTTGTCACCCGCCGCTGATGGCGAGCAAGAAGAATAGCTCGTCGCCATTCTTCAGAGGCTTAGTCATTTCATCAGCGGAGATTTTTTGCCCATTAACGAAAAACCATACCTGGGGCCGCAGATTGCCCTGCTTGTCATATAGCCATCGCTTAATTTTCGGGAATCGAGCTTCTAATTCGTGGAGGCATTCCATGGGGCTATTTCCTGTCACCTCCACGAACTCTTGCCCATTGGTAAATCTGCGGAATAGCGAGGATACTTTTATGGTGACACCCATATTTCACCCCTGGCAACAAACCACCATATTCTGGTACTCACAGCAGCAATGGATCAGATGTTGAGACCCTATTTGATATTATCGCATTTGGTTTATCATTGCTAGTGGAGCCTATCGTCAATAGGAGTACCTCTCCCCTGCAG
>Ga0315279_10007494_pt1 | contig 13470 bp, 12 predicted proteins | sample YL17G06_20_MG_FD_203694 | JGI IMG/M metagenome (GOLD analysis project Ga0315279, IMG submission 203694) | Sediment microbial communities from Yellowstone Lake, YNP, Wyoming, USA - YL17G06_20 | ecosystem: Environmental > Aquatic > Freshwater > Lake > Sediment | place: USA: Wyoming | collected... | reverse complement strand
AGCAAGCTCACCAACGCCTCCAGCGCCTCTTGATGATAGCGGTAGAAGGAGGCCAGGCTGAAGCCGAGCTCGCGGCAGGTCGCCTGGACGCTATATGAACGAACATAGCGCAGGAGCAGAAGGCGATAACCAATCCACTCCGGGCGCCCCAAGGGGACGCCCTCTGTGGGTCGCAGCGACTCGAGCGCATCCCGCAGCAGTTGGCGCAAGGTCGCGGTGGCGGTCTCGCCCGGCGCTTGGCGCAGGCGGAGCAGCTCGACTAACGGACTGAGCTGTAAGCGCACCGAATCGTGAAAGGCAAGCAGGGCATCTTTGACATATTGGGCAAACAGGTCGCGTGAGATCAAGAATCCCCCAGAGGCTGCTGCATGAAATGGTGTGCTGATGATGAGAAAAGGCAGAGAAAGATTCAAGAAACGGCACCCAGAAAAAAAGCTATACTGGTATGTAGCGCAAACTTGGTCACGAGTGTTTCTGAAACGATTGTAGCACGCCCCGCCCCGCCTGGCAATGGTTGACGGATTGACGCTCCTTGAGCCACTGAAAGGGGATAAAGCGCATGGCCACCTCGAATCAAGTATTGGTTTCCAAGGCATTGCCACGTCGCCGGAAGCTGATGCGCGAGAATGTCGAGGGCTAGCTCTTTATCTCTCCTTTTGTCCTTGGGTTTATATTCTTCGTCGCCAGGCCCTTCCTTACCTCAATCTACTATAGCTTCACTCGGTTCGACTTTATGTCGCCTCCCATGTGGATTGGGCTAAGCAACTACCGTAGCTTGATCGCGGACAAGGAGATCTGGAAGACGCTCCTGTGGACCACGGGATTCGCCGTCTTCTCCGTGCCCACCAGCCTGCTACTCGGCCTGATTCTGGCGCTTATCGCCAACACCAATATCCGCGGCATCGCCGCTTTGCGCACGCTCTACTACCTGCCCAGCCAGATCAACCCGGTGGCCATGGCCTCCGTGTGGGCCTGGCTATTCAATCCCTCTGTTGGTCTGCTCAACTACGTGCTCTCCCTGATTGGCATCGAAGGGCCAAAGTGGCTGGGCGATCCCAACTGGCTCCTGCCGGCCACAGTGATCATGATGGCCTTTGGCGCCGGCGGCTCGATGGTGATCAACCTGGCCGGGCTGCAAAGCATCCCCGTCTCCTTCTATGAGGCGGCCCAACTGGATGGCGCAAGCTCCTGGCAGATGCTGTTGCGCATCACCTTGCCGCTCATGTCGCCGACTATCTTCTTTAACCTGGTGATGGGCATCATCGACGCGCTGCAGTCATTCACCACGCTGTATCTGCTACTGGGCACCAACGCCCCGGTTTATATGGTGCAGCTCTACCGCGTGGCCTTTGACCGCCTGAACATAGGCTTTGGCTCGGCGATGGCCTGGGTGCTGTTCTTCTATATCATGATCTTCACCGCGCTCATCTTTCGCACGGCGACGTCGTGGGTCTATTACGAGGGAGTGCCCCGAGGGCGCTAGGCCGTAGGATGAGGCCGCGCCTCGGGGTTGGCACAAGCCATGATTGAGGAAGCTCATAGGGAGCGCCACAGCGGTTCGAAGAGAGCCTCAGGATGAGATGGAAAGGAGGGAAAAGGACAAAATACTCGGTCGTTTACGGTTACAGAGTAAGGAGAGTTGGGCCTGGCCGACCAAAAGGTCGGCAGAGAACAAGATGCCAAGAAGGAGGTTCTGATGGTACAGGCGTCCAAGAGATTCACTCGTCGCAACTTTATGGTGGCCATGACCAGCGCGGCCATCGCCAGCCCGCTTCTGGCGGCGTGCCAGCCCAAGATCGTCGAGGTCACCAAGGAAGTGATCAAGGAAGTGCCTAAGGAGGTGGTGAAGGAAGTCACCAAAGAGGTCATCAAGCAGGTCGTCGTCACCCCGACGGCTCCTCCCAAGCCCACGCTGCGCGCTGTGGAGCTGAACTTCACTCAGCCCCCCACCGAACCGGCGCTAGCTAAAGCCCAGGAGATCATGAACCAGCCGCAGATCAAGGTCAAGACCTTCTCTCACGCCGATTACCTCAACAAGCTGAAGGTGGCTTTCGCGGCGGGAACCGGCCCGGACTTGTTCGCGATGAACGTGCCCTCGGGCAAGTTCTGGATGGCCAAGGGCGTTCACATGGCCCTGACGCCATGGCTGGAGGCTAATTCTGATTTCGCGAAGAACATGGAGGGATTCGTCCCCAGCACCATCACCTCGTACACCCATCACGGCGAGTTGATGGGCATTCCCTTCAGCTCCGAGACCTCGCTGGCCTACTTTAACCGCAACATGTTCGAAGAGGCCGGCGTGGAGACGCCCGACAAGATCAAAGACTGGAACTGGAACACCCAGCTCGAGACGATGCTCAAGATGAGCAAGGGCACAGGCCGAGATCGGGTCTATGGCATGTTCGTTAGTTGGCATACCCAGGGCGGCTCGGCGGAGTTCATCTACAGCGCGGGGGCCAAGATCATTAGCGATGACGGCCTGAGCGCCGAGTGCGGCTCCAAGGAGATGATTGAGGCTGTGCAGTGGATGGTGGACTTGATCCACAAGCACAAGGTCGCCCCCGAGCCGGCCAGCTTTGGCAAGGACACCGGCTTGAATCTGTTCTCCGTCAGTGGAACTGGAAGGCGGCCTACGTCAACTCCGGTGAGTGGGCCTGGTGGATTTACCGCGACCAGCAGCTCAAGGACAAGCCCTTCAAGATCGGGTTCGTGGAGCCACCCAAGCACCCCACCACGGGCAAGAAGGGTGCGCAGGGCCACACGCTATGCGTCGCCATGTATAGCAAGACGCGCTTCCCCCAGGAGTCGGCCGCGTTGTTGATACCCTTCGGGACGAAGGATGTCCAGTCACTGATAGCGCCCAAGTGGTTGCCAGCGCGTATTGACGCTCAGTCTGGTTTTTACCAGGGTGAGGGAGGCGCCGAGATAAAGCCCATCGTCGAGGCGACACAGCAATACGCTCAGCCTTATCCTGCATCCTCGCTCGAGGAATCAGCCGTGGGCGTATTCTGGAACCACATTGACAAGATGTTCCAGGGGCAAGAGGGGGTGGAAGAGGGTTGTACGAACGCTGAGAAGGAAACCAACGACGCCATCCAGAAGGCTGCAGCGGGCCGCTAAGTGGGTCTTTACCGCACGCTGCCCGGTTAAGCCAACCAGATGCCCCTCTCCCGCCAAGCGGGAGAGGGGCAACAAGGTGAAGAGCCAGTGAACCTTGTTTGCCACACCAGCACTCGTTAAGGAGGGATGGGGGATGAACCGAGGGGCTCTTGCTGATATGGCACCCATGCCCGATATCTCTCGCCGCGCACGTGCCGCTGCACGGCGTGCTCGGATCGTCCGGAAGGGCTTCGCCTGGCTCCGCATAGGCGTGCTGGTGATCGGCGCGTTTGTCCTGTCGGTGCCACTTCTCTGGATGATCAGCACTTCGTTGAAAGATTGGAGCGAGGTTTTCCGCTATCCGCCGGATATCATCCCGCGCCACATTGTATGGCATAACTATGTTGAGGCTTTCACGATCAAGCATTCCTGGGGGACGGAAGATATGCCGGTCCCCGGAGGCCTGCCGCCCCTGATCCTCTTTACGAAAAACACGCTGGTGGTTGCGACCTTTGTGGTATTGGGCGCTATTCTCTCGAACTCGCTGATAGCCTTCGGGTTCGCCCGGCTACGGTTCGTCGGGCGTGACGTGGCTTTCTTTGCCATGCTGGCCACGATGATGCTGCCGGGCCAGGTGACGATGATCCCCATCTTTGTCATGTTCCGCAACCTCGGCTGGCTGGACACTTATCTGCCGCTCACGGTGCCCGCCTTTTTCGGAAGTGCGTGGTTGGCTTTCCTGTTTCGACAATACATCATGACCATTCCCCTCGAACTGGATGACGCTGCCCGGATTGACGGGTGTAGTACCTTTGGGATTTTCTGGCGACTGATCATGCCGCTCAGTAAGCCGATCATCACCACCATCGCTTTGTTCTCCTTCGCTGGCGTTTGGAACGACTACTTTGGCCCCCTGATCTATCTGACGTCCTTCGAAAAGTGGACGATCTCGATGGGACTCGCTAATCTGCCTTCCATGCTCGGGCCGACCCAACAGGTGACTCCGTACCATCTGATGATGGCTGCCGCGCTATCTGTATCTTTGCCAATATTCTTGATCTTTTACTTCCTGCAGGGCACCTTCGTGCGCAGTATCGTCCTCACCGGGCTCAAAGCTTAGTACCACAACCGTGCTGTGGGCGCAGAGCGTTCGTAGTGTGCCCGTAAGGGCACGGAAGCGCCTGACGGCGCCACTGCAAGCGCCGGTCTTTTTTCTCTGTGCTCTCTGCGGTTGATCTTTATATAATAGGGCATACAACGATGATTGAGTCAGATTACGCGACGCGGAGCGACGCAGTTGAGACGAAGGTGGATCTACTGCGCGTCGCGCTTAGCAGTGGCCGTTATGAGCTTGCCCAGGCCCTGGCCGATTCCGTCAAGGATGGGATCGCCGCAGACCGCCAGTTCAAGGCCGATCCCGGCGAGCCGCTCATTCCCGCCACATCTAGCCGCGAGGTTGGCTCGTTGCCAACTCCTTGGGCGGAGTGGGCGCGCGGTTGGTCCCGTTATCAGGTCATTGCCCTCCAAGAGCCACTGGGCATGGCGCGGCAGGGGGAGCCGGTTGACCTACTCGTCAGCGTCCCCGCCTCTGGACAAGTTCTGATTCACAGTAACCATGAAGAGAATCAGAACTTGTCCACGGAAACGACGCGCCTGGCTCGAGAGGCACGCCTGGCGCGGCTCGACTGCCAGACGGGAACGCTCCGCGAGGTCCCTTGCCAGGTTTACGGCGAGACGCGCCGGGGGGGTGAGCGGTTTGGGCATCTGGTGTTTATGCCCTCCGTCGCCGCTCATGAAAGCGAGATCTACCTCCTCTTTAGCGGCAATCCCGAGGCAGAGATGCCCGCCTTCCCCACGGACCTCCAGGTTCGAGGGGAAGGGTTCGGCTTGGACATAGAGAACGGCTTCTATGTGGTCTCCCTTTCCCGCCAGATGGGCCGGCTCGAACGGCTGACCTACAAGCGCGCCCACGGCTTGGAGCTTTTCGCTGGCGGCGAGGGACACGGCGAGCCGCCCAACATTGATTGGGCGCACGATTACCTCTCGGCGGACCGCTTCCAAAAGTTTCGCGTGACCAACTGGGCCACATGCCCCAACTACGAGGTGATACGAGGCCCGCTCTGCGTCAGCGTGCGCCGTTGGGGGTTCCCCCATAGCCCGGTGCACCCCCTCTTCACCCCAAGCCGGATGTTCATTGACGTCACCTACATCTCTTACGCCAATACACCCTATTTCCTGAAGCACGGCCGCATGGAGATGGTGCGGGACTTTTCCTTGAACTACCTGCGCGATGACGAGTGGGTCTTCTCGGGCTACTCGTTCACCGATGCCCTCTGGATGGGCGGCGATGGTCGCCTGCGCGAAGGCCCTGTAACTCCAGAGGAGCAGGACAACCTCTGGGCCGTGGGCTTTTACCACCGCGACAGCCGCGACGCCTTTATCGCCCTGCGCCTGGAGCATGCGGCCGAGGGATTCCCCGGCGCGCTCTACCATGCCGGCCCACCGGTTCTCGACTACCAGGGCCATGGCCAGCTTTGGAGCCGCTGGGCGGCTCGTGATGATCCCTTCTTCCCTGCTGGCTCCGTGCTGAAGCAGCGCAACGCCTATCTGGTCTCTCCCTTTGCGCGAGATAATGGCGCAGAGCTTGTAGAGCGATACTGGAACACGCTCCGCCATCCGCTGCAAGCCCAGGCCGGCCAGCTCCCCACAGCCCAGGCCCACGCCTGCCCCGGCCGGCTGGCGCGCTCTGGCGAGGCCGGCGATAGCCCCATCAGCAAACGGGCCATCTGGGAGGCTTTGCGCGACTGCCGAGACGACATGCTCTACGAGATTGACGCCAACGTCGTGGATATGGGCTATATTCGCGACCTGCGGGTCGTTGGGAGCACCGTGCATATCGTGATGACCATGCCCCATCGCGGGCGCCCCAAATACCGTTATCTCGCGGAGCCAATGCGCCGGCGACTGCTGAAGCTACCCCACGTCGAGCAAGTAGTGATAGACCTGACCTGGGACCCCGCTTGGTCAGCCAATGACCTGTCTGACGCAGCCTGGGCCGCTCTGGGGCTAGGGCCACAGCCGGGGTGAGGTAGGGGCGAAGCATTTGCATGATGAAATGAGCGTAAAGCAATGCTACCTACTGCAAATGCTTCGCCCCTACTATAGTTCTTAACCAGGAGGCAAATCTATGCGCGTTCTCCTCACCGGCGCAGCCGGCTGCGTGGGTAAAGCGGCCATCGAGGTCCTGCGCCGCGAGCACGAGGTGCGCCTGTTCGATGTCGTGCCCATCCCTTCTGAGCCAGAGATGCTCGTCGGGGATATCGCCGACTTTCGCACGGCCACAGAGGCGCTGGCTGGGATGGACGCCGTGGTCAACCTGGCCATCATCGCCACCCCGGGCAGCTACGACACCCCCGAGCTCCCCATGCGCGTCAACGTCCAAGGCACAGCCAATATCCTCGAGGCCGCGCGACGGGCGGGGATTCGGCGCTTTGTGCATATGAGCAGCGGCGCGGTCGTCACCGGCTACACCCGTGACACCTTCATCCATGTCGAGTTGCCCTACAAGTTCAGCGGCATGTATTGCCTGTCCAAGGCGTTGCAGGAGTACCTGTGCCGGCAGTATGCGACGGAGTACGGCATGACCATCATCGCCCTCCGGCCCTGGTCGGTCTGCGATGGGCGCACGATGACGGCCAAGGGTGGGCAGCCTCTGAAGTACGATGGCAGCTACTTTGGCCTGGTCTGCCGTTATGACCTGGCGGAGGCCTGTGCCCTTGGGCTGCGGGTTGACCTGACGGGCTTTCAGCCCTTTCACATCATGGCCACCGACGAAGGCGAGCGCTGGTTTGATATGGAGCGCACCCACCGCGTCCTCGGTTGGTATCCCAAGGAGACCTTCGCCTCGCTCAAATCGAAGCAGACATAACTCCTCTGCAAAAAGGGACTACGAGTCTCACAGGCCGCTTTGTTCAGGGAACTCACGTGGAAAAGGGGGAAAAGCAATGCAACTGCGTTCGTTGATGTTCGTGATCCCCCCCTTCGACTTTTTGGAAGATAAGGGCCTCCAAGCTGAGCTGCTCGCGAACGGCGTCCAGGATTTGATGCTCGGCTATTTCCGACTGTTCGACGACTTCCCGGCCACAGGTCGGGAGCGCCCTCCCACAGGCGAGGAGCTCAACTGGTGGGCATACTTTGAGGATCGTCCTGGGGCCGACAATCCCGTGGTCAGCGGTCCCTACACTGAGGGCCGCTTCGTTCGGGGCTACTATGCGACCCCGCGCCGGGGTCGCCTGGTAGCGCCGTTTCATCCCACTCTAGAGCTCTACGAGGGCCTCGGCGTAGTGCCGCCCGACATGCCTGCGGGCCTGGAGGCCAAGTCGGAGCGTTTGCAGCGCCTGGTCGCCGGGTTATCGTCGAGGGGGTTCCGTGTGTACACCTTCGGCTCCTCAGATGGGCCGGAGCGCTGGCTCGAGGCACAGCCCCCGTGCACCAACAACCCGCGTTACGACGGCTATATCGGCGCGCGCCTGCAAGATTACTACCTGCACTTTCCCACCATCGCCGGCTGTGTGACCGATGGCCCCGGCTACGGCTATGAGATCACTCCCGGCTTTCGCGGCGGCGGACAGCTCTTTGCCCCGCTCTGCACCTGCGTCCATTGCCAGGACAAAGCGCGGGCCATGGGCATGGACCTGGCAGCCATGCAGGCGGCGTCAGAGCGCATACGGCAAGCCCTCCATGGGTTGAGTCCCGCCCAGGTTGACCTTTTCCTGGAGAGCCAGCAGGGGATCTTGGATGCCCTCGACCTCTTGTTCGAGGACCCCGCGGCCATAGACCTGTTGCGCTTCAAGACCGCCTCGGTCGAGGACTCTATCGCCCGCATCTACCGGGCGATCAAGGCCGCCAACTCCAAGCTGCAATATGGCATCTGCCCACGATTGCCCTGCTTCGCCACTATGCAGGGCTGCAACTTTCGCCGCCTTAGCCAGGTGACCGACTTTATCCAGTCGAAGCACTATCTCTGGATGGGTGGCTTCGACGGCTTCAAGGGGACGCTCGCCCGCTATGTGCAGACGCTGCGCGAGTGGAACCCCGCGCTTGACGACGCGCGGCTCGAAGCTCTGATCTGCCGCTTGCTCGGCGTGCATCTGCCAGATGATTATAGAGTGAGCGATTTCGAGCGGTCGGCTCCCAAACGCTTCTTCGACGAGGTGGTTTACCGCGAATCGCGCAAGATGCTGCAACGGATCGGCGATCCAGAAAAGATATCGCCCTTTGTGGGCCTGGAGCACGGCGGTATCCTGCTCACCGCTGAGGAGCTGCGCTACACCTTGCAAGCCATCGCCGACGCGGGCTTGAGGCGGTTCACCTATTTCATCTTGAACAGCATAAGCGACGAGATTTGGGCGGTGATCCGCGAGTTCACGGCCGTAGAATGAAACGAGGGTGTTAAAACACAGAGGCCACTGCTCTGCCCCTACCCAGCCAGCCACTCCTGCAAGTGCTCGGCAACAAAGGCGTCATCGTTGAGCTGGGGATAAGCCGCATAGACGCGCTCAATCTCCTCTTTCTGTCCTGGGGAGAGCTCCTCGTGGGGGTCCAGGCACCAGCGCCCCGCCATGAGGCCCTGCCGTCGCAACACCTCATGGATGCCAGCGATGCAGCCCGCGTAACCGTTGGCCGCGTCAAAAAAGGCAGCGTTGCAGTCGGTCACCTGGGCGCCGAGGGTCAGAAGCTCCGCTGGAACGTGCTCTCCTTCCCAGGTGGCTTTGCAGGCTTCCAGGATTTCCACCGCCCTGCGCGTCCAGACGGCCCAGTGGCCCAAGAGCCCGCCCACGATGCGCAACCTGGGCGCGCCCTCGCCGAAGCGGTAGGCGATCAAGAGATCATCTACGATGTGATCGTCGTTGCCCGTGTAGAGGGCGATCTCTCCTCCGGTGGACAAGTTTCGATTCTCGCCACAGCTATTGTGTATCGGAACTTGTCCACGCCCCGCGTTGGCTACCGCGCGCACGACATCGAGGGTCTGGTAGCGGTTGAAAGGGGCGATCTTGATGGCCACGACGCGCTCGATCTCCACAAAGCGCCGCCAAAAGCCATAGGAGAGAATTCGCCCCCCGGCGGCGGGTTGGAGGTAAAACCCGAAGAGCGGGATGACGCGGGCTACGGCCTGACAGTGGGCGATGAGCTCCTCTTCGTCGGCGCTGCGAAACGCGGCCAGGCTTAAAAGGCCACAGTCGTAGCCCAGGGATAAAGCCAGCTCGGCCTCGCGCACAGCCTGGGGGGTCTTGCCCACGAGGCCGGCCACCTTCACCATATCCCCGCCGCGCTCACGGATCGTCTCTGCGGCCAGCTCCAGCACGGGCTTGTAGAGGCCCGTCTGGGGATCGTGGATGGCGAATTGGGTGGTGTGCACCCCAACGGCCAGCCCTCCGGCCCCTGCCGCGAGATAATAGCGCACCAGGGCGCGTTGATGGCGCTCGTCGAAACGCCTTTCCCTGGTCAAGGCCAGTGGGCAGGCGGGGATCACCAGGCCGCGCCGCAACTTGCCAAGCAAGCTGTCCAGGGCACTGCTTTCTCCAGGCATGAGCACCTCCCACTTCCGAGCAGTCAGTCATCAGTCGTCAGCCAGAAGCTGACGGCCGATAGCTAGAATCTTCCATCGCGCACCTGGTATTTGGTCGGCTTATCCAAGGTCGGCCCGCCGGAGCGCACCCACCCGGCCACCCACTCGATGACCGCCCCCAGCGGCACCTGCGGATAGCCGAGTAGCCTGTGCACCAGGCCAGCGTTGCCCAGCAGGGCATCCGGAGATTCTTGCCCCACAAAGACTGGCTCCTTGCCCAAAAGGGCCCCAAAGCGCAAGGCCACGCTGCGCACCGGGATCGTCTCTGGCCCGGTGACGTTCAAGATGCGCGGAGGGACCTCGGCCAGACCCAAAGCGCAGAGGGCATAGGCGTTAGCGTCCCCTTGCCAGATGCAGTTAAAGTGCCCCGTGCTCAGATCAATCGGCCCGCCGGCCCAAACCTGGCGGGCGACATCTAAGAGCACGCCATAACGCAATTCGACGGCGTAATTCAGGCGAAACAGCACCCCGGGCACGTTGAATTGGCCGGCGAAATGCTCAAAGACGCGCTCGCGCCCCAGCACGCTTTGGGCGTACTCGCCGACGGGCGCTGGAGGGGTATTTTCGCTGCAACCACCGTGGATCACCAGCGTGAAGGGATAAACATTGCCGCTGGAGAAGAGCACCATGCGTGAGTGGCGGAAGTGGCGGGCCACCATCCCCGGCAGGTAGGCATTCATGGCCCAAGTTTGCGGCTCGCGTCCGGTGGCCCCGAACTTCATCCCCGCCATGTAGATGATGTTGGGCACCTGGGGCAGGGCGCGAAGCGAGTCTTCATCCAATAGGTCGCAGGGGATCGTCTCCACGCCCCAACGCTCCAGCTCACCCCTGAGGTCTGGCGCGGAGAAGCGCGAGACTCCGATGACCCGCTTACCCAGGCCGGCCTCATCAACAGAGCGTTTGGCGAGGGCGGCCAGCGTTGGCCCCATCTTGCCGCCAACGCCCAGAACCATAATATCCCCTTCGAGGGCCCGGAGCGTCTGGATTACGTCCTCCCTCGGCCGCGAGAGGAACTCCTCAAGCGCTTCCACAGTCTCAATGCGCGTGGGCAACATCCTGAGCTGTTGCGTCATGGCTCGACTCCCCTTTGTCGGCGGACAAGTTTTGATTCATACCCACCGATCGCCGAGAATCAAAACTTGTCCACGACCTCGATTGTCCCCGTCACCATCCCCATCCAGCAACTGAACTTGAACTTGCCCGGCCGGCGCGGGGTAAACTCGCGCACGCTCGTCTTGCCCGGCGTGAGGTCAATCTGGCCCTCGAAAAGCTCAGAGATGATGGCGTTGGTGCAGCCGCTGGTGCCCACATCCTTGATCTCCCATCTGACCGGGATGCCGACGCGCACTTTCAGATATTTCGGCCGGTATCCAAAGGCCGAAGCTTCCATGGTCAGGATTTGTTTCCCCTGAACGATAGAGGGGAGGTCATCCGCAACCGCACTGGCGATGCTTGGCCTGGCGAGAGAGATGTCGCTGAGGCTGGGCAATCCCAGGGCATTAAACTGAGCGTTGATGTTGGAGAGGGCGAAAAACAAGACCACTATGCCGGCCACCCGGGAGAACTGCGCCGAGAGCCGGGGGTTTCTCAAGAGCGTCGCGCTCGAAAGGCCGATGGCCAAAAGCCCTGGCGCGGTCCCCAGGGCAAAGAGGAACATGATCGCCCCCCCTAATAGGGCATTAGCCGATAGAAGGGCCACGCCCTGGGCGGTGATGGTAAAGCCGCAGGGCAAAAAGAAGGTCAGCGTGCCGATGATCAGGGGCACAAAGCGCCCGCCTGGGCCTTCGCCCCGGGCGATATAGCGGGTAACGGTTTTGGGCAGCGAGATGGAGAGCCCCCGGGACCCCCTCACGCCCAGCATCTGCAAGCCGAGCAGCCCCATCAGAAGCGAGACGGCCACGACGACGGCGAAGGCAAAACCGGGCGAGAGTTGCAGCCTGCTCCCCAAGGCCCCCAACAAGGCTCCCAGGAGGCCGTAAGAGGCCAGCCGGCCAACATTAAAGAGGATATGAGGCTCAAACCTGGCCGGCGCCCCCTCGGACGAGCTTGTCTGCGCCCACTGCTTGGACATGGATAGGATCAACCCGCCGGTAAGGGCTGCGCAGCTCGATACGCCGGCAAGAAGCCCAAAGAGAAAGAAAGCCGGCAACGATGTCGTCGCATTGACGTTCAGGAGCGCAGATAGGCCCGACTTTTCCAGGGCGATAAAGCCGGCGATGACCAACAGCGCTATCCCGATGGTGATGGCGGCATCTTTGGCTCTCGTGCCCGCGCTGGCTTCAAAAGGACGCTCGGAAAAGATGTAGCCATCCTGGGCGAACAGCCTGTTCAAGGCCACGACGCCCGGCCTCTTGCCCTCGTACTCGATGAGCACCTGCCCCTTTCTGACCGAGGCATCGGCAGCCCTGATCCCCTTGAGCTCAAGCAGCCTTCTCTCGATCGTCAGCTCGCAGGCAGGGCAGTGCATCCCCTGGACGAAATATACGTGCTCGTGAGTTTCAGGCATTTTCTTCTCCTCAGAACAAGCCCGAAATCTGCTCCAGCGCCGCTTGGGCGATGGCCAGCTTCCCATTCCTGGCTTCCAGGTTGGGGCTTATGGGGGCGGGATTGCAGCCGCCTTTTTGCGTGGCCACCTTAACCAGAGGATACCTGTTACCGCAGGCATTGCAAATCATCAGCTCGCCCTCGTGGCGGAAGCCCAGCTTGGCCGCAAAGCAGACCTGGCAGGCGTTCGCCGCCGCGCGATAGGTGCCATTCTGGTCGCGGGCAACGAAGAAATAAACCGTTTTGCCGCCCGACAGCTTGGTATTGTAGTAACGGACCGAACCGGCTGCGAACGCGCTCGGATCCAAAGAGACCAGGCCATCCACCAGCGTCACCTGCTCCCCTTTCTCCATCACGCGCGTGGAGGGGTCTGGCTCGCTCGCTTCACTCCCGGCCGTTGGCTTCGGGGTCGGCTGAGCCGTCTGCACGACCTTTGGGGCCGGGGTGCTGGAGGGGACGACCTGCACCTTCTCGGCCGCCTGTTTCGTGGGCAGGGGCGTCGCGACCGCCCTTGCGCCGGCGCCGCCTGGAGCCGCACAGCCACTGAGTAACACCGCAACCATTAGAAAAACAGTGATAACCTTTAACATAGTTCACCCCTAGAATTAGTAGAGATTAGCGAGAGAGTATAACAGCATGGCCGAATCCTGTCAAACCATCTCTATCCCGTTTTATGCCTGACGCCCTGGCCGCGTATAATGGTCCACAGATGAGCTGGGCCGCCTCGTCCGGCGGCTCTATGGACAACATACACAGGAGTGGTGAGCCAAGATGGAGAACAAGATGCGGGTTGTTCTCGCGGGGTGTGGAGGGATAAGCCAGGCCTGGCTGAAGCCAGCAAAGGAAATGGCTGATCTCGAGATCGTTGGGCTGGTGGATATCAACCTGGAGGCCGCTACCAACAGGGCCAAGCAGTTCGATCTTCACAACGTCGCCGTGGGCACTGACCTCAAGGATGTCCTGGAGCGCACGTCTCCCGACGTGGTCTTTGATTGCGCGGTCCCTGAGGCCCATCTAAGCGTGACCCTGGAAGCGCTCAAGCATGGCTGCCACGTCTTGGGTGAAAAGCCACTGGCGGATTCCATGGATAGCGCCCGCAAGATGGTCGCGGCGGCTCAAGAGTCTGGCAAGGTCTTTGCCGTGATGCAAAACCGCCGTTACGATGCGCGCATCCGCCGCCTTAGAAGTTTTCTTGTCTC
>Ga0315279_10007493_pt1 | contig 13473 bp, 7 predicted proteins | sample YL17G06_20_MG_FD_203694 | JGI IMG/M metagenome (GOLD analysis project Ga0315279, IMG submission 203694) | Sediment microbial communities from Yellowstone Lake, YNP, Wyoming, USA - YL17G06_20 | ecosystem: Environmental > Aquatic > Freshwater > Lake > Sediment | place: USA: Wyoming | collected... | reverse complement strand
AAGACAACAAACTCAGGCGGAGATTATTCCCATTTCCACATCAACCGAGTTTGCGAAAGCCATTCTATAAAGCCACGCTTCAGTCGTATTTAGGCTATATGAAGACCAACATGACCTAGACCGAGAACCAAACTTTTTGGCTTATTGTTGGTTGGTTCGGTCTGAGACTCACACCATCACGTCTGTATGGATGGGTCTCTAGATTGCACCCGCTCGGGCAAGACTCTGCATAAGATGAACGAAATCACGAAGTCTAGCGATGTCTTCATCTGCAATCCCATCTGGGTCGAAGTGCATCACGTCGTTGCGAATTCTGCGGATCTCATCTAGTTTTTTGATGAAGAGCTCTCGGTCAATGGATATATCCAACTTTTCCCAGTTGTCAGGGTTCTCTATCAAACGCAGATATTCCCCAAGAGTAAGGTCCGACACACTCTGTATCTCCCTCACTGTTTCAGAAAGATCACATGCAGCCTTAAGCTCGTCTATTGTGTATTTGTCCTGAATCATTCGTCTAATGTAGTTTTCTATCTCACCCAACAGTAAAAATGGCTCTCCGAGTTGACGAAACTGAAGACTTAGGTCGCTAGTAGTCACAATTCCACTAATGATATTCTCCGAATTGCGGATAAGAACGTATTGGTTTGCTATGATGTCATCAACTGCGGCAAAGATATATGTGTCTGAGTTGATTTCTTTGTGTGGCACCATGCACTCACGTACATATTTGCATTCCTTACCTAAAGCTATCTGACTACCGAGAGATGACCAACTGACAATTCCTTTGACTTCTCTCTCCGAAGTCATAACGGGAAGCTGAGAGTAATCGTGCGCAATCATCAATGTGACTGCCTTAGCAATCGGGTCATCCGGTTTCACCGAGACAGGTTGCCTATTCGCTGAAGCTAACTTGCCGATACGATATGTGGGATCTCTGTATACGTCAGGGACTACCTCTTCTTGGACTAGCCCCGATTTTTTCTTCGGCGCGACGATGAAGGATATATGAGAATCAATATATGCATATTCAAAATCGGGGGTGGTTGCCAACTGGTATTCTTTCAGGTGGGCACGAATGAATTTGACATTCCAATAGGTGCGTCTCTGTGCGCCGAACCATCCAATGAAGGTGCGAGCCGTGACGGGTTGAGGCTTAATGCCTTCCTTTATCTGCTTCGATATTTCACTGAGTTTCTCTTTATATTCCATCTGGCACCTCGGTTAAAGAGCAATCATGTTTCTACCGTCGTGCAGGTAACTTCATTCTAGCTTTGGGGACCGCCATAGTCAATATGACCTACCCTAGTCTGCCTTCCAATTTGCCTTAACATGAATCCTTTAGGCAAAAACAGCATCCAGACACCATTAATTTACGATTTGACGAAAAGTGCAAATCACTTGATGCTCTACTGTCCTTGAACTCTTTCGAGTTTCGTACATGCTACGTTAAACATGGTGTCGCCCCGTGAGGTCTCTTTGGGCAATGAGGGATTCTGCGTCTGGGTTAAGTCAGCGTACGACCACAACCCAGACATTATCGGCAATTGCACACAGGTCTTTAACGAAAGTGTCGTCATCCACGATGGACCGGTTGGGATCATACACCATAAATAGAGCATATGCGCCTTGAGAAAGGTAAATGTGCATGCGGCTTGTAATCTCAGTTACTACGCCATTCAGCCTCTTTCTTGTTTTGGGATACTTCATCTCAAGAAATAGCCAATCAGTCGACTTAACTTGACTGGAATTCGAGAAATCCGGTTTGGTAGACACACCGGCGAAGGGCATCAGCGGCAGTTCACGGTCCATCCTAGCCTTTGCTGCCGACAATGCAGCTTCTGCTGCGTCTTGCACCTCATGCTCACCATCCGGTAGTTTTGACTGAAATGCTTTAGGTAAAGCCTGCTTTATTATCTCGCTTATCTGTTGGATGTACGCTGATCGAGGGCTTTTTAGATGGTCACCGGCGGCGACGAGTCTAAGGAGACTGGACGCCGGTAATTTGCCTTTCAAAAAGCTCATGGCGTGCCGCTGGAGTAAATCCTCCGTTACCTTCAGAACGCCGCCAGCGTGGCGTCTTAGCAGATCTATGTAGTGACGCATCGTCTCGTCTGGATTAGGGTCGTTCGGAAGTACGCAATCATAGAGCTCAGGGAATCGCTGAAACAGTCCATCGTCAGAAGAACCGTCAATATCGAGCGCAAATCTGACATATGATTCTACCTGTGTGCGAGCCTCACCTTCGTCTAAGGAATCAACAAATATATCCTTCTCATACCTTTCTACGAGATCATGCTCTTCTAAGTGCGCTGCTATGCTGCCGAACCTACGATCAACACACTGTGAACATACACCGCAATGCGGCGTTGCTCGTGGCCGTCCACGGGCCTTGGCGCAAGAGACGGTTTCTTGTAGTAGCTCCTCACAATGGTAGTGGCTCATCATAGACATTGTTTCAGTACGTGTAAGAAAAAGAAGAGGATTTATGATATGTATTTTGCCAGGAAATACTATGTCGCATAGCTCCTGAAATCGATAGATAAATTTTGGGTGTGTAGATCTAGAAGCTAGCGTGCCAGCCAGTTGCGGCGTCTTTGGCAAATTCAGAGTTACAATTCCATTATCAGGTATGAAAACATCATTCAGTCCCAATTGAGCTGCAACTACGGTACCCAGCGTGAGGAAAAGGAACGAGCGACTTCGCTGAGTAACTTCGTTGGCCTCAGTGCCAGTTCTGTGAACCCAGACGCTGATATGGGGAAAGACCCAATTTGCAGACTTTTGTTGAAGCAAGTGCACTAATCCCGATTGTAATGCATCATGTCGTGGGGTCGATCTGTGACTGACTAGAATTGGTCGTCTCAGTTTTGACTTCACTAGCTCTACAGTGGCACAAAGACTGTCGGCTCCTCCAGAGAAAAGGACGACACTATCAGGATGGTCATACAGTGGAGATTTGGGGTCAAATGCGAGAATCAACTGTATGCTGCCTGGCCTAGCCTGGGTGAATTCAAATCGACAACTGTCTCCCATCAGAAATGTCAGCACATCTATTAAGCGTTGATGGACATCATTCTGATTCCAGAAGTTCGCATCCAGCACTGGAACTGTAAAAACCATTTCTCGCATCCATCTTCTTCCGTATACATCTGCTGGGCCACCTCGGCTTATCGACTGGTCAGCTGCATATACGTAGGAAGCAATACGAATGAAATCAGATGCCCGGTCATCGACGTTGCGGAGTACGGCGTGAGATATATTCTCAATCCAAAGGTTAAGATCTCGCGCTGGTCCCTGATGATTGATGGAGACATGTTGGTCCCATGTCTCAGACAGGACATGCGAAGATGGACTGGCACCATCACATCTAATGAGAACACGCATCAGACTGAGCTTCCTTCACGACCAAGCTCCATACGGAGCTTACGAAGTGCCATTGCTACAAACCTACGCGCGTCATCTTCTCGTATCTCTCCACGCTCTTCCCAGTTATGTTTTGAATACCACCCTGATGCAAAATCTTCTACTATCCTTGCTGATTGCTGCGAGTACAAAGCAAGTGCATCGTTGAATTCCTTAGCGGACTGAATACTCTCTATGGCATATTCTGGACCAACGTGGTTCGATAGTTCTTTGTTCAGGAAGTACTGCAAAGAGCGAGATAGAAAATAGGAAAAGAAATGTCTCGCCAAGATGCCGAACTGCTTCCGGGATGAGTAAGCACGACAAGCGTTTTGGATATCTTCCAAACCCGCACCAAAAAGCGTCCGTGAACGTTCAGCAATTGTACTGGCCAGCGCCTGTCTAAATGATAGAGTGGCGATTTCTCCGAAAACACCAGACTCTGGATGTTGTGATGCTTTATTGCGAGCATTGTCAGTCAATTGAGAAATAAAAGTGAATGGAGATGATGCAGTGTCGGGGTTAACCCCCAGGTCGCGAAGCTTGGAAGAGAAATCATCGCTTCGAGCGAACCATGTGACTCGTGTAAGAAGCCAAAAACAGTAACCAACAACTGGATCAGCGCCAAGGCTTCTCATCTGAACCTCGGCGGCCCTCAGAGTTGCTTTAGTAATTTCAGGCACATTGTCTGCTTCGGAGTCAAGTAAATTCACCACCTGACTCCAGCGACGCGTCTTCGGAAGTCTTCCAAGCCGTAGGTGTCCCATCGCATTTACCTCCATCCTCAGCTAGACTGAGGTCATACTGATGACTGGCATCTTGTGGTTCGACCATTAGTTACAAGTTACGAGACAATTGCAGCCTTGATGGTTTCGCGCATAGATGGCTGCCCTCCTACTTTTAGTCCCATAGCGGCCTTGTTAACTGCGAGCAAGATGCGGAACCGGGGGCAGTCCTCCTCAGTCTTGCCAAGCTTTTCCCACTTCAGAAAGGCATTCAAGTCGTGGTTGAAAGTCTTGTACGCAGGCTCGTCAAACACACAATTATCTGTACCTGAAGTAAGGTATCCGTCTACCACCTCCGTCGCAGCATCAGGCAGTGCTTGCGCCGCTGACTCGTGGTTGCCGTCAAAGAGTTTCAGCAACGCACGAGTGCAATTTTTTCGAGTCGCTGCTATCTCTGCCCTTGTCATCACGTCCTTCAGCAAGTCTATTACAATCATGTAGAAAAGGAATTTCGTTTGTTTGCGCGTAGTTTTGGCAGCTCCTCTGCCAAAATCAAGTTTGTCTGCTGCGCACTGTAACTGATAAGCTGCATAGAGGTCATCTACACCGAACGATTCATCTTCTCTGTCGACAGGTTCCATAATCTTCTTGAATATGGCTCCATTCGGAACAAACGGCCCATTCTTGCCAAACGCTGTTCCAGCTTCACCAAGCCATCCCGAGCCGTACACCTTTAGTAAGTCAAAGGCATTAGCTGCCTTAGTAAATTTTTTAATGTCGGGGCGTTGTTTTTGTAGTGCACGGCGCGAATCCCAGCCACCGCGCTGGATTTCGAGGAATACATCGTATCGCTCTGCCGTGAGCCTTGACCATGTCCTAAAGTCAGTAGTCAAAGCTACGAAGTCTTTTTCCCTTACCGCATTTTGACTATTTGTGTACCGAGTAATAGCTTGCTCAAGTTCTTCGCCATTGTCCCCCACCTTTACAATCTTTGTTATGACAACGCCTTCTCCAGCTCTCTTACGCCATTCTTCCAATTCTGGTGAGGTGCCTGTGCCACCAGCTTCTAGTTTTTCGTAGCAGACCTCCCAAATGGTTTTCGTTGTCTGACATCCGTTAACGACGAAGGGCTCTATTAGCTCCATATTCCCATTTCCAGTGAGTACAAAATTTGTCACTACAATTGTAATTCCATTGTTATACAATCCAAAGCGCTCCGGAGCATTGCGCAGTGTTTCTTGGATTCCTTTATTGACTTTGCCGCGACCACCCAGAAAGCGCCGAACATTCCTTTCATAGAGCTGGTCTAGATCTTCTGTACGGTCTCGATAAGCCTTGAGGAAGCCAAAAAGGTCAATGAGTGTTACAGTACCAACTAAGACATCCTCGCCAGATTTCACTATGTTTGCCTTGATCGGTACTCGAATCCGGTCTTTACCCGCTACCATTTCCTCAAGTGCACGCCGATAGATGGTTTCTATGGAAATAGACTCAACGTCAAAAATAGAGCCAAGACGTTCTCGACCCATTGCACGGACGTCCTTTAAAACTTGCTTCTCCTCTTCACTTAACGGCAATTCAGTAGCAAATACAAGAAGAACTCTATCCCGCTCAGAAGCTTGCTTCCGAAAGTTGACTAGTCTTTCAAGTAGCCCTATGGCCAACGAGGATAAATTTGGACGTCTTCCATCGAGGGTTTCTATCACCTTCTGACTCTCTTCCAGGAGTGTCGCAGTCCCTTGGAAAGCTTTACCATACTTACTTTGGATGATGTACCAAGTATGTCCTGCAACCCACTCTTTGTCACCCTCCCCGGTATCCTCTCTTTCCCCTCGGTCTAAATAAGCTATATCTATGCCACCATCACCACTGCCATCACAATAGACAAGGTCCTCAGAAGCGCTTTCGATATCCAACCAGTCTCTAAGGACCTTATGAGCGAAGCGATGACCCAGCTCCACAGTGGATGGACTACCACTTTGGATTTCTTCAAGCCACTGTGCCCGAAAAGCTTCAAAGGTTACAGATTGTTCAGTCATTTTATTCCTCCTCGCTGTCTTTACCCATGCGGTACTTGATGTCATAGTTGATAATGAAGTCCAGCTCCTCTTCCGTAAAGCCATAGTGCTCTGCAAGCACTCGGTCAATTTCGTCTATGATGGGCTTGGAGTACTTAGGATAAAATTCATCATAAACTACTTGACCTGTTGTTTTATAGTAGGCCTCCTTTCGCTTCGAATGGAGCTTCAGATCGGTCATCAGTTTATCAGAGAGTTCCGCAAGTTCGCGTTTTGCGTTTTCAGACATATCTTCCAGTCCCAGGGGAAAGTACTCAATCTCACGTAAGTTCAAATGCCGACAATCTGAAAGGACAATGAACCACCAGTAGAATATAGAGCTGTTCAATGTTGCTGCAACTACATCGGCATCCAACTCGCTTGCTATGTCTAGCGGTTTGACCTGGGTGGAGACCTGCTCGCCATCACGTTTATTCCAAAAATATGGCACGAACGTCATGGCGCGTATCCAATAACGGGGAGAATTGTGGTAATAAATCGTACAGGTGTTATGTGGCATAAGCAGACTGTGAAGAGGATTAAATCCGACCAGTCTTGACCACAACTTGCTCTCAAGCTCACTCTCAATCTTGGGAAAGGAATTTGCGTAACTCATATCAGATATATCCACATATTGAATCGATGAAAATAGGTAAGGGCGTAATTCTTCATGCCACCTGTGGTAACGAGAGGAGTAGAGTGTAGGCATATCCCTATCGTGTTGCATCACATAAACAGCTAGCCTCTGGTCGGCTCCAACAAATAGCTTAGAAGGACGAATACAATAAGTAGAGACCCAGGCGCTTGTAGAGACTTTGTTAAAAAGTTTTTGAAGAGGTGCCATTCGATCAGTACAAATAGAAGAGTGAGGAATTATCATCCCTGACCTTCCGTTTTTATTTACTAACATTGCATTGCGCTCAAAAAAGAAAGCGTATAAATTTGCACAACTCTCGGTTTCATAGTTGCGAATAGTATATTCATTCTTAACTTTGTCATATTCTACATATGGTGGGTTACCGATTAAGACATCAAAGCCGCCGTTCTTCATGATGCTATAGAACTCCTCGAACCAGTGAAATGGCTGGTGCGTCTGGACAAATTCCTTGATGTCACGAGCACCATAGAAAGCAGCCAGGTCTCTATCTAGCTCCTGTTGAATTTCGGCGAGTCTGTGTTTCACATCTGCCTTTGCTTTGGCTAGCTCTGAAGCTGGAATGTTAAGCCTAGTCTGCAAGTCCCTGAAGGCTTTCAGGGCACGGTCAGCATTTTCTATTCGCTCCTCAATTCCCTTCAAGGCACCACTAAGGTCTAGTTGCGTCGCCTTCGCCTTTTGTATTTCTTCCTGGTTAACATACCCTACAAGTGAATTACCAGCGCGGATATTGAAATCAATATCTGGTAGGGGTTCAATCTTATCCACATTGTCAACCTGTGAGACGAGTTTTAGGAAGAGGCGCAGTTTACAGATTTCGACCGCCTCTTCCATGATGTCCACGCCAAACAGGTTATTGACGATGATGCTCTTGAGCACAAAGTACTTGCGGTTAGGATGCTGGCGGATTCTGGCCAGTTCTTCAGCAAAATCAGGATACTTAGATCCACCCAGCTCTTCCACCTTGTCCAGGCAGATTTCGTAGAGTGGTTCCAACATATTCAGAGCGGCAAAGAGGAAGGCACCGCTACCTACTGCCGGGTCAAGAATGGTCACTTTGGTGAGGCAGTGAAAATAGAAGGCGCGGAGGGTAACCGGGTCTTTGATTCCACGCGTCCAGTCTTCAGCAAACTTACGGATATCAAGGTTGTATGTTATTAAGTCGTTAATATTGGCGATTTTCCCGGCGGCGAAGTCAGCCCTTATCTGCTTATAGCGTTTCCTCCGCTCCTTATACTCCCTTTCCGTTTCTGTAGGCAGATAGGCTTCCTGTCTTACGGCTTCGTAGATATATGGCTCAACGTTTGTCATAGGGAAAGGGTGAAGCTCATCATAACGCATGTTCTCGAGCCTATCGAAAAGAAAGGGAATAATGGTATTTTTACAGATATAATCGGTAATGTCCTCTTTGGTGTAATAAGCCCCCATCTGTTTCTGGTTAATATACTTTTCAAAGATGTAGCCCAGCACATCGGGGTTAATCTCATTGTCAGCCCGGAGGGGCCGGTAATCGAGATGCCAACTGTACCGGTCAAAAAAAGCGAAGAGTCTTTCGAAGGCAGTATCACTAATGTTTATGCTTTCTCCGTAGGCTAGCTCTAGTTGGTGAGGTAAAAACAACCCGCCATTCAGATATGGCACACGACCTAGCAGCTGGTTTACCTCTGGTGAACGGTCCTTTTCCTCTTTGGCAAAGCCCTCGAAGAACAGACGGATCAGGAACTTGTGGTAGAACTGGTTTGTACCTCGGGACTTGGATTCTCTTAGCTTATTAGCAAGATAATCAATGTCTCCATCCAAAAAACCTTTCTTCTGAATGAAGTAAATGAACATAAGCCGGTCAAGCATAACAGAGGCATACCAGGCGATTTTGTCCTGCACCTCAAGGCCTTTCAGGAACTTACAAAAAGTGCCGTGCTCTAATTTGAATTCATCATAAAAGCGCTTGGTGACCTTTTCTATATCAAAGACTTTAGCCACCCGCTCCAGCACTTTAATGACGGCTATGTTGCCTTCATCATCAAACTCTTCTATATTGAATGCTATTCCGTCCAGTTTTTGCAGGAGAGAATCACCTGGTTGACCCTTATAGTAAGTATGCTCCCGTGTCGCGGTCTGCCTCCCACTACCACGTCTCACCCACTGCCAAACTGACCTTGTTCTGTCTTTGTCAACGAACACAATCATATGCTCATGCGTTTGTCTTGTTATGCGGGTCTCTATTATTTTTCGAAAATTTGACGGCGGAATGCTACCATCCTCCGGAGACTCGCCCAGATAGATCACCATGCCACCTTGCTCGGCAAAGGAGGTAAGACGAAACGTCTGCGTATCAATCTGGACTTCGACAGGCCGATTGTTGCAGATATTCCAGCCCAGTTCCTCAATGAACAGAGTCCTGAAATCAAAACGCTTTAAGCAGTCACGAACTCTGTTAGTGTCAATGTTCATGATTTATTTCCTTCCTGTTTACTGAACAGTCCCAGAGAGCATATGATTCTGGGTTCCTGGCGCTCCGCTTCCTCCTGTCTTAAACTTAGGCGGTCTTCATTGCGAAGTGAGATGACTAGTTGAGCCAGGTCCTCGTCAGATACACCAGCTCTCAGTTGACGATTTAGTATATCAGTAGCGGAGGAGCGAAGAGGATATTTATAGACATCATCTATCGCCTTAGCAAGGTCTTCCCCGGCAAACAGCGGCTCGTGCTTTTTCAACTCTTCGTAATGGCGCTTTAGGCGTTCGTATGTCCGATACCTTGCTCCTGATGGACGACCCAACTGGCCACCGACTGCCTTTTCTTGCTGGATAATGTGGTCGATACCTCGCTTTACAAGTTCGTGGTGGCGTGGATTCCTCGGTATCGCGGGTGTCTCAGGTGCACATTCGGCTGCTCGGAGAACGGCTAGTTGGGACTGGGTTACGCTTTTACCCTCCTTACTCATCCATACCAGCGAATCGTTGCCATCTGCAGTCTTCATATACACAAGAACGCCCTCTGGCTCCTTTGCGGTCCCAGTATGTTGTCTGGTCGAAAAGACCACGTCAGGAAGGTCAGCTATCTTCTTTGCCAGCGTAGGGTCGTCTTTTGTTGCATTATGCCATATTTGATAGGCGTAGGAAGCAAGGTCGACCTCGCTGTCCAAGTCACCATCTAGGATTCCAGACTTCTCGGTATACAGGTCTCTAAGCACCTGGTCATTCAGGTCGTCTTCAAAGAAGTTTTCATCAGAGCCGAGCACTTCTCCGCTCTCCATAATCCGCTGTTTGACGCGAGAACGTAGCCGAATTATGTTCTCTAATCCCTCCGCTGGGAGGAAGGAGTAGCAGGTGATGTTTTCTGCCTTTTGCCCTATACGGTCAACTCGGCCAACACGCTGAACTAGCCGAATGAGAGCCCAGGGTAAATCGTAGTTCACGGCAAGCGCACAATCCTGAAGGTTTTGGCCTTCACTGAGAACATCAGTTGAAATCAGGACTCGTAGTTCCTTGCTGGGGTCGATGGTTCGCTCGTTACTTCTAGGGCTGAATCGCCAGGCGGTGGCTGTTGGATCTGGAGATTGCCCTGTAACCCCTTCGAGCTTGTCAATATTGCGGGCTTTTAGCTGGTCGGTTAGGTACCGCACTGTATCCGCAAATTGAGTAAAGACTAATACCTTTTCACCCGGGTGCCTCTTGGTAAGCAATTCATCCAGTGCTGCCAGTTTCGTATCATGATGAGGGTCCCACTCACCGAACTCGTTCAGTAATCTTAACAAGCCTTCGGCATCCTCCATCAGGTCCTTATGGAGACTCTCGGTAAATAGGTCCGGACGTAGCCACCTAAAGCGCTTCTTCTGAGACATGCGGTAAACCTCGTACAGCTGCCTAGCACGCTCTGTGTACCATTCTTCCGTGTATGGATGTATTGAGGCTCTTCCAACTTGGTCGTCGTTCCCTTCGTCGCTTTCATCGTCATAGTCCATAACAGCCTGCATAAGCTCTGGCGCGTCGGCATCCTCATCGTTAGCGCTGGCATCCAAAAGCTCTGCACTCTGAGTCCCGATAGGAATGGGAAGGTTGTTACCAATGGCATGGATATACACATAATTTCGGAGTATATGACGATCCAGAGACTGCAAGAACGCTTGGCCGCTGCTTTCTAGCCGCTTGAACAAGTTTGTTCTGCAAAATCCCATCAGCCGCTTGCCGGCTCGAGATAAGTTATACAACTGCTTCTTCTCTTCCGGCGAAGCCAATTGCTCAGCATCCTTGGATATGTAGTCCCCTTTCCCCAACCCATAGCGTGGAAGTGAGAGGCCATTTATAATATCAACCACTCGGTCAGAGTATAGCCTAGCATACTGGTCAGTCGGATTCTGTTCATTGAGGTCGAATTTCAGTGTTCGCGGTATACGGTTAGGAAAGTAAGAGCGTGTACCATCCTCAAGAATAAGGTATGTACGGCCATTATCTGAAAAGGCGTAGTTTTCTTGAATGAAACTACGGGTGCGTCTCACCAAGTAGAGCCGCATAAGTTCCCGCCAGTCATCCGGATACTCACTTTTTTCGAATGCTGACAGAGAGCGCAGAGGTGCTTGGTATCTACGGACAAATTCCGTTTCACCGAGATCACGAATTAGATGCTCTGGTCTCATGCCCAGGTCATGATGTTCTGGTACGAACAAACGAAGCTGAGACGACAAATCGAGATAACTTTTGTTGTATGGCGTCGCCGACAAGAGGATACATCGGCTTTCGTTCTCGGCTATGTATTCCTGAATCGCCCTATATCTTTTCCCTTCTCTATTTCTAAGGTTTTGGCTTTCATCTATCACTAAGAGCCGATATCTTCTTAGCTTTGGTAGTTCAGTTAAGACTCGGCTCATGGACAATACCTTTCCCCTTAATCTATAATCATGTACATACTGCTCCCACATGGGTACCAAGTTTTTTGGACAGAGTATCAATGTTTCAAGGCCGTAATCGTCCTCAAAAATCCGGGCGACCGCGGTTGCCATCAAAGTTTTGCCCAATCCAACAACGTCACCAATAATAACTCCGTCGCGTTTGTTGAGATGATGCGCTGCGATCTTGACAGCAGCTGCCTGGAAATCCCACAGCTTATTCTGCAGGTCACTGGGTAGCTTGAATTCTGTAAGTCCTGCACGCGCCTCTTGGGCGAGATGATAGGCCGTTTTCAGATAGATATAGTAAGGCGGTAGTGCTTCTTTTCGAGCCCAACTCTCTTCAATGATATTTACTAACTCTTCCGAAATATCCAAGCACCATTTGTCGTTCCAGCGGTTATTGAACCATTTCTCTAGCTTTTGGCAAGCATCATATTCTAGGACATCGACATTCAATTCACCCTGCTCGGATAGACCCGCCAAGGTGAGGTTACTACTGCCGAGATAGCCTGAAATCGGATTAGTGTAATCTTGACGGTATAGAAGATAGAGTTTGGCATGCAACGGGTGCCTTAGAAATAGCTTGACTATGACTTTTTTGGCTTTAATTTGGCTGGCTAATCGTTGTAGTGCAGCTTCATCTGCATTGGTAGGTGCTCCGATCATAAGCTGCCTTCGAAATTCTTCAGCCAATTTCTTCTTGAGCTGTGCTACTCTCTGAACGTCGATAGCCTTAGCGTCTCCAGACAGGCTTAGGGCTTCTCTCAATTCCTCTTGGGGGAGCCTTTGCATTCCAACTAATAACCGACAGCAACTAGTGTTACCACCGCTCCATTTTTCTATGAATTCGCCAACCTTCCCCCAGCCTCGCAGATTAAAGTAACCAACACAAAAATCAGCACGTTCAGAAACTGCTAGGGTCTTTCTGAGTGCTGGTAATAAATCCTGTTCTATGTTATCAAATATTCTAGGCATCTTAGTTCCTACGTAGTTTCGTCCCTGATTAACCTATCGATTTTACTCTTTTCTGAGCGAGGGCCGCTAAGGCATTCATACCGCCAGCCATACTCATCACGCACGGCTCGAATAACATAGCCGCGCCGTTTAAGCTCAACAATAATTCGATGAACCGTTGGCCGGGATACACCTAGTGCTTCTGCAAGGTGTCGTGCGCTGTGTGAGTTTTCGGTGATTAGTTCGACGGCTCGTTGAAATCGTTGCTCAATTTGACGGCTACGCTCATAAGACATGCTAACCTAATCCTCCCACTTTGTTGCTTAGTATATGCTATCAAATGATAGAGGTCAATCACTTATTGATGCAAGTACTTCAAGTGGGTATTTCTACTAGGAATCTCGCACGGATTGCACTTTCTGGCGGTTTGTTTAGCCATGGAAAGCCCTGCTGGCTGTGAAGTGCTTACCATCACTTTGAGCGTTTAACCTAGCGCTGGAGCCTTCCCGGCAGATTGTAAATGGTTGCTAGCAAGGGTCAATAGGTATGTTATTAAACAAAATAGGCAATTCGTTTAATAAGGTAAAAGCTTATTAAACTGGCGTTTAGCAAGGATATCTCACCCTAGCAGGCGGCAGGCCATGACGGAAAAAACAGTGCACTTCGTAGCGCAATGTTCACTTGACGCCAAAGAATCACCCACTTGTAATCGCACTGTGTGTTCAGGCGTGATTGCCCTCCTGTGGAAAGCTAGTTTTCGAAAGCCGGCACTTCTGGTAAGATTATCGGATGCT
>Ga0315279_10007492_pt1 | contig 13474 bp, 11 predicted proteins | sample YL17G06_20_MG_FD_203694 | JGI IMG/M metagenome (GOLD analysis project Ga0315279, IMG submission 203694) | Sediment microbial communities from Yellowstone Lake, YNP, Wyoming, USA - YL17G06_20 | ecosystem: Environmental > Aquatic > Freshwater > Lake > Sediment | place: USA: Wyoming | collected... | reverse complement strand
AGAATCTCCTCCACCGGTCGAAGGCTGGGGATGGGCTCCTCCACGAACAAGGCCAGCACGTGCCCCTGAATGGATGTCACCTCGGCGCCCACGATCACTTGGAAGCGATAGTGTCCGCGCGCCCACAGCTCGCGGGCTTGCAGGCCGCCATGGATGTCATCGTGGTCGGTGACGGCGATGACGTCCAGGTCCGTCTCCTGCTCGACATAATCGAGAAGCTCCGGCAGTTCCGCCATGCCGTCGCCCAGGGCGGTGTGGATGTGGAGGTCGGCCTTGCCTTCTGTTTGACCGGTGCTGGCGCCTTGGCTCATGGTTTTCCCGTCTTCTTATCCTCCCACACCGCCTCCAGCACCGTCCACTGGCCGGGGTCGCTGCGCAGGTGGGGCTCGAAGCGTTGCAGCAGGCGGCGGACGTTGGTCTCCAGGTCGGCCTGGGAATTGCCGCTGTGGGTCAGTTCTATGGGGGGCTCCAGGAAGGCCTCGTAGCGGTTGCCGTCCCGCCGGTGGGCGAACACGGGCAGGAGGGTGGCGCCGGTGCGCATGGCCAGTTCCACCGCCCCCACCGGCATGCTGGCGGGCGCGTCGCAGAAGGGGACGCGCAGGCTGCGCCCCTCGATGTCGCGGTCACACAGCAGGGCGACGACGCCGCCCGCCTTGAGGTAGCGCAGGGCGGCCTTGACGTTCCTTAGACTCACCGGCAGGAACGTGTGCCCCGTGCTGGAGCGCAGGCGGTGGACGAGGCGAGAGAGGGCTGGCGGTTCCAAAGGCTCCGTGAGGGCGAGCACCTTCACCCCGAGCGGCAGCAGGCCTTGAACCACCAGCTCGGCACCGCCAAAGTGGCCGCTGACCAGGACGATGCCCTTGCCTCGCTCCAGGGCGGGCACAAAATACTCTTCGAACTCGCGGTAGACCAACTGGCGCTCGTAGAAGCGCTGGACGTCCAGGCGGGGCCGCCGGATGAGGTCGGCGTAGTAGCGGGCGGTGTTGCGAAAGACATGGCGGGCCGCCCGCCGCAGCTCGGCCTTGGGGGTGGCGGGCCCCATCACGTGGCGCATGTTGTCCCAGACGTTGTGCCGGATTCGGACCAAGAAAACGTAGGCCAGCTCGCCGGACAGGTTGGCCAGGCCGTAGAGAACGGGGGCAGGCAGCCGTCCGAGGAGGTAGACGGAGAGTAGGAGCAGCAGGTACTTCCACATCGGGGTAGGCCATGGGCAGCCATCGGGGCTATTCTTCCGGCTGCGTCACAACCATCCCTTCCTTCTGCTGGCCCCCGATGAACTCCTCCACCATGCGGCGGGCTTCCTCGTCGGTGTACTGCTTGGGTGGCGACTTCATGAAGTAGGCGGACGGCCCCTCCAGGGCGCCGCTGATGCCGCGGTCCACGGCCAGCTTGCAGCAGCGAATGGCGTCGATGACGACGCCGGCTGAGTTGGGGCTGTCCCACACCTCCAGCTTCACCTCCAGGTTCAGGGGGACGTCGCCGAAGGAGGTGCCCTCCATGCGGATGTGGCACCACTTGCGGTCCAGTAGCCACGGTACGTAGTCGCTGGGGCCGATGTGGACATGCCCCTCGGGCAGTTCGTAGTCGAGCTGGGAGGTGACGGCACCCGTCTTACTGATCTTCTTGGACATGAGGCGCTCGCGCTCCAACATGTTCAGGAAATCGGTATTGCCGCCGAAGTTGAGCTGGTAGGTGCGGTCCAGGCGCACACCCCGGTCACAGAAGAGGCGGGTGAGGACGCGGTGGAGAATAGTGGCCCCCACCTGCGATTTGATGTCGTCGCCGATGATGGGCAGGCCGCGCTCTTGGAAGCGCCGCTGCCAGTAGGCCTCGCGCGCAATGAACACCGGGATGCAGTTGACGAAGGCGCAGCCGGCGGAGAGGATCTGCTCCACGTACCACTTGGTGCCCTCTTCCGCCCCGACTGGCAGGTAGTTCACCACCACGTGTGTCTCGGTGTCCCGCAGGATCTGGACGATGTCGTCGGTGGAGCCGGGCGCCTTGCGAATGACCTGCGACAGATACTTCCCGAGGCCGTCGTGGGTCATGCCGCGGTGGACGCGGACGCCCAAGCGGGGGACATCGCAGAACTTGTGGGTGTTGTTGGGCGTGGTGAAGATGGCCTCCGCCAGGTCCTTACCCACCTTGTTGCTGTCAATGTCGAACGCGGCCGTGAACTCGATGTCACCCACGTGGTAGCCGCCGAGGTTCACGTGCATGAGCCCCGGCACGAACAGGTTGTCCTCAGCGTTGCGGTAGTAGTGGACGCCCTGGACGAGGGACGAGGCGCAGTTGCCCACGCCGATGATAGCGACGTTGATCTTGCCCAAGGCCTTTGCGGCCTCCTTTCTACGACGTCGGGAGCCTTTGGTGGTCATGGCCCTCTCGCCACTGCATTGTAGCGCCTGCCTCGGAGGGCGACAAGGAGGCGTACTCGGCGGAGCAGCCGTTGACGCCGTCCTTTGCGGGTGTATACTGTTTGCGCTTATGTCTAGAGCCGGGTCGAGCAGGGTGACTGGTTCGTGATTGGTGGGTTCGGGGCTTCTGGGTTCACAGACGCCCCCCGACCTGTCCGGGGGGCGAGAGCCAACCCACCGACGGCGAACCACCTACGCGCAGGGTATCGTGTTGCGGGCGGCGATTTGCTTCGTCTATAATTGGGGAGCCCTGCCTGAACCGAAGGACGGGACCGAAGGTCGGCCGACCTGGCGGCCTCGGCAGGTAGGGGTGAATAGGGCCAAGGAGAGCACGGCTGAGTATACCATTGGAGCAGGTTTCCACTCGCCTGAGAGAGGTCCTGGTGCCTGTCGATGGCTCCGAGGCGAGCATGGAGGCTGTCGCTTTGGCTTGCGCTACTGCCAAGCGTAACAAGGGCAAGGTCTACGTCGTCTACGTCATCGAAGTGCCCCGCTCGCTCCCCCTGGACGCCGACCTCTCGCCCGAGGCGACCAAGGGGGAGGAGATCCTGGAGCGGGCCGAACGGCGGGCAGAAGAGCAGGACTTTCAGGTGAAGGGCGAGCTCCTCCAGGCCCGCGACGCCGGCCACGCCATCGTTGACGAGGCCATCGAGCGGAACGTGGACGGCATCATTCTGGCCGCGCCTGCCCCTAAGCGGGTCGCGGGCGAAGGAGGCTTGGCCTGGCCCCGCGGCGGCAAGCCGTCGCCCTCGCGCCCGCCGGGCGAATTCAAGCTAGGCCACATCGCTCAGTACGTGCTGGAGAACGCCCCCTGCCAGGTATGGCTGCTCCGCCTGCCCACGGCCGAATAAGATGAAGGTTGTAATCATGGGCTGCGGTCGGGTGGGTGCCGAGCTGGCCGCCATGCTGGACCGGGAGGGCCACCAGGTCACCGTCCTCGACATCGACCCCGATTCCTTCAGCCAGCTTCCAGCCGGTTTCCGCGGCAACCGCGTCGTGGGCAACGGCATCGACCAGGATGTCCTGCAACGGGTGGGCGTGGGTGAGGCCGACGCCTTTGTGGCTGTCACCCCCGGCGACAACCGCAACGTCATGGCTAGCCAGATGGCCAAACACATCTTCGGCGTGCGCAAGGTGGTGTGCCGCATCTTCGACCCCATCCGGGAGGAGCTGTACCACAACCTGGGACTGGAGACCATGAGCCCCACGCGGGTGGGGGCGCAGTTGCTGAAGGAGGCCCTGGAGAGGGAGCCGGCGTCTCCGCCAGCGGGGGAGGGGTAGGATGTACATCATGATCGTCGGTGGCGGCAAGGTGGGGTACTACCTGGCCAAGCAGTTGGTGGAGGACGGTCACGAGGTGCTGATTATCGAGAAGGACGCCGCCCGCTGCGAGCAGATCTCCGGCGAGCTGGGCGACATCGTCGTGCATGGCGACGGCTGCGAGGGTACCACCCTGGAGGCAGCCGGCACCGGGCGCGCCGACCTGTTCATCGCTGTGACGGGGGACGACGAGGACAACCTCGTGGCCTGCCAGGTGGCCAAGAGCAAGTTCGACGTGCCTCACACGGTGGCCCGTATCAACAACCCCAAGAACGAGACGATCTTCAAGAACCTGGGCATCGATACCACCGTTAGCTCCACCGCCGTCATCCTGGCCCACATCGAACAGGAACTTCCATCTCACCCCCTCATCCCTCTTATGACCCTGCGCGGCGGCGGCCTGGAGATCGTCGAGGTGAAGATACCGCCCGACTCCGGCGTGGTAGGCAAGCGCATCAAGGAGCTGCTCATCCCTCAGGAGTCCCTGATCATCCTGACCATCGACGAAGAGGGGACGCCCCGCATCCCCAGCAGCGATACGGTGGTGCGCGCCGGCGACGAGGTGGTGGCGGTGACCCGCCGCGAGACTGAGGACGCCCTGCGGACCGTCCTGACCGGCGCGAGGGCCTTAGGCGCGGCTCAGGAAGGGGAATGACCAAGAAGCGCGTCGCCTTTCTGGGGCCGCCGGGCACCTTCACGGAAGAGGCGGCGCTCCTCCACGACCCTGCCGCTCAGCTCCTGCCCTTCGCCAGCGTGGCCGCCGTGGCCGCCGCCGTCGATTCCGGCATGGCGGACGAGGGCGTAGTGGCCATCGAGAACAGCATCGAGGGCTCCGTCACCGATACGCTGGACATCCTCATCCACGAATCGCGCCTGTCCATCCGGCGGGAGCTGGTGTTGCCCATAGAGCACTGCCTGCTGGTGCGGCCGGGCACCCAGGCCGCCGAGGTCAAGGCCATCTTCTCCCACCCGCAGGCCCTGGCCCAATGCCGTCGCTTCGTGGAGCGCTGCTTCCCCAAGGCGGAGGTGGTGGCTGCCCTCTCCACCTCGGCGGCGGTGGAGGAGATGATGGCCCGCGAGGGGGCGGCGGCTATTGCCACCCGGCGCGCCGCCGAACTCTATGGGGCCGAATTGCTGGCCCGCGGCATCCAGGACCGGCTGGACAATCTGACGCGTTTCGTGGTGCTGGCCGAATCCGACCACCCGATGACGGGCAACGACAAGACGTCGCTGGCCTTCTCCTTCGCCGACGACCGGCCCGGCCTGCTGGTGGGCGCCCTCCAGGAATTCTCCAGCCGCGACATCAACTTGACGAAGGTGGAATCGCGGCCCACCAAGGAGCGCCTCGGCGAATACATCTTCCTGCTCGATCTTGCCGGCCACCGCAGCGACCCGACGGTGGCTGAGGCGCTGGCCAAGGTGCAGGCGCTGTCGTCCCTCTTCCGCGTCTTCGGCTCCTACCCCCGCTACGTGCGGCCCGCCTAGCCCCATGCCCGAGCTCCCAGACCTGGAGGCGTATCGTTCCTATTTCAACCTGCGCATCGTGGGCGTGCCCATCGAGGAGGCGACGGTGCTCATCCCGCTGGTGGTGCGCGCCCCGAAGGAGGGGTTCGTTGCTGCGCTGCGGGGCAACGCCTTCGGGCCGATAGGGCGGCGGGGCAAGTTCCTCCTCTTCCCCCTGGAACGGGGCGACTACACCCTGGCCATCCACAGCATGCTCACGGGCCGCTTTCAGTACTGCCCGCCGGAGCAGAAGCGGCGGGCCAAGACCTGCTTCGTCCTCGCTCTGGGCGATGGCCACGAGCTGCGCTACTTCGACGACCGCCTCATGGGGAAGGTCTACCTGGTGAGCGGCGGCGACTTCAGCGGCGTGCCGCGCTACCTGGAGATGGGCCCGGAGCCCTTGTCCGAGGAGCTGACCGAGGAGGTGTTTCGCGCCCAACTGCGGCGATTCCGCGGCCAGATCAAGAGCGTCTTGCTGAACGAGACCTGTGTGGCGGGCATCGGCAACGCCTACGCCGACGAGATTCTCTTCGCCGCTGGCCTCCACCCCTATCGCAAGCGCACGGAGCTATCGCCGGAGGACGAGGGGCGGCTCTATCGGGCCATCCGTTCGGTGCTCAGCGAGGCTGTCGCCATGGTGGCGGAGCGCATGGAGACGGATGGGCTGCCGGTGGAGGAGTACCGCGACTTCCTGAAGGTGCACCGTCGCGGCGGCCAGCCCTGCCCCAACTGCGGCGCGCCCATCACCGAGATCACCGCCGGCCGGCGCATCACCAACTTCTGCCGCTACTGCCAGCGCTAGTTGCACGAGCGGCTTCAGGTGCTCTACCACTTCGCGGCCCTTGACATCGACTCGCTCTACCAGCAGCTGTACAGCCCGGCGCCAGCCCTCGAAATCGAGGTTGTCCCAGGACGCTCCCTCGATGAACGCAAGCGCCTCCTCGACCTGGGGGTCCGCAGGCACTGACTCCAGTGAGGCGAGCTCGCGGTCGATAAGGGCGACGGCCTTCTCCACTTCCTGCTGCATGCTCCTGAGGGTAGCGTCTGATACCTTCCCGTCCAGCCATCCCCAGGCCAGCTTCTTCACGCGCTCCTGATGTTCGCCCCTCTGCCGCAGGAGGTCGCTGCGGCGTGCCTCGCGCTGGCGGCCTTGGTCCCGGAACCACATTTCCACTTGCTGGCGCGCTGCCTCCCTTGCCTTCGGCCCGAAGGAGAGCCTCCGAAGGGCTCCTTTGACGGCGCTCTCCACGATCTCGGCTGAGACCCAGCCCTGCTCGCAGGTCAGGCTGGCCTGCTTCCGCGAGCACTGGTCCTCGCCGAACTCCGTCGCCTCCTCATCCGGCCCTATCGCCACGGCCCGTAAATCCTGCCAGCACTTCGCCCTTTCTGCCAGTAGGGGTTCTGGCCGGGCGGTAGCCATCTCGTCCCGCGGCTCATCCGACTTCGGCTTGCGGCGTCCGGCCCTCTGCCGCTGGAAGGCGACGATCGAGTGGACAAGCATCCAGCCACGAGAGATTGGCAAATCCGCCGTCTGCGTGGATTCGGCTAGCCTGTGTTGGCATCAGGCCCATCGCGCACGATGAAGTCATAGTGTGCGCCGGTTGGCGGCTCAGACCAGGCTTTCCCCCGGACCTCTTAGAGGGCGTACTTAGCTTCGAATTCGCCTATCCAGGAATGTCGGCCGGATGCCTTGATGTGTTCGACGACGCGTTGGACGCTGACAATCCCAACACGGTGTCGGATGTCGTCCGGAAGCAGCCGTAGCAGTAGAGGCATCAGGCCGTAGTCTCCACGAGGTCCGTGGAAGCAGAACGTAGGGCTTCGCTCGTCATGGAGAAGGACGAAAAGGCCATCACTCTCCAATGCGAGCAAGAGTACTCGGAAGAACTGATAGTGGCTGGCGAAGATGCAACAGGAGTCAGTGAGGAGGGGGCCAACGAGTAGTCGGTGGTTCTTCATGAGCACCCAGTACCGTCGGCCTATGTGATGGAGGTAGCACGAGGTGGGGTCCTGCGAGGGGTTAGCCCCCGGACAGTCTCCGCGCTCGAAGACCGAGCAGCCACCGAATTCCTTTTCTACCAACTTGCATTCGATGAAGATCGGCGGACTGTCTGTCCCCCTAACCACGAGGTCCACCGATGTGGGCTGGGGCTGATACTCGGAAAAAACCGAGCGATCCTCGAACTCGAACGTTGCTGACAATGGACCGTTTGGCTAGGGCAGCCCCGCTTGCTCGGACGCTCGGTGGAGCGGCTCAAAGTGATCCGATACCACGAGCGGCCCCACTAGGTTGAACAGTAGCGCTTGACTGCTCAATCCGTGATGCACGAACCCGTGCAGGGCGAACCCTTCCCGCCGCCGATTGCGGACGGCAATCTGGTGCTTGATGTACTTCGCGACCTCCGGCAGGATGATATTGCGATGCCAGTTCTGCCGGGCGTCCAGAATGTACGGCTGCCGACGACGGACTGCGTAACCCTTGGCGGCGAACCAGCGTGCAGCGGCTTCCCTGAGGCGAGCCTCGAAGTCGCCATGGCGTGGATAAGGCCAGTCCCGAAGATTACGTGCCATAGCCTGAGGCACTCTCCGGTTGGCAGGGGCCCGACAGATAGCAGAACTTGGCGGACATCACGAAAGCTTCTGGGAGGTTGGCTGGCACATCATGGCAGGCCGTCTCTAAGGCGTCAAGTCGCCGGAGAACGACCGCTGCTGATAACGGTAGCAGCAAGGGCAAACTTAAAGACCGAGATACCTGCTCTCTGCACGGAGCGGGGAAACATGCCTGGATGGCTGCCTTAGCCGCCGCCATGCCCTACACCAGCGTTACGTGGGGAAGGTGCTGGTACGCCCTCGAGCTTGGCGACCTGCTGCAGGACTTCGATTTCTGCCTGGTGGTGGCTTTCATGCTTACATGTCGCTAGAGTCCGAGCGTATTCTGCGATAAAGTGGGAACTGCTAGACATCCAGTGGTTCGATCTGATGGACTTTTCGGAGTGCACGCGCTCCTGCGAACTGGTCATGTAAGTCGATACGGCCGTGAGGGGCGCGTTGGCGTAGGAACACGAAAGAGAAATGGCTAGACTCGTGACGGCTCCCTACGGTTCCTGGAGGTCGCCGATTACGTCGCAGCTCATCGCCTCGGGAACTATAGGGCTCACCCAAATCGAGGTCGATGGAGACGACGTGTACTGGATCGAAATGCGCCCAACGGAGGGTGGCCGATGCGTCATCGTGCGACGGACCTCAGATGGAAGGACGCTGGACGTTACGCCATCTCCCTTCAACGCCCGGACAAGGGTGCATGAGTACGGTGGTGGCGCATTTGCTGTCGCCGACGGCACTGTGTACTTCTCGAACTTCGCCGATCAGCGCCTCTACCGTCAGGATCGTGGGGCCCAGCCGAGGCCGATCACTCCGGAAGCTGATCTGCGCTATGCGGACGGCGTCATCGATCGTCGACGAGGACGGATGATCTGCGTAAGGGAGGACCACAGCGGTACGGACCGCGAAGCAGTGAATACGATCGTCGGCGCTAATGTCGCCGGCCCTCATGAGGGTGACGTCCTTGTGGCTGGGAACGACTTCTATTCCTCCCCACGCCTCAACCGGGACGGGTCGCGCTTGGCGTGGCTTACGTGGAATCATCCTAACATGCCGTGGGACGGAACCGAGCTCTGGGTCGGCGAGCTTGAGGACGATGGTTCCATCTCTAGGGCGGAGTTGGTTGCCGGTGGGCCCGACGAATCGATCTTTCAGCCAGAGTGGTCGCCCGAGGGTGTTCTGCATTTCGTCTCCGATCGGAGCGGATGGTGGAATCTGTGCTGCTGGCGCGATGGACGGGTCGAGCCTCTTGTGGAGATGGAGGCCGAATTCGGAAGGCCTCAGTGGCTCTTTGGCATGCCCACCTACGCGTTCGAGTCGGTGGGTTGTATTGTCTGCGCACTGGGGCGAAGGGGCACCTGGCAGTTGGGGAGCCTCAAGAGAGCGAGCCGCAGACTGGAGCTGATCGAGACCCCGTACTCCGAGATCATGGGCGTCCGAGCGATTCCCGGGCGTGTCGTGTTCCTTGGTGGCTCACCGACGAAGGAGATGTCTGTCGTGCAGCTGGACGTTGCCTCGTCGCTGGTAGAGGTGCTGCGCTCCTCGAGCGACGTTGCGGTGGGCACCGCATACCTCTCGGGCCCGGAGCCCATCGAGTTCCCGACCGAGAGGGGGCTTACTGCGAACGCTCTCTTCTATCCGCCTCGCAACGGGGACTACGCTGCGCCCTCCGCTGAGCGGCCGCCCCTTCTGGTGAGGAGCCATGGGGGGCCGACGTCTGCCGTGTCCAGCGCCCTCAATCTCGGTACGCAGCATTGGACCAGCCGCGGCATCGCTGTTCTTGACGTGAACTACGGCGGGAGTACCGGCTACGGAAGAGCCTATCGGAAGCGGCTGGAGGGCCAATGGGGTGTCGTCGACGTTGAAGACTGTGTAAACGGAGCTCGGTATCTTGTAGAGCGCGGGGACGTTGACGGCGAGCGGCTCGCGATTGCTGGGGGCAGTGCTGGCGGTTACACCACGCTCTGTGCGCTCACATTTCGAGATGTCTTCAGGGCTGGCGCGAGCCATTTCGGGGTGAGCGATCTAGAGGCCCTAGCGCGAGAGACCCACAAGTTCGAGTCGCGCTATCTGGATCGGCTGATTGGTCCCTATCCGGAGCGCGCCGATCTCTATAGGCAGCGCTCGCCGATCAGCTTCAGCGATAGACTATCCCGCCCAGTGATCTTCTTTCAGGGGCTCGAGGACAAGGTTGTTCCGCCCAATCAGGCTGAACAGATGGTTGGAGTGCTACAGGCGAAGGGAGTGCCCGTCGCGTATCTCGCCTTTGAGGGCGAGCAGCACGGATTCCGCCGGGCTGAGAACATTAGACGCGCGCTGGATGCTGAGCTCTACTTCTACTCGCGCATCTTCGGCTTCGAGCTCGCCGAGCGGGTGGAGCCGGTGTCGGTGGATAACCTCTAGGGCCGTGATGGTCGCGGCACGCATCAGGCCATGTTCGCTAGAGTTGCCCAGTCAAAGGGCTGTGTGCCAGTCTCAAGCAGCTGCAGAATCTACTCACGCGTGTAGCTCTACCGGGATGCTCTGTGACTGCAAGTCCATTCGGCATTGGTGGTCTGAAACTGATGGGCGGGCCGGAGTCGCGATTGTGGCGGCTGAATCTTGGGCTATCGCCCACCATCGGCACTTAGTGTTCGGTCGGTTTGGGAGACAGGCGGCCTGGACAGGCGCGACTCCCGGATTGTCAAGCAGAGAGTCGTAGCCATGGCAGTCGGGTGGGAACCCAACAGGCTCAAGGCTGGCCCAAACGGCTCAGGCGTCAACCCTGCGGATACGGATGACATTTTGGCGCCCCACAATTGGCACCCCACAACCGTAGATCCCCACCGCTTTCATCGACCAAGATGGCTCAACACTACTCACTGCCGCTTGACGGCAGCGGCAACCCTAGCCATTCATATAGTCCCTCAATGTCAGGCTGAAAATCGAACAAGACTGGATAGCCGGGCGGCACCGCTTCAACCTCCAGCAAGGCGAAGCACCCTGGACAGTAGAACTCCCGCAGCTCCATCCACTCCGGGTCACTGTGCGTCATTTGGGGGTAGATCTGCCGTAGTAGCGATTCGTCGTCGCGCACAAACACCCGCGCCTTCGTCTTCCAGTTCTCGCGGTAGTCCCCGAGTTCGCACCCGCAGTCGCAGCGCACCACCCGCTGGCTTCCCTTCTGCACCACGTAGAGGTGCTCGGCCAGGGGGAGCAGAACGGGTTCTTCCCAGCCGAGGCGCTCTCGCAGCACGTCCATGACTACCTGGAAGCGCTCAGGGTCCTTGGGGTGCGAGATGATCTCTTTGAGCTGCGGCCAGGATAGCTGCCCGTCGATCAGGTCCTCGGCCACTCGTCTGTCCATCTCGCCCCTCCTACGGCTCGAAGCCCTCGGGCAGCTTCCAGAAGGCCCGAAACTCCTGCGCCCAAGCTTGTGAAAGGCCCATGCTTTCGCGAAGCATGCCCAGAACTGGCTCGCCCAGCTGGCCCTCCTCGATGAGTTGACGCTCCCGCCGCCAGAACTCTTCGTAGGGCAGCGAGCGTTCGGCCCGCACGCGTCGGATCTCCTGCCGCCGCGCATCCGTGGTTTCCTCGTCCAAGATCCACTCCTCCTGCCCCCTGTCACGGTTGGCCACGACGCCGAACACGTCTCTCGCAATGCGCTCGCTGAAGATGCCTTCGTTCATGTCGTTTACCACCAGCTGCGCAGGTCGCTCCAAGGGGTCACCGCAGCCGGGGCCACCGGAAAGAACGTAGTGGAGTACATCTCGGTTCTGGAAGATCTCCGGCCACATCAGCCCGGTGGGCCTCCGCGTCACCTCGCCGCCCAGTAGTTCCTCGAACTCTCCCGTGTCCGGGTCATCGCCCAGGGGGTAGGGTTGCCCTTTGGAAATCCGATCCATAAGCTCACTGCCTCTGCTCCAAAGGCGGTAGGTGGTCGCCTGCGGATAGCCGCCGAACATCCCGGAGCCCATAAAACAGAGCCCGTCCGCCCGGCCCAGGTAGAGTTCGGCGTAGCGGTTCCCCATGAGCACCCGCAAGGCTTCCCACCCCGAACCCCCGCGGTACTTGCCGTAGCCAGCCGTGTCTGCCTTGACCCGCCGGGCCAGGTAGGGAATGCCCAGCTCCAGGAGCTCCCAGAGTTCGGCATCGCCCTGGTCCGACTCTGGGTTCCACATGGCATAACCCCAGTCCAGCCCATCGTGGACGCTGCTGGCGCCCAGGCCAACGGCGCTTATCTCGAGATTGGCAGCCGGCCAGTATTCGCCGTTGAAACTGAGGACGCCGCCCCCTTGGATGGCGTCTCCGGTGAAGCCATGGCCGGAGACCACCTCCTCACGATAGCCACGGCCAAACAACGCTCTGGAGAGACAGCGGCTGAGCCCGGTGAAGGCAGGCATGAGAAACGCCCAGGATGTAGAGTGCGCCAGTTGGGGATCCCCGGGGTTGCACCAAGTTCCCGGCGGGAAGTGATGGCGGAGCGCCAGGTATGACCCATCGTTCACCTTCCCGTCGTAGACGAGCATCTGAGAGAGGAGCACCCAGATGGCCCCTTGCATGGGTCCCTCAGCGCAGTTGAAGGCATGAGGACCCGGCGCGCTCGCTCCCTCCATGCTAAGGAAGAAGCCACCGTCCCGGCCAATGACGACCTCCATGGGGGCGTGACAGATAAAGTCTTGGCGGGCTCGGGGCTGCCACGCCTGATCCTTGAATGGAACCCCAACGAAGGCTACAGCCCGGTAGCGGCCGGGCAGCAGTCGCTCTCGAACCCGTGCCATGAAGATGCGCCGGCCCTCCTCCACCACCTCTCGCGTGAAACGCTTGTAGTAGTCAATGCCTTCTTCAGCAATGAAACGATGAACGGCGTCACGGATCAGGTAGACGCCAGCCGCGCGGCACTTCTCGTCCAAGTCCCAGTACATAAGGGGAACGCACCGACCGCTGCGAGCGGAGGCGGTGATCCTGGCGGATGTGCTCGTCCTCCCCGATCCGCTCGCAGGTGAGGTGGAAGCCGTCCTCAAACCGGCTGGTGGGCGTGACGGGGTCGTGGCCCGGGGTGTTGGCACCGATGTCGACCTGGTGGGTTACCCCGCTGGCCCAGCCCACAAGCTCGTCCTTCCAGAAGATGGGGATCATGGTGTGCACGTCAGCAGTGTGGACGTTCCCCACCGCGGGGTCGTTGTTGGAGAATATGTCGCCAGGGCGGATGCCGGGGTCCTGTTCGTAGTCATTGCGAACCATCCACTTGATCGCCTCGCTCATGGTGTGAACGTGGACCATGATACCGGTGGAGACCGCGACGGAGTCGCCCTCAGGAGTGTAGAGGGCGAAGCACAGTTCGCCGACATTGCGCACGATTGGGGAGGCTGATATATGCAGGGCGGTCTCGCGGGCAGCCACCAGGGCACCGCGCAGCTTGGCAAACGCCCGCTCGTATCGGAAGTGATCTCCTTCTTTAAGTTCAAGCTGGTCGATGCCCTGATAGCGGCCCGTTTCCCGGAACAAGCGCTCATTCTGTTCAAGCATCTCCAGCACGGTCTTCCCGTTCCAGCCGATGGGAGCGCCACCCACGTCACGTCTTTTCACAGCCATGACCCTATACCTCCTCGACCCTAAAGATGAGGTTTTCGTCCAAGGTGGCCCGCCACCCC
>Ga0315279_10007491_pt1 | contig 13478 bp, 10 predicted proteins | sample YL17G06_20_MG_FD_203694 | JGI IMG/M metagenome (GOLD analysis project Ga0315279, IMG submission 203694) | Sediment microbial communities from Yellowstone Lake, YNP, Wyoming, USA - YL17G06_20 | ecosystem: Environmental > Aquatic > Freshwater > Lake > Sediment | place: USA: Wyoming | collected... | reverse complement strand
GCGCGTGACCAGGCAGGGGGCTTTGGTGCCGGCCACCAACACCGCGCCGACGACCAGGTCGGCGTGCTCGACGGCAGAGGCGATGTTGAGCGGGTTGGACATCATCGTGATCAGGTTGCCGTGCAGCACGTCGGAGAGATAGCGCAGGCGGTTCAGGTCTTTGTCAAAGATCGTCACCTGAGCGCCCATGCCCAGCGCCACCTTGGCCGCGTTGGTGCCGACGATGCCTCCGCCGATGACGACCACGCTACACGGCGCAACGCCGGGCACGCCGCCCAACAACTGGCCGCGCCCGCCGTGCATCTTTTCCAAATAGTGCGCGCCTACCTGCACCGCCATGCGTCCGGCCACTTCACTCATCGGGGTCAGCAAGGGCAAAGAGCGATCCGGCAGTTGCACGGTCTCGTAGGCAATGCCCAACGTCTTTTTCTCCATAAGCACGTGCGTCAGCTTTTCCGCCGCCGCCAAGTGCAGGTAGGTGAACAGCGTCAGGTCCGGGTGCAGAAAGTCGAACTCGGAGGGGAGAGGCTCCTTGACCTTCATCACCATTTCTGCGGCCCAGGCCTGGGCCGCCGTCTGGACGATGGTCGCGCCGGATTCGGCATACTCGGCATCGGCAAAGCCGCTACCTTCGCCGGCGCCCGCCTGCACCAGGACGCGATGGCTTTGCCCCGCCAACATGTGCGCCCCGCCAGGGGTGAGGGAAACGCGATACTCGTTATCTTTGATTTCTTTAGGAACGCCGATGATCATTTTTGACCTCCTTATTTTTGATTTTTGATTTCCGATTTCGGATCATCGAAGTTGGACTCGTGAATTGAGCTATCCGTGCCGTTGCACGAACCGCCGCATTCTTTCTAATGCCTGTTCGATCTTGTCGTAATCTGTGGCGTAGCACACGCGCACGTAATGGCCGCTGGCTTCGCCGAACGCGCTGCCTGGAATGACGGCGACTTTTTCCTCCGCCAACAATGCGTTGGCAAACCCTCTATCATCCATCCCGCTGATTTCGACCGACGGGAACGCATAGAACGCGCCTTGCGGCTCAAAGCATTTTAGCCCGATCTCGTTCAGCCCGCTCACGACGAGCCGCCTGCGCCGGTCGTATTCCACTCGCATCCACTGCACGTCGTCTTCGCCGCAAGTGATGGCCTCCAGCGCCGCCGCCTGTGCGGGCGTGGGCGCGCTCATGATCGTGTACTGGTGGACTTTGCTCATCGCCTCGGCCAGCTCGACGGGCGCGGCCACGTAGCCGATGCGCCAGCCGGTCATCGCGTGACTTTTGGAAAAGCCGCCCAACAGAATCGTGCGTTGACGCATTCCCGGCAGGCTGGCAAAGCACGTGTGCTCCATGCCGTACACCAGCCGGTCATAGATTTCGTCGCTGATGACGACGAGGTCGCGCTTTTCGGCGACCTGAGCGATCTCGAGCAGCGTCTGGCGCTGGAGCGCCGCGCCGGTCGGGTTGTTAGGGTAGCCCATCAGCAGCGCTTTGGTTCTGGGTGTAATCTTACGCTCGATTTGCGCGGCTGTCACCTGAAAGTTGTCCTCTACACGACAGCCAATCGTCACTGGCGCGCCGCCGTTAAAGAGGATTTCGGGGATATAGGCGACGAAGCACGGCTGGGGGACAATCACTTCGTCGCCGGGGTCTACCACCGCCGTCAGCGCCAGGTAGAGCGCCTCCGAAACGCCCACGGTGATGAGCAGCTCGGTCTCGGGGTCGTACTCTACACCGTAGAGCCGGGCGAGGTAGCCGGAGAGCGCGCGGCGCAGCTCGGTCGTGCCCGGGTTGGACGTATAGTGCGTCTCGCCTCGGCCGAGGCTCTCGACGCCCGCGCGGATAATGTGCGACGGCGTCACAAAGTCAGGCTCGCCGATGCCCAGGCTGATGACGTCCTTCATCGTCGCGGCGATATCGAAAAAAGCGCGGAGGCCGGAAGGCGGGATGCTGGCGACTTTGTGGGAGATAAAGTTGCGCATGATTGCCTCGATTTCGGATTCTTGCGCTTGCGCGCAGCGCAGGCAAGTGTTGCGGATTGCAGAGCGCCGAAATCAGTTGGAGCCGTCAGCTCGCTGAAGCGCGATGAGCAGTTGTTCTTCTTTTTCTCGCGGCGCGCGATGCAGTGATTCTTGGTGGCGGCGGATGAGCGAAATAGTCAATGCGCTGCATCCGGCCTGGGCCGCCCACTCTGCGCCCAACTCGGCGTGTTGGCGGTGAATCACGAACGGGCGACGCCACCCGCGCGGCTCGCCGCGAGTCAGCCACTCTAGCACGCCGGGCGCACAGCGTTTGCTCAATACAATGGTCGCGCGATGCCACGCGTGAATCCGCGCGGCGGATTTGGCTACATCGTGCAGCAGCGCCGCGGCGAGCAAGTCCCATTCGGTGTGGCCCTCGTCGCGCAACGCGCGCATCACGTCGAGCGCGTGCCGCTGGTCGGGGACACTCATCCGGCGATACAGTTCTCGCGCCTGGGGCGGCAGCATCTCGTCGGCTTCGCGCAAGTCGTCGGGCGAAACGCGAGCCAGCAGCGCGCTCACAAACTGGCGCACGCGATAAGTTGCGGCCTGTAGAATCACTGCGACTCGCAGACCCGAAAGGTCTGATGACTAGAACCCCAGGATCAGCTGCGTCAGGAAATCCATCGGCGGTCCCATCAGCAGGCCAATCACGCCGACGAACGATAGCGCCAGCACGATGAATATGCCATAAGGTTCCAGACGCAAGATGTACTCACCCCACTGTTGCGGGAGCACAGCCACGGCAATGCGAGACCCGTCTAATGGCGGAATGGGAATAAGATTAAAGACCGCAAGTGCGATGTTAATGACTACAAAGTAACCGGTCATATAGGTCAAAAAGCCGCCTGGGACAAGATGGAGCCGGACGGGGATGGCAAATAGCGCGGCAAGAAAAAGATTCGAGAGTGGCCCGGCCGCCGCAACGAGTGCGAAACCGATTGTCGCATTACGGCTGCGGTACAGGCCGTAAGGATTCACCGGCACGGGCTTGGCCCACCCAAAGCCATACACCAAGATCATCAGCGCGCCAATGGGATCCAGGTGGTCGAGCGGGTTGAGACTCAAGCGTCCGTAATCGCGGCTGGTCACGTCGCCCAGGCGATACGCAATGAAAGCGTGCGCCAATTCGTGAACGGGCAACGCGATGAGCAAGATCAGCAGACGAGAGAGGAGCACTTCGGGCCGCAAAAGCGAACTAAAGTCAAAAGGCATCGGCAATCCCCTGGTCATCAATTCAGTCAGCTATTATAACACAAACACGCCGCCGTTGCCGGATCGCGCTGTCGCCACAAGCGCCCTAGACCGTAAGCATACTGTAACCGCTTGGCCCGGCAAAATATGATAAGATGAAACTGCCATGTCGAACGCTACTCTGCTCTTACAAGACACGCTGCAGCTATTAGGCGTCATCATCCGTGACGCGTCAGATGCCATCGTCGTCGCCGACGCTCAAGGGATGATTCGTTGCATCAACGCCGCGGGAGCGCAGTCGCTTGGCTTGAGCGTGGGCGAGGCCGTCGGCGCCAGGCTGCCGGAGGCGCTGTGTGGAACACTGGCTCAACTCCAGCGCGAAGGGGCAGCGCGCTGCCAGGTTGAATGGCCGGACGGCAACACGTTCCAGGCGACGCTCGTTCCGACGCCGGGCCGGGGCGCGCTGATCGTCTTTCACAACGCGGCCCGTTTCAAGCCGCGCGACTGGATCGAGTTGGTGGCCGTGGTGTCGCACGACCTAAAGTCGCCGCTGGCTGTGCTCACTGGCTATGCTCACGTTTTGGCTGAATCGCCCGAGCTTGCGCCCCACTCGCGCGATCACGTGCGCGCCATCATTGAAAACGCCGACCGGATGCGCGACCTGATCGAATCGCTGCTCGACCTGGCGCAGGTGGAGGCGGGCCTGGGCGGCGAAGCCGAGCCGTGCGATCTGGTCCGGCTCGTCGGCAGCGTGCAAGAGATGCTCGAGCGCCAGGCTCAAGACAGGCAGCAGACGCTCACGTTCAACCTCTTGCCTCTGCCGAATGTGGTGGGCAATCCCGTTCGCTTGACGCAGGTCGTGTGCAATCTCGTCGGCAATGCGATCAAGTACACTCCGCCCGGCGGAAGCGTTCAGGTCGTCGCCGAGCAGCGCGACCGCGAGGTTTGTTTTTGCGTTCGAGACAATGGCCCCGGCATTCCGCCAGCGGCGCAGGCCAAGCTCTTTCAGCGGTTTTATCGCGTGGGCGGCGCCAAAGGGGGCGCAGAAGGCACGGGCCTCGGCCTGGCGATCGTCAAGTCTATTGTCGAAAGCTATGGCGGGCGCGTGTGGGTGGAAAGCCAGGCCGGGCAGGGGAGCACGTTTGGGGTTGCTTTGCCGGTGGATCGGACTGCCTAGACCTCGCAGGTCTCCGAGACCTGCGAGGTTCGCTTTATCGTCGTTGGCTCCATTCGTCGAGGAAGTGAATGGACGCCTGAATGCCCCGGTAAAAATTCGGCAGGTGCAGCTTTTCGTTCGGGCTGTGGAGATTGTCGTCTGACAGGCCCAGCCCCATCAGCACAGTCGGAGCGTTCAGCACGCTTTGGAACGTGCTGACAACAGGAATGCTGCCGCCTTCGCGCGTCAAGACGGGCTGGCGATCAAAGGCACGCTCGAGCGCCGTGGCGGCGGCTTGCATCACGGATGAGCTGCGATCCACCATCGCGGGCTTGCCGCCGTGCAAGTCTTTTACCGTGACCTGGACGTGCGGCGGCGCAACACGCTTGACGTGCGCGCGGAATAGCTCGGCGATTTCCTTCGGGTCTTGGTCCGGCACCAGCCTCATGCTGATCTTGGCGGACGCTGCGCTGGGCAGCACCGTCTTGGAGCCTTCGCTCATATAGCCGCCCCAGATGCCGTTGCATTCCAGCGTCGGGCGCGCGCAGATTTGTTCGAGCACGGTGTAGCCTTTTTCGCCCCACGTGGAGGGAATCCCCGCTTCGCTGAGAAAAGCGGCTTCGTCGAACGGAGCCTTGGCCAGCGACCGGCGCTCCTCGTCATCTATCGGGCGCACGCGGTCGTAAAAGCCGGGAAGGGTGACGTGGCCGCGCGCGTCTTTCATGCTGATGATGATTTCCGAGAGCGCCTGGATGGGATTGTAGACCGCGCCGCCGAACGAGCCGGAATGCAGGTCGCGCTTGGGTCCGATGATTTTGACCTCCATGTAGCAGATGCCGCGCAGTCCATAGGTGAGCGCGGGGAGGTCGGGGCGCGGCATGGAGCCATCCGAAATCAACACCGCGTCGGCGGCCAAGAGTTGGCGATTCGCTTCGATGAATGGATCGAGGCTCGGACTGCCGACTTCTTCTTCGCCCTCGAGGATGAATTTGACATTGACTGGCAGCTTGCCGGACGTTTTGAGATACGCTTCGACGGCTTTGACGTGCGCGTAAAGTTGCCCCTTGTCGTCCGAAGCTCCCCGCGCATAAATGTTTTGCCCGCGCACTTCGGGCCTGAACGGATCAGATTGCCACAGGTCGAGCGGGTCCACCGGCTGCACGTCGTAATGGCCGTAGACGAGAAGCGTTGGCTTGTTCGCGCCTGCGCCCAGCCATTCGGAGTAGACGACCGGGTGCCCGGACGTGGGCATGACCTGCGCGCGCTGCATCCCCATCGCCCGCAGGTGATCGGCCAGCCATTGCGCCGCGCGGGCGACATCGCCCTTGTGCTCGGGCTGGGCGCTGATACTGGGAATGGACAATAGTTGTTTCAGCTCGTCAAGCTGAGCGGCTTGGCGGCTGATGGCAAAGCTCAGAGCTTGATCGCGCATGATGTTCTCCGCGTTGAATTGGGGGTGCGCCGAGTTTACCACATCTGACAGAGATTGCCAACTGTATAGACCCGAAGGGTTTCCGAAACCCTTCGGGTCTTGCTGGCTCAGCTTTCCCACGTCGGCTTGACGCCGGTCGCTTCCAGCTTGTCCTTCTCCGCGTTGTAGCGAAACAGCGGTCGGAGCACGTAGCGGTCGTTCTCCACGCTGCACAGCTCGACAATGGCTGTGATCCGGCGGCTTTGCCGGGATGGCACAAACTCCTGGTACGTGATCAGCCGTATCGCGGAAGCGATCAGGCGGCGAATCTCGCCCAGGCCCAACCCCATGTTCGCCATCAGGCACAGCGCCTCCAGTTCAGCCAGCGTATCTTCAACGCTGTTGGCGTGCATCGTCGCCAGGCCGGTATGGCCGTGGCTCATCACTCGCAACGCGTGCATCGCCTCCGGGCCATATAGCTCGCCGACGATCAGCCAGTCCGGCCTCATGCAGGAAGCCTTGACGACCAACTCGCCGTACGAGACATTGGCTGGGCCGCCCGCTTCCAGGTGAAGGCAGCGCGGGTGGCGCACCTGCATTTCGTAGACCTCTTCGACGACGATCACGCGCTCGTCCGGCGGTACGAGTTCGGCCAGCCGGTTGGCAAGGGTCGTCTTGCCGGAGCCGGTGCCGCCCGCGACCAGAATGTTCACCTTCGCGCGGATCGCGCCCTGGAAGAATTCATAGGCTTCGCGGCTGACTGCGCCAAATTCGAGCAGCATGTCCCACGTGATCGGCTGGGTCGGAAAGCGGCGGATCACAAAGCACGGCTCGTCGAGGGCGTTCGGCGGGAGCACCGTCAGGAAGCGCGAGCCGTCGGGAAAGCGCGTCTCACCGATGGTTTTGTCAGGGCCTAGCGTGATGCCGCCCAGAGCGAGGATCGCGTCTATCACGGCGCGGACCTCCTCCGGCGATTTGAACGGCGAGGCGACGTCTTCCAATTTCCCGGTATAGTCAAGGTGGCGGACAATGGACACGCGGTCGTGCGCGTCTACCATGATCTCTTGGACGGTCGGGTCACTATACAGTGGGGCCAGCGGCCCCAGCGCGTTGATCAAATCCTGCTCGTTCATTTTTACCTCCTCTGGCTTGATTTGCTCACAGTATAGCTGAAAAGAGACGTGCGCCGCTTCCGCCATTACCACAGGGGTGCCCCTGTGAAAGACCACAGGAGGACTTGAAGAGCGAGAAGGTCAATCTTTGCGGGCGGTCGTGAGCCAGCCTTGGCGTATTGCGTAGGTGGCAGCTTCGGTGCGCGAGGACGTGCCAGTTTTATTAAACACCGAATTCAAGTGGAACTGGATCGTCCGCTCGCTCAAGCCCAGGCGGTAGGCGATCTCTTTGTTCGTCAATCCTTCGGCGGCGAGCGTCAGCACTTGCAGTTCACGGGGCGAAAAGGGGTGATGCGTGGGTAACCGCGGCTCAAGCGAGGTCGCTAGATCGCGCGCTTCGGCAAATGCCCGGCGCGCCAACTCGCCGAGCGCAGCCACCGCTGCGCGAGCCGGATAATTGTTGGGCGGGATGGCGCGCTCGTAAGCGCGAGCCTGGGCATTGAGCAAGTCGAGCGTGTCTATCAGCCCGGTGAGGAGAGGAGACGGCACCGTCGGCGCAGGCGCTTGGAGGCTCGGCTTGAGTCCAAAGACACTCACGAGCAAGTCGGCCGCCAGGTCGCCGGCTTTTTGATAACGCTGCTCGCGCTCTTTGGCCAACGCGCGATTTACTACAGCTTGCACGGCGGGGCTGGCGTTGGGCAGAGGCGGCGGCGGCTCGGCGATGTGCTTGAGCAAAAGCGCATAGAACGTTTCAGCGGTGGCGTCAAACGGAAGATGGCCCGCCAGCATCTCGTAGAGCATCACGCCGAGCGAGTAGATATCCGACCGGGCATCTACCGATTCTCCGCGCGCCTGTTCAGGGCTGATGTAGGCCAGCGTGCCGGAAATCGTGCCCGAAAGCGTTTGGATGGCGGCGTTGGGCAGGCGCGCCACGCCAAAGTCGCCCAACACCGGCTCGGCATCGAGCGGCAGCGGAGCGTTGAGGTCGAGCGGGCCGGCGGCCCAGGCGCGGCGCAGGAGGACGTTGGCCGGTTTGATATCACGGTGGACAATGCCGCGCTCATGCGCGTAATCCAGCGCAGAGGCAAGTGAGACGACGAGGCGAACAGTGGTCTCGGGCGGCAGGGTGTGGCCTGCGCTGTGCAGCGCGCGTTGATACTCGTCCAGCGACGGTCCCTCGATCAATTCCATCACGATATATGGTTGGCCGTCGGTCACGTCAAAATCCAAGACCTGCACAATGTTGGGATGGCGCAGCGCCGCCACCGCTTGCGCTTCAGCGCGGAAGCGATTACAGAATGCCTCGTCTTCGGTCAGGCGGCCGTGCAGAATCTTGACGGCCACCGGGTGATTGAGCGTGGTGTGATGGCCCAGATAGACCTCGGCCATGCCGCCCACGCCGAGGCGCGCCCGAATTTCGACTTTGGAAAGCGTGCGCCCGATCCAGTCTGCCATGTCGTTCAGCCTTTCTCCCCGCCAGCCAAAACTTGCGAGGAGATGTGTCATGTGCTCCCGAAGCGGCGGCGAAAGTCAGCCGCCAAAGCGTCGCCAGTTGCTTCCACCAGTTTGCCCACAATGGGATGGAGGATGACGCCGGTCACGGCCCCGGCCAATCCCGGCAGGTTCTTGACGAACCACCGCTTGACGTACTCTATCGTGCTCAGGTCGGGTGCTTGGGCGGTGACTGCTTCACCCAGTTCTTTTACCCGTTCCACGGCGGCTTGTTTCTGCTCTGGCGGCGCTTCGGCTTCCACCTTGGTCAGCAAGTCGGCCAATACCTGACGCAGTTCGGCCAGGTCGGCTTCCGTCACTGCGGGCTTGGCTGCGCCAATGGTTTGGGCCTGGGTAATACTTTGACCGACCGCCACTTGGCCGCTGATGTTGCCTGAGATCATCGCGCTGATGGTATAATCAGGGCGCTCCCGTTCGTGGGTGCGGCTTGGGGAGAGGTCAGGAGCCTGGTCGGTCCATGCGAGCGCATCGCCCCAGGAGACGTGCGGGCGCAGCCGGGAGCACAACGCCACCAGTTCCTCGAGGCGGCCACGGCGATCAAGATGAGTGACCAGTTCTCTTGCCTTGTCCGCCTTGCCCTCCCCGCCCAGGTCATCGTAGCTCGCTCCCAGGTCAAAGCACACATCGCGCAGTTCGCTATCGCTAAAGTATTCGGCAAGATTCTGGCGGAGTTGGGCCAACCGGCCGGTAGGTGTTCTTGCTTCCTGGTTCAAGTCAACCTCCTCCACTTAGCGATTATCCCAAGTAGTGCGTCGGCGTGATGGTTGGCGTGGGTGGCTTCGGTGTGGGCGTCGGCGTGATGGTTGGCGTGGGTGGCTTCGGTGTGGGCGTCGGCGTAATGGTGAGCGTGGGTGTCGGCGTTGGTGGCCATGGAACAGGTATAGTGGCTGTGTTGTTGCCCTCATTGCTTTCCTGAACACGGCAATAGGTGGGCATCCCCGTTTCGGAGGCGCAATCGTCTGCGGTCGCTGTGAGCCTTATTGTCTGGCCTTGCCAGTAGCAGGGCAACGTCAAAGTACGATCGAAGGATACGCTTCCTCCGGCCACCAGCGGTGCGTTGGTTTGGAGAATGGCCAACGCATACCCAGGCGTTTCGACGATAGGATATCTGATTGACAATTTGAAAATGGCGGCGGGAGAGCCTCCTTGATTCTTGACGACCAGGTGATTCAGCAATTCTATCGTACAGTACTGCGAATTCCAGTACAGGGGAGCCGTCGCCAGTTTTGCCGTGAACGTGGTGATGATCAAGTCGGGCAGACTGGGCGTCACCGTGATGGTAGGTGTAGGTGTTGGCGTGCGTGTTGGCGTTCGAGTCGGCGTGCGGGTGGGCGTACGAGTCGGCGTACGTGTCGGCGTCCGGGTCGGTGTAGGCGTCGGCGTATAGGTGAGCGTGGGCGTTGGTGTGCTGGTCGGCGATGGAGTGAAACTGGGTGTCGGCGTGCGTGTTGCCGAGGGGGTGATACTCGGCGTCGGCGTAGCGGTGGCCGGAGGCGGCAGAGGTGTAGGGGTAGGCTTGGACAAAAGTAAAGTGGCCACTACACTCAGCGCCACGATCCCGATGGCCGAGGCGGTCAGGATGCCGACCGGCACGAGCGGAGTGCTCGAGGCTGCAGGGCCGCCCGGTGCGGCCTGCCTTGAGGGAGGCCGGACAGGCGGCGGCCCCAGGAGAATATCCAGGTTGTGGCGAGTGACCGATGCGCCGATAGGGTCGCCGAGTGTCTCTCGAAGTCGGAGCGCCTGGATCAATGACGTGCGGGCAATGGCAGATTCTCCCAGGCAGAAAGCGCGAGTGCCCAGCTGATGCAAGGCCCATGCCTCGGCAGGCCGATCCTCTAGAGCGCGCGCTGCCTCAAGCCCCATCTCTAGCGCTTGTTTCCACGCGCCCCATCGCTTGCCCAGAGCCAGAGCGTTTTCCACTGCTCGCGCCAGGCGCAGGGCTTGTCTAAACAGTCTTGCCTTGAGCGCCAATCTCAGTGTTTGCAAAATGGCTTCGGATTCTTCAAGTTGACCCGGCACTCCTGTTTGCCGTTCTGCCCAAGCCGTAAAATAGTTCAGGGCACGCTCAGTCCACGATATTGACTCTACTCTGTCGCCCAAAGTCTGGCTCAGGGCGCCAGATAGACTGTAGCGAGGACTGTGAGACTGCACCAGGCCGCGCTGTCCCAGTTTCTCGAGAACGGGCGCAATATCTCCAATGCCCGTCAGAGCAGACAGGCTTTCGACGTTCAAGGGGACATTGCCCAGCGCAGCCAATATCGCCACCACCTGCTGTTCCAATTTCGAAAGTGAGAGCAGCGCCTGCCTCGTCAGTGCTTCGGCGCGGGGAGTGGCCTGGGCCTGGCGAGCCAGTTCCGTCAGCGGACGGCGCTCCTCGCGAGCCATCGCCGCCATCTGGAGCAGACTCTGCGGATGTCCTTGCAGAGTGGCACAGAGAAGCTGGACCGCGGGGCGTTCCTCCGGGGTCAGCAGCCGGCCCAACTCGCGTTCGAAGAGTTTCTGGCTATCTTGGGGATCAAATCCTTGGAGGGTTATCGCTTGCCCTTCGCCCCACAAACGCCGCTCAGGTGAGGCCAGAAAGAAAACGCAATTCGGCGCGGCATCCATCAGCGACTCGACATCATCCTGTGCCAACTCGACGTCGTCTACCAGGATGAGAGCCTTTTTGTCCTGAAGCGCATGACGAAGCTGAGCGTCCGTGGGCTTGAAAGGCGCGCTGCTCTCGTAAAAGGCGTCATAGAGCGACTGGAGCAGGTCGGCTAGCGGCTGATGGCGAGCCGAAAGATACACCGTGCCATCGGATAGAGGATTGGCTGGAGCATGGTGAGCCAGGTGGCGCAAGAGGGTGGTCTTGCCTATGCCGGCCTGACCCGAGAACTCGACCGGCGAAGCAGACTGGAGAGCGGACTCGGCGGCCTTAACTTCCGCAGTCCGATCCAGCATTCCTCGGAAGGCACGTGGCCGGAGCAAGACCGGCGTGGGACGAGGCCGCGAGGTCGGTTGCTGTCCCGGCGGTGTGACGTTGACCACGCCTCCGTGGACCGAACCAATCTGGAGGATATAATTCCCCACGGCGACCTGTCCGCTGATCTCGCCGTGAATCTGGGCCTCTACATGTCCAGTAGGGGCAGGTTGAACCATGACTGCCTCCTGTTTTTCTGGCTGACTTGCCTCGTGGCAGGCGGCTAACGCTGACTACTTGAACATCGGACTTGGCGTTGGAGAGGTAGGGGATGGCAGACCGTGTTCTTTAGACTGATGGCATTATTGTAGCACAAAACGGCGCGCCCGGCGCAACGACTTGTTGCAGATTGGGGCTGATTCTGTTATAGTTACCCCGCGCAAGTGAAAAGTGACGAGTGACGAGTGTTATACCGGGATTTTGAGGAAAAAGAATGGGACTGGCACGAAAGGTTTTGATCATCGGCCTGGACGGCGCGACGTGGACGAACCTGCGCCCGTGGATGGACGCGGGCAAGCTGCCCAACCTGGGCCAGCTGGTGGCAGACGGCGCATCGGGGCCGCTGACGACGACGATCCCGCCCGTGTCGCCTTCGGCATGGGTGTCGTTTGCCACCGGTTGCAATCCGGGCAAGCATGGCATCTTTGATTTTGTCTTTCCGCGCCAGAACGCTTACGACATCGGCGTGGTCAACGTGAATGTCCGCGCCGCGCCGCCATTTTGGAAGGTGATTGAAGACGCGGGCGGGCAAGTCGGACTGGCGAGCGTGCCGATCACGTACCCGCCGCAGCCGATCAAGGGCTGGACGGTGTGCGGATTCATCGTGCCGAACGAGCAGGCCGCATACACACAGCCGCCTGAGCTAAAGCGACAAATCAAAGAAGCCGGCCTCGCCTGGCCGCTGCACGAGTTCGAGGGCAACCGCAGCCGCGACCCGCGCAAATTCCTCCAGGACATGCGGTACTTTGACGAGTCGCGCACACAGGTGGTGACGTGGCTGATGAAAACTCGCCCGTGGAATTTGGTGTCGTTCGTCATCAAGACGACGGACACGACGCAGCACGAGGTCTGGCACTTGCTCGACCCGCAGCATCCGCGCCACGACGCGGCGATGGCCGCGCAAGTGAAAGATGACATCGTCGCATACTTTCAGGCGATGGATGCGTGCGTGGGCCAGCTCGTCCAAGCGGCGGGGCCGGAGGCGACCGTCGTTGTGATGAGCGATCACGGCGGCGGACCGTTCGTAAAGTTCTTTCACGTCAACAACTGGCTGGTCTCGCAGGGGTTTCTTAAATTCAAGCGAACGCCGCTCAGCCTCGTCAAGCGCGCGCTGTTCGCTCTGGGCTTTACTCCTATCACGGCGCTCAAAATCGTCAACTTGCTGCGGCTGGGCAAATTTCGCAAGAATGTCAAGCGCGGGCGCGGGCGCGGTTGGATGGGGCAACTGTTCCTCAGCTTGCGCGACGTGGATTGGATGCGCACGCAGGCGTTTTCCATCGGCAACTTTGGGCAGATTTACATCAACGCGCAGGGCGCGCGCCCGCAGGGCATCGTCGAGCCCGGCGCGGAATATGAATCTGTGCGTGACCGGGTCATTGCCCAGGCGCTCGCCTTGCGCGATCCTGAATCCGGCGACGCGGTCATTCGCACGGCGTACAAGCGCGAAGAGCTGTATCACGGCGCTCGCTTGCCCAATGCGCCCGATATTATCCTGCATACTGACCGCGCCAAGTACGTCTCGTTCGGCCATGCCGATTTTGGCAGCAACCAGCTCATCGAGCCTTCTATCGGCCAGACGGGGCATCACACGATGGACGGCATTGTGATTCTGCGCGGCGCGGGCATTCCCGCCGGAAGCCGCATCGAGGGCGCGAACATCATTGACATCGCGCCGACGACGCTGGCACTGATGGGGCTGCCCGTCCCGGCTGAGATGGATGGCAAGGTATTGTTCGGGGCAGAGACCAGGAGACAAGGAGAGGGGGAGACCAGGAGACAAGGGGATGTGGAGGAGAACCCGTATTCGGAAGAAGACGAGGCGCAGGTGATGGAGCGGCTGCGCGAGCTGGGGTATGTGGCTTGATGCGTGACGAGTCGCGCATTGTGTTT
>Ga0315279_10007490_pt1 | contig 13478 bp, 14 predicted proteins | sample YL17G06_20_MG_FD_203694 | JGI IMG/M metagenome (GOLD analysis project Ga0315279, IMG submission 203694) | Sediment microbial communities from Yellowstone Lake, YNP, Wyoming, USA - YL17G06_20 | ecosystem: Environmental > Aquatic > Freshwater > Lake > Sediment | place: USA: Wyoming | collected... | reverse complement strand
CGCGTTGAAGCCGCAGAAGATGGATGCGTACATGCTCGATGGAACGCCGCTCGGTAAGATAAGGCGAAAGTTCCTATAATTCCTTCAGCAAATCCTTCTCGTCCTCGGAAAGCTTCTCGCGCACTTCCGAAAGCAGTCGGCGGTCGTCCTGCGTCAGGTGGGAAACGAGCACGTCCTCCTCGAAAATCGTCTTTCCTACAGCCGGCTCCTCCATGCTTATCGCAATCTTGTCGCCCGTTTTTGCAGAGTCGAGCTGCTTGCCTTCGCTCTCCAGATTCTTCACTTTTCCTATCGGCTTGCCCTGCGGCTCGTCCGCGCGCTTCAGCTGGACGCCTTTCTTCAGCACGCCCGCCAGAACTTCAATGCCAACAATGCACGGCTTGCTCGCGTGGAAAACGCAGCCCTTGAGGATTTTCAACTTCACAGGATGCATCGCCGCGGCAAGCTTCTCCGCCAGCTCGCGCTCCTTCCTTTCGTACGTCCACTGCCTGTACTCTTCGACGGTGTGGTATATCACGTCGCTGCTGAAGATTTTGATCTTCAAGTCCTTCGACAGTTCCTCTGCTTCGGGCAGCGTTTGCACGTTGAACGCGAATATCACGCGCTTCAGCTCGTCCTTCGGGCTCTGCGCCTCGATAATGTCCTGCCTGTTGACGGCGCCGACCTCGGCCTTGCGGACGGGCACGCCTTCCGCGCCCACGATCCTTATCATCGCCTCGAGCGCGCCCAGCGTGTCCGCCTTCACGATTATTCCTTCGATGTCGCGGCTGAACTCAACCTGCTCCATGTCCTTCTGCACTTCGGCCTTCGCCGCGTCCACGTCCGCCTCGCGGTGAACGAAAATTATCGGAGAGCCTGCGATTACATTGTCAAGCTCGGGAGCCGCGACTTTTATTCCTGCCGCCGCATAAACCTCGTCCACGGAATCGAACTGCTTCTCTACGCGCAACTCCTTCATCGGCTTCGGCAGGAGCAGTGCCTTGACCTTCGTCGCGACTGGCTGGCGGCTGCCTATGACCGCATAGTCGCCAGTGCGCACGCTGCCGTTGTACACGATGACATCGAGCGTAGTGCCGAAGCCGCGCACGTCCTTCACTTCCAGAACAACACCTTCGCCGCGGTCCGACACTGCAAGCTTGCCTGCGAGAAACTGCTGCGCCAGGCCAGCGAGCATCATCAGCAGCTCGGGCACGCCCTCGCCGGTCATTCCCGAGCACGGTATAACAGCAATCTGCTTCGTGAAGTCCTCGATGCGGTCGAATCGCTCAGCGTCGAAACCGCGCTCAGCGAGCTGGCTGATTACGCTGTACACTTTCAGTTCGAACTCCGCGCGCACGTCGTCGCGCTGCTGCTTCAGGCTCTCGAGCACGCACGCGCCGTTCTGCGGCCGCCAGCCAGTAACCTTGTCGATTTTCGTGGCCGCAACGACGAACGGCGTCTTGAACTCGCGCAGCATCGCGAGGCTCTCGTCTGTCTGCGGCTGGAATCCTGAAGTGATGTCCACGACCAGGATGGCAAGGTCGGCAACGCTCCCGCCGCGCTTGCGCAGCGTGACGAACGCCTCGTGGCCGGGCGTGTCTATGAAAAGAAGGCCCGGTATGGTTATCTTCGTCTTCAGCCTGTCGATCAGCGGGCCGCAGGCCTTGCGTATGGCTTCGATGGGTACGAAGCTCGCGCCGACCTGCTGCGTGATTCCGCCGGCCTCACCGACCTGCACGCGCGTGCCGCGTATGCTGTCCAGAAGCAGCGTCTTGCCGTGGTCCACGTGACCCAGGACAGTGACTATCGGCTGACGGATCTTCCCTTCTGCCATGCGCATCGCCTGCTATCGTGCTCACCCGAACCGCTTTTACATTATAATGAATGCTATGGCTTTTTCTGCTTATTTATTGGGATTTTATTTGTGGTCCGAATGGCCGAGGAAAACGTTGTGGTAAGGCGCGCTACGCCGGAAGACGCGGAGCGCATCGCCAAGGTGCTCGGTTCGATCGTGGACGAAGGCAAGTTTACGGTGCTGAAGAAGTTCTCGCCCGAGGAGGAAAGGTCGTACTTGCAATCCCTTTCCGACAGGGAAGCAATCTTCGTCGCGGAATCGGGCGGCAAAATCGTCGGGCTTCAGTCGATAGACAGTCCCTACAAATACTCCGACAAGATGGAACACGTGGCGACGATAGGGACGTTCGTGATGGACGGCTTCCGCGGCATGGGCATAGGCAAACGCCTGGCCGAGGCGACGTGGTCGTTCGCGAGGGAGAAAGGATACGAGAAGATAGTGATTGCCGTATTGCACGACAACGAGCGCGCGCTGAGTTTCTACGAGAAGCTCGGGTTCAAGCGCGTAGGCGTTCACAAGAAGCACGCGAAGCTGGGCGGCGAGTACAAGGACGAAGTGATAATGGAGTTTTTCCTCTAGGCACTGCCGGCGCAGCGATAAAGTAATCAATACAAAAGGCGATAATCTAACTAGCGATAGACATGATGACGATGCAGGAGATGGAGCCGCTGGCGCTTTGCATCGCCACGCAGCAGATGTTCGACCGCCGCTTTCGGACGGCGTTCTGCGACAACGTGCTTTTGCGCGACCGCGACCTGAAGCTCGAGCCGGAGATCTTGCGCATGAAGCGCGAGATGAACTCCGGGATGACCGAGCGCAAGTATCTGGAAGGCCACAAGGCGAACATAATCAACAACTTGGACAAGATAGTCGCGCTGGTGGGCAGGTACGCGAGAGCCGACGTGCACGGCGCGGAGGCCGTGGTGCGCAACGGCAAAGATATGATGCGCAAGGTGCTCGCAGCTGATACATTCGAGGAAATATCCAGCATGGACGCCGAGTTCAAGACCAAGATAACGCTTGCCGTTTACGAACTCTTTGTAAGGCATTCGAAGATGACGCAGTAGTTGCTGTTTGCGGCGGGGGTGCACGGCCATGATGCGGAACGACGTGAACGAGGAGATAGACAGGCTCAAGGCGAGGAAGGTGGAGCTCTCGCAGAGGATGAACACGAGCACGAGCTTCGACGACAAGGACGAGCTGAAGGAGGAGATAGAGAGGCTGAACGCGCAGATAGCCATGCTCGAGAAGTTCAAGCTCGAGTGAGCGGCGCAAGCAGGGCTCGAAATTTTTCTGGTGACAGGCGAACATGCCGGCAGCGAAAAAAACGCGGACGAAGAAACGGACGTACGAGTTCTGGACAGACCAGATAGCCGGCAAAGTCGTCGCGCGCAAGAAATTCCTTTACACAGACGATAAAATCCCGAAGTTCAAGGAGTTCATTGTAAAATCCTCAGCGTCGGTGTCGGGCGTGCTGCACATAGGCAGGCTGAGCGACACGATACGCGGGGAGGCGGTCACGCGCTCGCTGCTCGACGCGGGCGCGCGCGCAAAGCTCATCTGGGTCGCGGAGGACATGGATCCTATGCGCAAGATTCCCGAAGGCGTGCCAGCCAGCTATGTCGATTACATCGGCGCGCCCGTCACGGACATACCAGATCCGTGGGGTTGTCACAAAAGCTACGCGGAGCACCACCTCTCCAAGTATTTCGAAAGCCTAGACAAGTTCGTTGCGTTGAAGATGGAAAAGTTCTCGATGCGCGAGGAGTACAAGCGCGGCAATTTCAATCCGTACATAAAGAAGCTGATGAAAGCGGTTGAAGAGTTGGTGGAGATACAGAACAGATACAGGGACACGAAGCTCAGCCCGCAGGCGTGGAACCCGTGGACGCCCATCTGCAGCAATTGCGGCAAGATAATAACCCCGCGCGTCACAGGCTTCGCGAAGGGCAAGGTGCAGTACAAGTGCGTCGATTACGCTTTCGAGACGCGCACCGCGAAGGGCTGCGGCCACGAGGGCGAGAACGACCCGCTGAAGGGCGAAGGAAAGCTGATGTGGAAGAGCGAGTGGGCTGCGCAGTGGGCGAGGTGGAAGGTGGCGGCGGAAGGTGCTGGCAAGGAGTACCAGGTGCCGGGCAGCGCGTTCTGGATTAATGCGGAAATATGCGAAAAGATTCTGGAGTTCCCCGCGCCTGTGCCGATATTCTACGAGCATCTGATTATTAACGGGCAGAAAATGTCAGCATCGATAGGCAACGTCATTTACCCGACCGACTGGCTGAAGCGAGCGCTAGCCGAGATGCTACGGATGCTTTTCCTGAAGGACCCGATGCGCACGCGCGACTTCAGTTGGCAGATGCTGCCCAACATGTTCGACGAGCTTGACGACCTGGAGCGCGTGCATTATGGCAAGAAGAAAATAAGGGACGAGCGCGACGCGTACAACGCGAAGCGGCTGTTCGAGATTGTTAGCTTGAAGAAACCGGCCAAGGCGTACGCGAAGAAAGTCGCGTTCAGCACCCTGGCAGAGCTTGCGAAGACCGCCCCGCAGCAAAAACGCGTGGAATTCCTTGTGAAGAAGGTGAAGGAGCTCGGGCTCGCGGGCAGGATAACGCCGCAACTGAAAAAGCACATCGAAGAGAGGCTTGCATTCGTGGAAGCAAGCGAGGCGCAGCCGACTGTGCAGCTGCAGAAACCGAGGCTTTCGGATTCGGACAAGGAACTTGTAACGAAGCTTATCGGCGCAATCGAGCGCGAAAGCGATGCTGAAAAACTGCAATCGGAGATATTCGCAATTGCAAAATCGAGCGGCATGAAGCTGTCGGAGTTCTTCAAGATGGTTTACCGCATACTCTTCAACGCGGACCGCGGACCGAGACTAGGGCAGTACGTCGTGGACGCTGGCAAGAAGGAGATAATCGCCAAACTGAAGGCGGCTGTCGAAAATTAAAATTCCTGCGAATGGAATAATTAGTATGGCTGTTTCCTTTGACGACGAAGACTCGGGCGTGTTCGCGAACGAGGAAGTGCTCTCCACAGAACACCTGCCGGAGATGCTGCCGCACCGTGAGAACGACGTGCAGCAGCTCGCGCGCAACCTCATGCCGGCCGCACGAGGCAACAGGCCGCAGAACACCTTCATCTTCGGCCCGCCCGGCATAGGCAAGACCGCCGTTGCAAAATATGTCTTCCGCGAGCTCGAGGAGTACAGCGAGCGCGTGCGCTGCGTGTACGTCAACTGCTGGGACTATCGCACCTCGGCGTCGCTGCTGACGCAGCTAATCATAGAACTGGGCGTTTTCGTGCAGCGCCGCGGCTGGAGCAGGGACGAGATAATGCAGAAGCTTGTGGAGGCGCTGAACAAGCGCACGAAGGCCATGGTTGTGTGCCTGGACGAGGTCGACCAGCTCGACTCGGAGGCGCTGTATGAACTGCTGCGCATCAATCAATACGTAAAGACGCCCGTAGGCATCGTGTTCGTCTCGAACAACCCGCACGCGTTCGCCAAGGCGGAGCCGCGCATACGGAGCAGCCTCGCTATCGACGAAATCGAGTTCAGGCCGTACACGCTCGAGGAGATGAAGGACATACTCGGCAGGCGCGCGAAGGACGCGTTCCGCACGTTCGACTCGGCTGTTGTGACGCTGGCGGCGAACCATGCAGTGCAGAAAGGCGGCGACGTGCGCGTGGGGTTGCAGTGCTTGACGAAAGCCGGCCGCGCAGCCGAAAGGAGAAAAGCGAGAAAGGTCGCAGTTGAAGACGTGAAGACTGCGCTGAAAAGCGTGGAAGAGGTGAAACCGCAGATAATCAAGGAGCGCGTGAGCGAGCACGAGAGGCTGCTGCTCGAGGCGCTGAAGGGCGGAAATAAGAGAGCGTCCGCAGAGTTGTACGAAAAATATCGAAGTCTCGCGAGGAAGGCCGGCGTCGAGGACGTGACCGACCGCGCTCTGCGCGATTTCGTAAACCACCTCGCGGAGCTTGGAATGATCGAAATGAGCGAGAAGAAGATCGGCAAGAGCAGGCTGGTTTGGCTGAAGGAAAAGCGGGCTTAGCGCGTTCAGCGCATGCGGTTCTTCTTGATCCTGCATTTTTTACAGAGCGTGAGAAAGCCTACGCGGAAAAGTTTGCCGGCGTCTTTGACAGTCTTGCCGCAGGAGTCGCAGACCTTCTTCATAAGATAGAAATCGTTTTTTGTTTATTTACGCCTTTCGAAAAGGGATTTGAAAACAAAGAAAGCAAAAAAGCAGTCTCGATATCCGCTTACCCCTTCTTCCTGAGCATAGGAAGCCCCGTAGGTCCTTCAAAGACCTCATACTTGCCTTCCAAATCGACAGCGCCCTCCTGGCTCTTGCTGAAGAAGAACAGCCTAGCTCCCGCCTTCCCTACTTCCCTCGAATGCAACCAGTAAGTCTGCCCCCTGCTGTTAACGTGCGAATACGCCATTCATATGCGCCTCCTTTCAAACATTTAAAAGTTTTGATTTTTCTAAATTGTGGATTGGTGCTTATTAAGCTGTGTTTGCGGCCGTTTCCGTGTCTAGTCTGCTAGGATTACAGTCTCCTCCGCCTGCGCGACCTTGCCGCCCGACTCCTCTCGCAGCACCGGGTAGCCGCGCAGCGCGCCAGTTGCCAGCAGCTGGTCCAAAGCCATGTCCAGCTTTATCGCCGTCATCTGCGGTTTCAGCGCATGCAGCCAGCGCTTCGCGAACGGAAGCCCGCTGAACTGCATCTTGGCCGCGTCGAGCACGCGCCTCGCTTCCCACAGCCTTGCGGGCTTGTCCTGCACGTAACAGAAGATTTCGACGGGCTGCGATTCGCGTATCATGCCCACGCCGTCCGTTGCAAACACCTCCATCGCTACTGCCTGTCCGGGCTGCAGTTCCTGCCTTATCGTGTTGCGCCCGTTCGGTATGGACAGCGCCGCGTGCTGCGTGTACTGCTCGAGTCCGTGGCCGCACAGGTTGCGCACCGGGTTGAAGCCCAGTTTCGTTATCGTCGCGTCTACGACCTCGGAGATTTCCATGACCTTCGTGCCAGGTTTGATGAGTTTCAGCGCCTCCTCCAATGCTTTCTCGGCAGCGTCAATCAGCGGATGCGTGCTCTGGCCGACACACACGGTGAACGCGCGGTCCCAGATGTAGCCGTCCATGTGCACGCCGACGTCGATTTTGACAAGGTCGTCGTGTTTCAACCGCAGCGCATCGCCAGCCGCGGGCGTGTAGTGCGCAGCGTTCTCGTTTATAGAAACGTTTACGGGAAAGGCGATGCCGCCGCCCGATGCTTTGATCTTCGCCTCGATTTTCTCTGCGATATCGAGCGCAGCCGCGTCCTCCTTCACGAGCGGCCGCGCATACAGCACCACAGCGTCGGAAATTTTCCTTGCCTGCCCGTATTTTCCCAGAACGTCCGCGTCCATGCATGAATATGAGGCAGACAACAATAAAAAACATTACACGCGGAGCTAACTCTCCACGTCCGCGTACCTGAAGTATATCGAGAGTATGGTTATCAGGACAATCAGGACGCCCGCTATTATCCAAACCTGCGGATCCGCCCACTGCGGCGGCTGGTACATCGGCACATCGGGCACCACGGCCGCCATCGTTTTCGCCAGTCCTTCGAAAATGCCGGCCATGTTCTACTATTCGCGCCAGCTGAAATTAAACGATTGTATAACGATGTTATATTTTTAAGCGTGCGGCCGCATAATTAGAACCATGAAACCGTTCTGCGAGGTCATCGTGTCGGACGTGCTGCCGGCTCTGCGCGCGATAATAACCGGCGAGCTGTCCAAGACTTACGGACTGACGCAGGTGCAGATTTCGCGCAAGCTGGGCATAACGCAGCCGGCAATCTCGCAGTACAAAAGCGAACTGCGCGGCCACAACGTGCGTGTCATAACCTCGAACGAGAAAGTCATGGCACTCGTCCATAAGCTGGTGCACGACATAGCGCTGGCAGATACGGACGCGAAGCACATGCACATGGCGCTGTGCGCGATCTGCAGGAAGATACGCGAGGAAGGCATTGTATGCAAGCTGCACGCAGGCACCTATCCGAGCATAGGGTCGTGCAGGATTTGCTTTGAATAAGCGAGCGCAGAGCGGCTACTGCTCGCCGAGTTCGACTTCCTCCTTCTTCGGCTTGAACATGTCCTTTATGCTCGAAATCTTCTGCGCAACCGCTTCGAGGAAACTCGGCTTCACCAGCTTGAGCGGCTGCTGCTGCGCTGCGAACCTGCCCGCCGCCGGCACCATCGGCTTCGGCCTGAACGAATAGCCCATGGGCGTCGGCCGATACAATTGCGGCTCGTACGACGGGTATTGCAGCGGCGGGACCTGCGGCTGGAGCTTCTGCGGCGCGAACGACTTCTTCGGCACGCCCGGTATCTTGCTCCCGAGCGATTCTATCCTGTCCTTCAGCTCGGACACCGCCTCCTTGCTGCGCTCGGCCGGAGATTTGAACGTGTAGCTGCTGGTGCGCGGGCTGTATCCTCGGCCTGGCCACAACAAATAAGCGAGCACGAGCACTGCGAGTGCAACGACCGCCACGATTATCCAAGTGGTCCATTCGGTTTTTTGCACCTGCTGCTCCTGCGTCTTCGTGGCCTGCTTCTCCGCGGCCAGGTCGGACACGGCACCCGCGATAAGCGTCTCTATGCTGCTGAACAGCTGTTGCGCGTTGAAATAGTCGCCCGCTGCCATGTAGTCCTCGGCCTGCTCTATCTTCTGCATCGCCTCGAGCGCCTTCTGCTCCGAGGACGTCTGATTCGTCAGGCCCGCGTCCGTCTTCATCCTGCTTATATCCTCGAGCAGCAACGTCACGTTCGCGCGGTATCCGGAGAGCTGGCTCGATATTGCGGTTTTGTCGTCAGCCTTCGGCAAGACGCGCAACACGAACCCCGAGTTTATGGTTCGGTTGGTCGTCATCACCCTGAACACGCCCGCGTAATCCTTGATGTCCGCTGTTAGCGGCGGGGTGAAGTTGACGAGGAACGCTGTTGTATAGCCCGAAGCCACGTTAATGGTCGTCGCGTTCAGCTTGTACCAGCTTGAGGTTATGTTGTCGATTGTTATGTTAACGGGCTGCGTGGCGTTGCCCACGTTCTTCACGACCACGATCGTGCTGTTCGTCGAGTTCCTTGCCACGGTCACGAGCGTGTCCACCTTCGTGAACGACACGTCCGCGGCGTAGCTCAGCACGCGCAGCATCTTGGTGACGCTGTACGTGGAGTAGTTGGTCGTGGCCGTGTTGTTGCACACGTACACGTAGTAGCCCGTGGCGAGCGTCTGTATGTCCGGGTTGGACACGGAAACACCGTCCCTGTAAAATGCAAGCGTGACGCCCGCGCTGTTGGACGTGCACGCCACGGACGTCTGCACGCCTCTCAGCACGTCCCAGTCCGGCACAACCGATAGCGTCAGGTTCGGCGTTATCTTCGCTATGGTCGACTCCGTAGGCGTTGTGGCGTTCCAAGAGCCAGCCGAGTTGTTCGCGAAAACGCGCCAACTGAGAACCATCGGCTGCGTGATGTTCAATGCGTACGTGGACTTGTTCGTGCCTGTTATGCGAGTCATCGTGTAGTTCGTGGCCGTGCCGGTGTGGTTGAGCTGAATGAGCGCGACGCTGAAGGCGTTCGCGTCGTTCAGGTCGCTCCACGTCACGTTGAAAAGCGCGAATGCGTTGAAATACCACGTCGTTGGTATTGTAGTGGATACGGAGTACGACGGCGGCGGGGCTATGACGCGCAGCGTGTAAGTGACGCCAGTTGCGTTCGCGGAGTAGTTCGCGCTTCCGCTCGAGTTCGCCTTGAAGGCGTAATCGCCTATTGGCAGGAGGTCGATGTACGGGTTTGTGGAAGTTATGTTCGTCCCGTTCTTGAACAGCGAGACGCTGGCGCCGGCCGCGGTTACGTTTATGGTGCTACCCTGGCTGATGGTGTAGCTGGTGGCGGCGTTCCCGTCGAAATATATGATTATGGGATTGTTGGCCTTGGTTATGTTGTACACGCCCAGGCCGTCGGCGCTCTCGTTGTTCGACGTGTCGCGGGCAAACCACTTCCACGTGTAGTTGCCTGGCGCAATGTCGGTGAGCGTTATGCCATACCCTCCGGAACTTTGGTTCGCGACTGGCTGGCCGCCGATGTTCGTGTAATTAGTGGCGCCGTTCCATTCGAATATCATCCTTTCGACCGCCACGTTGTCTGCGCAAGTCACATTGAACGTATAGTTCTTTGCCGGGCCGTAGGTTGTTGGCGTAGCAGGCGAGGTGGAGTTGCTGCTGAAAAATGGAGCGGATATGTCGGACACGGTCACCGAAATGTTCACTGAGCCGTAATTGCTGGACGAATCCTTTGTCGAGACGTTGAAGTTGTACGATGCACTGGTCGAAGGCGTGGTGACGCGGAACCAGAAATAGCCAGTGCCGCTGGCTACGACGAGCGCTGTCGTTGTGGTGTTGTACCATGACGGCATGGGCGTGGGCGAGAACGATCCCGAGCTGTTCGTGCCATGCCCGCCCCCATAATATGTAAAGCCCGACGGCAGAGTTATGTTGACCTGCGCCAAGTCAGCGGACGGGTTGCTCACCGTGAAGTTCACCAGCACGTTGCTGGTGCCGGCGTTAATCGTGGACTGCTCGAGGGCCGCGGTGAAGGTCGCTGCATAAGCGGCGCTTGAAACGAGCAGAACCGAAAGCACGGTCGCTGCCAGCAGAGTGATGCTTCTTCTCATAGAGGCCGCCACGGTCACCAGCAATTACCTATGTTCTAATTGATTTTCGCAGGATAAAAAATAAAACCGCTAGAAGTGGGAGCGCTCCCGGCGAGATTCGAACTCGCGACCTTCATTCTACCCCATCTTAGGGTACTTAGGGGGTTCAGCAGGCAGCTGCCTATTGCTGCTCTATCCAAACTGAGCTGTTCCCGAATAATCTACGGGAGCCCTTATTGCTCGGGAGCCTAATATTTTAACATATTCGCTTAATTTAAACCTTTTCTTATCGGACGAAAAATTTCTTCCGCAGAGAATTAATTTAAACCGAAATCATAATACATATATGGTTTCCGACAAGAAGATGCAGCGCGTCGCGCGCAACATGGTGCGCGTGAATTTCGGCGTGAAACCGAAGGACGTTGTTGTTATCTCGGCTGGTCCGAGATCGCTGAAATTCGCAGAAGCGCTGGCGTACGAGTGCTCGATGGTCGGGGCGCAGCCGCACATAAGCTACGGCAGCGACGAGCTTTCGCTCAAGATATACAAGCGCATACAGCCAAAGTTCCTGAAGTTCTGGCCCAAGCTCGCGGCGCACGATTTGAAGGTTGTCGATGTTGAAATGGTTCTGGACGACTCGAACCCGTTCGTGGCCAGGCAGCTGCCGCAGAGGAAGATTGAGATCCGAAGGAAGGCGGTGAAGAAGTTCCGCGACATGAAGGACAGGAAGCTGGCGAAGAAGGAGCTGCGCTCGGCGCTCATAGGGTTCCCGACCGAGGAGGATGCGCGCGCGATGCGCGTTCCGTACGCCCGACTTGACAGAATATTCTGGGACACGCTCGACGTGGACTTCCGCAGGCTGTACAAATTCAACGAGCGCATGCGAAAACTGCTGAAAGGCACAGCCACGATACGCATCGTGGGCGACCGCACGGATCTCACGTTCTCGGTGAAGGGCCGCGAGTTCATAAACGACTGCGGCATCGTTGCGAAGGAGAAGATAGGCTACATGAACCTGCCTGCAGGCGAGATTTTCGTCGCGCCCGTCGAGGATTCGGCGAACGGCACCGTGTACTTCGATCTTCCCTGCATGTACCATTACGGCAAGCAGGTGGAGGGCGTGTGGTTCCGCTTCAGCAAAGGCAAGGTCGTGCAGTACAAAATCGAGAAAGGCAAGAAGGACTTTGAGGACATAATCAAGAACGCGTCAGGCAAAAAACTAAATATCGCCGAATTAGGAATTGGAACAAATGAAAAGGCAAAAATAACAGGTGGCATGATTATAGTAGACGAGAAATGTAAAAAAACTATTCACATTGCTATAGGGCAAAACAAATTATATGGAGGAAAAAACGAAGCAACAATCCATTGGGATTTTTTCAAAACCATGGGTAGGGGCAGTAGAGTATACATGGATGATAAGTTGTTTATGAAAGATGGAAATTTTGTCTGAATTAGGTCGGTACTCGTGGCTTAACATCTTCATAAAACCATGCCTTTAAAGTGCTCGCGGATATGCCCAACGTAGTGGCTGTTTCCTTAACTGTGAAACCTTTCTTTTTAAGATTGAATGCATTTTCATATTCTTCAAAGGTATGGATTTTAACAAATCTTTTATAAGAGGACAATAATTTTTCAACATCGTTTTTCTTTCTTTGAGATACGAAACTAACTTTTTCGTTAAACGCTTTAATATTATCCCTTCCGGATACTCTTATCGTATATAATCCGTTAGAACTTGCTGCGTAGTTGGGACCAGTGATAGAAGTTTTAATTTGTAAAATATTCATAACCTTTTGAATCTGTAGAAGCCCTCTATGATTTACAGATGTTGCTTCGATTGTTTTGTTATCTATTTGCACGCACCCTTCTGCTTCCCAATAATAAGATACAGCTCTTCCAAGTTCGGCACAATCCATTTTTTCGATGCATTCAGACGTGTTATCTAGAAGTTTCCAAGTGTGCGCGCCGAGCTGCGCGTATTTCCTTAAATCGTTGAAGATATTCTTATTTTTCAAACGTGCTTTGAACGCTTCGACAGTTTTATCTTTGCGTACGACCGGTCTTATATTATATTCGTTTTCAAATGCGTCAGCAAAGGCTTCTGTAAAGTACAAATCTCCAATTACTCCAATACCATAACCTTTTGACTCGACATTGCCAATGTTATCGCCCAATATTGCAAATATTATTTTTAGTTTCTCCTCTGATAAGACGTCTTTAATACTCGGTAGGCGCCCGTGATGTTTTATTACTCGTTGTTCAGAAATAGAACGTATATGGATACTCTTTTCTCTTAGAATCTTCCCAATGGTTTCTTTGCTTATTGGGTATTTTGATTCTAACTCAGGAACACTTTCTCCTCTTACGTAATCCTCGACCAAGTTATCAGCAAGATTTCCGTATTTTGCAACTCTAAGTAATTTAAATTGTGCTGTAGGGTGAATTTTAATTCTGTAGTCTTTAATCTTTTTTTCTGCTACAGTGAATACAAGACCTTTGTAATGTTTAGACAAATTTACTATTGCTATACAGCAGTCATTAATTTGTAGAAGTCCTCTATCGCCGGGGTTCAGCTTCCCGTCAATTGCCGCCTCAATTTTTCTTTTAACTTTCAGTTCAATATAAAATGTTAACATTCTGCTTTCAGCATTTAGTACATTCGAATAACAATAGTGGTACCATGGTTCTTTTTCAAAAGTTACGGTACAAGTAGGAGTTATGCCACAAATGTCGAACCTTTTAAATAGTCTTCTAGTTTTCTCTTTATCTTCTACTCTAGCAAATAGTCTGCTACCATGGCACTTTCCAGTTAATTTTCTTTCCATAATATCACGATTTTCCATTAGGCGAATACGCCCCGAACCCACGAATAGGACTAGCAATGAATGAAGCTTATGCCGTTGCAAATTGTTGCAGCCAACACTATTTTAT
>Ga0315279_10007488_pt1 | contig 13480 bp, 10 predicted proteins | sample YL17G06_20_MG_FD_203694 | JGI IMG/M metagenome (GOLD analysis project Ga0315279, IMG submission 203694) | Sediment microbial communities from Yellowstone Lake, YNP, Wyoming, USA - YL17G06_20 | ecosystem: Environmental > Aquatic > Freshwater > Lake > Sediment | place: USA: Wyoming | collected... | reverse complement strand
TGGTTCGTCCGTTCAAAGCTCTCTGGAACATATCAAGTGTACGCGGTGACATTCAACAAATACCCTCGACCTATTCCCACGCCGATTGAGAACCTGCGGCCGGCTCAAGAAACCTGCGAACAGTGTCACTGGCCCAAACACTTCTTCAGTGAGAAGCTGCATCAAAATACATATTTCCTGTCCGACGAACAGAACACGCGGTGGACGCTCGATCTGCTTATCAAGATCGGCGGTGGCAACATCGAGGCAGGTCCAACCTCGGGGATCCATTGGCATATGAACATTGCCAATGAGTTGACCTATGTGCATACGGACTCGCAGCGGCAGGTCATACCTTGGATACGGTCGCGCACGTGGGGCGGAAAGGAGACGATCTATCGCAGCACGGAGAATCCGATCAGCGAGGAGGATCTGAAGAAGTACACCACACGACGCATGGACTGCATCGATTGCCACAATCGTCCGACTCACATTTACCATCCGCCGGCCCGATCCGTCAATCACATCATGTCCCTGGGATGGATCGATCCCGACCTCCCGAGCGTCAAGCGCATTGCGGTCAAGGCTCTGGAGAATCCCTATACTTCGAAGCAAGTCGGACTGGACAGCATCAAGCTGGTGATGGAGGAATACTACCGCGTAAACCATCCCGTCGTTGCTATCAAGAAGAAGGCAGAAATCGAGCGTGCCGTGGTCGAGGTGCAGAAGATTTTCAGCCGCAACTACTTTCCGGAGATGAAGGTGAATTGGAAGATGTTCGCTGACAATATCGGCCACCTCTTCTATCCGGGTTGCTTCCGATGCCACGACGGGAAGCACGTGAATGATGATGGAAAGGTGCTGTCGAGAGACTGTAACGTGTGCCACACGATTCTCGCACAACAATTCGAGAAGGACAAACTGCGGTTGTCACTCGGGGGTGTGGACTACCGACATCCTGTCGACATCGGGGATGCCTGGAAAGAGATGAACTGTAGCGATTGCCATAATGGTCAGTAAGAGACCGCCATGAACGGTTTTTCTACAGACAACTTTCAACAGAGCAAGCGGGACTTTCTCAAGTATTTCCTGGGCGGAGGAGTCCTGGTGTGGCTTGCCGCCGTTCTCTATCCCATCCTGGCGTACTTGAAGCCGCCGAAGGAGGGTGATGTCGAGGTCACGAGTGTGAAGGCCGGGAAGGTGAGCGCGATGGAAAAAGAAACCGGCACAATTGTCCGCTTTGGCAACAAGCCTGTCATTCTTGTTCGGACGTCTGCCGGTGAATTCCGTGCGTTTACGGCGACCTGCACACATCTCGATTGCACGGTGCAGTTCCGCAAGGATATGGGACTCATTTGGTGCGCGTGCCACAATGGCAAGTACGATCTCAACGGCCGGAATGTCGCCGGCCCCCCGCCGCGGCCCTTGGATGAGTACAGGGTCATTGTTCAGGGTGAGGATATCTTCATATCCAGGAAAGCATGATACGATTCTGGAAACGATTCTATGATTGGGTTGATGAGCGTGTCCAGCTCAGCGGCCTGGTGGAGTTTATGGGGAAGAAGTATGTCCCGGTTCACCGGCATTCCATATGGTACTATTTTGGCGGTGTGTCCCTGTTCCTCTTCATCATTCAAGTCGTCACCGGCATTCTCTTGTTGCTCTATTACAAAGGGGGAGAGGAGCTTGCATTCGAGAGCATTCAGTTCATCATGTCGAAAGTTCAGTTCGGGTGGCTCATCCGATCCATCCATAGCTGGACAGCAAACCTCTTCATCCTCGCGGCCATGATTCACATGTTCAGCGTCTACTTCGAAAAGGCCTATCGAAAGCCACGGGAGTTCACATGGATCACCGGAATGCTCATGTTCTTCCTTGCCCTCGGTTTTGGTTTCAGCGGGTATTTGTTGCCGTGGAATGAACTCGCGTTCTTTGCCACGAAGGTCGGAACCGATATCGCCGGCGTCATCCCCGTGATCGGCAAGCCGATCATGGTGTTCTTGCGCGGCGGTGAAGAAGTGACCGGAGCGACCCTCTCCCGCTTTTTTGGATTTCACGTGGCGGTCTTCCCGGGAATCTTCACGGTATTTCTTGGCATCCATCTCTTACTTGTGCAGCGCCAGGGAATGAGCGAACCTCTCGAGTTTGAAAATGAATCCACGGCGGAGCGCAAGACGATGCCGTTCTTCCCCAACTTCCTCCTCCGGGATCTCCTTTTCTGGCTCATTGTCTTGAACCTGCTGGCGATCCTGGCTGTGTTCTTTCCGTGGGAGCTCGGAAAGAAGGCGGATGCATTTGCTCCTGCGCCGGCCGGGATAAAACCTGAATGGTACTTTCTCTTCATGTTTCAAACACTGAAATACATACCAGGTACAGTGCTCGTTTTCGATGGCGAGGTGCTGGGCATCCTGCTTTTCAGTCTCGCGGGATTACTGTGGACGCTCGTTCCTTTTTGGGATCGAAAAAGCTCACGTGGCGAGAAGAGTCGTTCCATCAACTACATTGGTTTGTTTGTGGTGCTCTACATCATTATCCTGACCATCATCGGGTGGGTTGCATGAATCGACTCGTGCCGAAAATCGCATACACGCTCGCCATTGGTTTCTGCTTCGCCGTGAGAGCTCCTGCGGATGACAAGTGCCTGACGTGCCATCAATCGTTGGGCGACAAGGCTTCGGAGCTCTTTATGCGTGATGTGCACCATACGAGGGGGGTCACCTGCGCTGGATGTCACGGCGGCGATGCGAAATCCGAGGAGATGGAACAGGCGATGAGCAAAGGAGCGGGATTCATCGGTGTCCCAAAAGGTGATGGCATTTCGAAGGCCTGCGCCGAATGCCATTCAAATCCCGAGAGAATGAGACGGTACGGTTCGAAACTGCCGACCAATCAGTTAGAGCAACTGCAGGCGAGTGTTCACGGAAACCTCGCTACCAGCGGGAAAGAGCACATAGCCCGATGCACGACATGCCACAACGCTCATGGGATCGTCTCCGTCAAGGATCGGGCGTCCCCGGTGTTTCCGCTCAACGTTGTCAAGACCTGCACCAAATGTCACGCGGATGCAGCCTTTATGCGGACATATAACCCATCCTTGCCTGTGGACCAGCTCGAAAAATACCGCACGAGCGTGCACGGCTCGAGAAACGCGAAAGGCGATCCCAAGGTCGCGGAGTGCGCAAGCTGCCACGGAAGTCATGACATACGCTCTGCCAAGGACGTCAAATCAGCCGTCTTTGCATCGAACCTTCCATCGACGTGTTCGACGTGCCACAGCAGCGCAGAGTATATGAAGGAATATACAATCCCGACGGACCAATTTGAGAAGTTTTCAAAGAGTGTTCACGGCGTCGCGCTGTTGCGGAAGCACGATCTAGCAGCGCCGGCGTGCAACGCCTGTCACGGCAATCACGGAGCAACGCCGCCGGGCGTAGCGTCAATCTCGAAGGTGTGCGGATCGTGTCATGCCCTCAACGCTGATCTCTTCTCCTCGAGCCCTCACAAAAAGGCGTTTGACGAACGAAACCTTCCGGAATGCGAGACATGTCACGGAAACCACGAGATCATCGTTGCGACTAACAAACTGCTCGGTGTGTCGTCGGAGGCCGTCTGCAGCCGGTGCCACGGCGAGACGCAAAATCCCAAGGGGTATGCTACTGCCAGGACGATGAGGGCCTTGATCGACAGCTTGGAGGTGGACGAGAAGCGAGCGGCGACACTTGTTGAGGAGGCGGAACAGAAAGGGATGGAGATTTCCGAAGCGAAGTACAAGCTGCGCGACGCGCGGCAAGCGCGACTCGAATCTCGAACAATGGTGCATGCGTTCGACGAAGAGAGATTTCGGGAAGTGGTATCGAAAGGGATGGACGTTGCCTCGTTCGTGTCTGACGAGGCCACGAGAGCGCTGGATGAGTACGTCTTTCGGCGGATCGGTCTTGGGATTGCGACGCTCGCTATGAGCGTGCTTGCCGTTTCCCTCTATGTGTTTATTCGAAGGCTCGAACGCCGTCAATCCATGGGAGGAAAGATGAGTTCCTCTCTTCCACATCGCAAACCATAAAGAGGAGGACACCGATGAACATAACGCGCGTGCTTATGCTTTTCCTGATCTGTGTTGCTGTCTTTGGACTGATCGCGCAGGCTCAGAACAAGTATGTGGGCGTAAAGATGTGCTCGATGTGCCACAAGACCGACAAGCAGGGTAAGCAGTATGACGTCTGGCTGAAGAGCAAACACGCTGAAGCGTACAAGACTCTCACAACGGCTAAGGCGAATGAGATAGCAAAGTCGAAAGGCATTACCAAGCCGGCAGCGGAGGCGACGGAATGCCTGGAATGCCACGCGAAGTCGTATGATGCGAAGCTCGTGGAGAAATCATACGACGTGAAAGACGGTGTGCAATGCGAAACGTGCCACGGGGCTGGCTCAGCCTTCAAGACCATGAACGTCATGAAGGACAAGGCAAAGGCCATCGCCGCCGGGCTTCGAGAGTTCAAGGACAATGCAGCGATTGAGGCATTCTGCAAGACGTGCCACAATGACAAGAGCCCCTCATTCAAGCGGTTCAAATTTGATGAAATGTGGGGGAAGATCAAGCACCCGGTTCCAAAAGCGGGATGATTCCCCTGCAGGGTAACGAAGCTTCACAGCAACGTCATCTGGGGGAGCGGCACTGCCCGTTGAGCGCAGTGCCGTTTCCGCCGGAAGATTTTCGCGGTAGACTCCAATGGACAAGAATACGGCGTGTAAGTCGATTGGGGTGTGGTTGATTGTTTTCGGTGTAGGTCTCCTCGATAGCGCGGTCCAAAGCTGGTTTCTCGGACCACGTTTGGGTGAGCTGATGTCGCACGTCGTGAGCACGCTCATGATCGTTGTGCTGATGTGTTCCTCTGTCCTTGTGAACAGGTTCCTGAAAGACTACGTGAACAGGGATTTGTTCATCATAGGTTTCTTGTGGATTACGCTCAGCGTGAGTTTCGAATTTATCGTCGGTCACTATGTTCTCGATCAGCCGTGGGCAGCTCTTGTCCATGACTACAACCTCTTCGCAGGAAGAGGTTGGATTCTTGCCCTCACGACAGAGCTGATCGGTCCATGGTTCATGGCATCGAACAAGCGCTAGGTGAATGGGACCGGCGATTTACCTTGACCCACAGAAGAAAAAACAGCTACTTTGACGAAGACAATTGACGACGTGAAAATGGTGATCTTCCGTTGTTAGTCTGGATGGACCTGTCGACACCGGCGTAGCCCCCTCTGCCAGCGCAGATCTCTTGCCGACGGATTTGAGACGAGCCGGCTTCACCATTCATCATTACTCATTGAAACACTATGAAAAATCTGTTTCGCATACTTTCTCTCCTTCTTCTCTCGGCTTCTGTTCTTTTTGCCCAACGTTTTCAGGTGCGGCTCGTTTCTTCAGCCTATGCCTGGGAGCGCCAGGACACGGTCGGACAGTCATCGCAGCATCTATTCGGGTATCAGACAGTTCAAGTCTCACTCGCGGGCAAGAACCTCTCATTTCATACCTACGTACAGGGCTTCAATGATTTCGCGGGACCCGTAAAGAACGATCCCCTCATCCGACTCTACAATATGTATTTCAAGTGGACAAACATTGCGGACATTGCCGATCTCACACTCGGTCGCCAGGCGATCTTCGCAGGGGCGGGAAGCGGAACGCTGGATGGCGGAATAGCCGCCGTGAGGCTGTTCGACTCACGATTAAAGGTTCTTGGCTACTACGGCCTGCTGCCAGCTCCTCGGCAGAAAGCTGAGCTGATTGGTGATAAGAAGAACAATTTCATGACCGGCGGTCAGCTTGTTGTTGCTCCGCTCGACTTCGCTCAACTCTCCGTGAGCTATATGAACAAGCACATCAAGCCTGAAACGTATATTGGGCTGCGCCGTGATTCGCTCTTCAATCCTTATCCAATAGAGATCAAACCAAGCGCGACGGCAGAGGAATATGTCGGTGGTGATGTGAGCGTCGACTATCATGACTGGGTCTCAGGATACGCGCGGTATGACTACGACGTGCTCTTGGAGAAGATGTCGAGACTCCAGCTCTTCGGCCGCGTGAGACCATTTGAGTCCCTCGGCGTCAAGGCCTTGCAGTCGTTAGGTCTCACTGCAGAGTACATTCAGCGCGAGCCCCGGCTTTCCTTTAACTCGATATTCTCCGTGTTTGCCTACAACACGCTCAAGGAATACGAGGTTGGAGCGGAGTATGCGGTCACGTCCGCCTGGCAAGTGTTCGCGAAGTACGGATCGGTTTCCTATGGAGACGACGATTCGAGGCGGGTGACGGTCGGAGCGAATGGTGAACACATTTCTGTCAGCGTGACGCGCAACGTGGGCTACTCGGGAGAACTCAGTGCCGCTTCCGCCAATCTTGGCTATCCTTTTTTCGACAACAAGCTCATGCCGACGTTGATGCTGAGCTATGCACAGTACAAGCTCAACGAGAGCGCCTCCGGGCTGGACAACGCGCTCGCCGTGGGCTTGGGCCTGGTGTACCGTCCCATGCCGGTCCTATCTCTGGATACACAAGGGCAATGGATCCAGAACAGAATCTACAAGAACGATCTGCGGTTCTTTGTTCGAGTCAGTTATCTTTTCAGTCAACAACTTGCACTCTTCTGAGAGCGCCATGTTCATGACCAAGCCATCGTTTCGACCATCTGTACGCCATGTTTATTCATTGTTCGCGCTCGGCGTAGCGCTTGTTCTGGGATTCACGATGATGAGCACGTCACGTGAAGCTTTCCAGCCACAGGAACTCCCGACGACGATTAAGTTCTCGCATCGTTTTCACGTGAAGGAGGCGGGGGTAGCCTGCGCAGACTGCCACACGGGAGCAACAGCGAGCAAGCTCTCGTCGGACAACCTGCTGAGCAAGCACGAGAACTGCCAGAGCTGCCACGAAGAGCAGTTGACCTCAAACTGCACGTACTGCCACACGAGCAGCGATCAATCGACGTACACGGCCACAGAACTCCCAAAGCGCGATCTTCTTTTCTCTCACGAATTTCATGTCGGCGAGCAGAAGGTTGAGTGTGAAACCTGCCACAAAGGCGTCGAGAACGCGGATGTCGGTGTGTCGATGCAGCTGCCGGATATGGCGACCTGCTACACGTGTCACAATGATGTGGCGGCCTCCAATGCTTGCGAGACGTGCCACACTGACCTGACGGCCTTGCGACCCAAGGAGCACAATCGAACGAATTTCGTGCGAGAGCACAAGTTCACTGCCCGCCTGTCGACTGCAACATGCGCTTCATGCCACACGCAGGAATCGTGCATCGATTGTCACAACGGCACCGATCTGGCAAAAGTCGATGTGCCGGGCAAGGACTTGGCCTCTCCCCGTGCTCCGCGACTGACAGCCAATGACCGCGGTCAGACCATGAGGCTGGCGAAGGTGCACGACTTGAATTTCCGGTTCACGCACGGAATCGCCGCAGCGGGAAAAACATCGGATTGCCAGACTTGCCACAACCAGCAGACTTTCTGTGCAACGTGCCACGCAGCCGGGGGGAACGTGAATCAGTTCAAGTTCAAACCTGCGACACATCTGCAAGCTGGATTTGTGACGATCGGCGTTGGGAGCGGAGGAGGCATGCACGCCACGTTCGCCAAACGAGACATTGAGAGCTGCGCCTCGTGTCACGACACCGAAGGAGCCGATCCGGTCTGCATTACATGTCACATGGATCCGGATGGGATAAAAGGAAACGATCCGAAATCGCACGCGCGTGGATTTATGATGGGCGAAAAAGGCTCGTGGCACAGCGATCCTGGTTCACCCTGCTACACCTGCCACACGGACGCGAATGCGCGCGTTGACGGCCTGCGCGGCCGAGGATTCTGCGGTTACTGCCACAAGTAGACGGAACGCACACATGAAGAACATACGGACTGCTCATTCCATGATTCTGCTGCTCATTTTTCTCGTTGTGATAGTTGCCGGGTGCAGCGAGCTCAAAGACACTCTGCCCAACGCGTCCACTGCTTCACTCAGTGTCCACCCGGATGGCTGGACGATCCCAAGTTCCGCCAATTTTCATGGCAAGGCGATTCGCGATGAGAATTGGGATATGCGAGGTTGCCAGACGTGTCACGGCAAACTGTACGATGGAGGGCACACGAAGGTCTCGTGCCGGACGTGCCACAACAAGTCCGCGGGCCCAGAGAACTGCGCAACTTGTCATGGTGGAACGAACAATGCACCGCCTCGCGATCTCAGCGATCGGACTGATCGAACGGTGAAATCAGTAGGTGCTCACCAGATCCACTTGCTGGGCAGCTCGCTTGCTGGTCCTGTTCCGTGCACAGAATGCCACACCGTTCCTCCAGCAGTGTACGATCCGGGGCACCTGGATTCCGGCAGCCCTGCCGAGGTAGTGTTCAATGATGTAATTACAAATACTAGAACTGGAATCACGCCTGGTGAACCAACCGTCACCCCTCAGCCGTCCTACAACCCTGCTGCAGCGAAATGTACAAACACATACTGTCACGGAGCATTCGTAAACGGAAATTCGGACTTTGCTCCGGTGTGGAATGATCCCAGCGGAACGCAGATGGCCTGCGGAACATGCCATGGGGATGTCACCAAGACAGGGGCTGAGAGGGCTCTGCCCAAGACCTCCGCTCGGGGCGGAACGCATCCGAACTTCACTACCTGCTACATCTGTCATGACGATGTCGTTGACGCAAATCTCAAGATCATCAATCCGTCAAAGCACATCAATGGCAAGCTCAACGTGGCCGGTGAGGAAAGGGCATTTTGAAGGAGCTTAGAGCTTCTCAATTTTGACAGAGCCTGAAGCCTCGTTTCCATAAGTGAGAGACCGTCCTATCCGCGATGAGGCAAAGCGTCAAGATACCCCCCAAAAACGCGTTTTGACGGCGCCTTCTCTTGATGTCTCAATGTCATCCACGTTCTCAAGAATGGCACGATCCTTGCCGCCAGTAAGGAGATTATTCTTGTTCCCAAAAATGAGAAGGCGGCCACCGGAAGCCGCAAGACCATTGCCAATTGAAGAGGAGAGAAACCCAATGAAGAGTTCCAGCGTGCTCAAGGGAGTCGTTCTCGCGATGATGACCCTCGTTTTCCTTTTCCAGGGCTGCAAAGGACCTGAGGGACCACAAGGACCTCCGGGGGAGACCACCGTGCTCAATCTGGAGGGATTCGCGGCAGACATCAAGTGTGGCAAGTGCCACACCGCTGATCAGGACACGACATACTTCGTTGCGGGACGGGCATACGAATGGTCTCAGTCAAAACATGCTGTCGGTGGCGACCTTGAGCGAAACGGAAGCGGCTGCGCCGGTTGCCACACGACGGAGGGGTTCGTTCAAAGGATGAATGCAGGCAGTTTCAGTGCGGTAACAAACCAATTTCATCCAAGCCCACCCGGTTGCTTTGCTTGCCATTCTCCGCACGCGAGGGGGGATTTCTCTCTTCGTATCAAGACGCCCGTGGTCATCAAATCAAACATCACGGGGGTATCGGATGCGACCTTTGATTACGGAAAAGGAAATCTCTGCGTTCAGTGCCATCAGACTCGCGACATGTCACCGAAGATGAATGCGAGTGCCCCTGGTGATTCGATCGCCATCACGACGTCACGATGGTACTCTCACTATGGGGTACAGGGGCAGATGCTGATGGGTGAGGGTGGTTTCAAGTTCCCTGGGTATACGTATACAGGCAATTCGTATCACACGACTTCGACCACGGTGAAGCAGGAGGGTTGCCCGACGTGCCACATGGCAGAAATGTCCTACCCGCCCAATACAGGAACGGGAAAAGGAGGCGGCCACACGATGAACATTAAATTTGAAGGGGAGGGTGGCGCCGCGGGTTCCGTCCTCGCAGGGTGTCTGCAATCCGGTTGCCACGCTTCCATCACCTCTCCGGACTACAAGGGTGTTCAGACTGCTGTCAAAGCCAATCTCGACACGCTCTATGGCTTGCTCGTGGCAAAAGGGTGGATTGACAATAACCCAACGTCTGCGAACTACGGTTTGGTGAATCTCGTGAACGGTCGGAGGGTCATCAAACCAGCGGTGAAGGCTGGAGCGGTGTACAACTATTTCTTTGTTGAGCATGATCTCAGCGAAGGTGTGCACAATACGAAATACGCCATCGAGCTCCTGAGGTCTTCTATCGCGGAGTTGAGGAAGCCGTAGCTTCCTTGGACTGAAGGTGGACCTCGAGTCCACCTTCAGTGTTTATGGAGGAGCTTCAACCCAAAAACTTGAACAGAATACAACACATGCGGGAAAGACGGGAAGATCAATGATAGGTTCAGTTGTTCTCTGGATAGCGTTCGCAGCGGGGTCGGTGTCGTCATACGCGTATTTCCGGTCGGCTACTCAAAGGAAGCCCCTCACAAGGCTCGCGCGCAACAGCTTTGCGGCAATGGCGGTGACGGTTCTCGCGGCGTCTGCGCTCCTGCTGTTGTATGTCCTTCGCCATCAGTTTGAGTTCGCATACGTGTGGGGCTATAGCTCACGCTCGCTCCCACTGCACCTCCTCATCACGACCATTTGGGCGGGCCAGGAAGGGAGCTTTCTCTTCTGGGCTCTGTGCGGATCGATTATCGGACTCATGCTGATGTCCTACACGCGTCGAAAGCATATCGAGCTTGAGGTGATGACGATTTATGCGCTCGTGCAGTCCTTTCTGTTGCTTCTCCTCCTTGTCAAGTCTCCATTCCAGTACATCTGGAATGCTCATCCCGGCCAATTTGCGGTAGGGGACATCCCTGCCGATGGGCGTGGCTTGAACCCACTTCTTCAGAACATCTGGATGGTAGCGCATCCGCCCGTGCTCTTCATTGGTTTCGCTGCCATGGCGGTGCCGTTTTCATTCGCTCTCGCGGCCTTGTGGCGGAAGACTTATGTCGAATGGATCTCCAACGCCGTCCCATGGGTTATCTTCGGGGCTCTTGCTTTGGGGACCGGCATCATGCTTGGGGGCTATTGGGCGTATGGCGTCTTGGGTTGGGGTGGCTGGTGGGGATGGGATCCGGTGGAGAATTCATCATTGATACCGTGGCTTGTCGGTGTCATCCTCATTCATACAATGCTCGTGCAGAAAAGGACAGGCGGTCTGACTCGAACGAATCTCGTTCTCGCAATTTCAACGTACGTGCTTGCGGTCTACAGTACCTTTCTTACGCGCAGCGGAATCCTCGGCGAGTCCTCTGTCCATTCATTCGTCGATCCTGGAGCCCTCACCTACATCCTGCTCGTGGTATGGATTCTGTTGTCGCTTGTCGCAGGCGTTGGCATGCTTGCCAAGCGCTGGAAAGAATTGGCGGCACTCTCGCAGCACTCTCCATTCTGGAGCAGGGAGTCGTTCTTGGCGATCAGCTCCGCCGTGATCGGCGCAAGTGCATTGGTCATTCTTTTTGGCACGAGTTGGCCTATTCTTTCTCACGCTTCCCTCGAACCGGCTTTTTACGACCGAACGAATCTTCCGATAGCCATTGCTCTTGGCTTTCTCCTTGGCTTGAGCTTGTTAGTCCAATGGAAAGGGGGATCACCCAAGGATTTGGCAAAGAACTCGGCCGCATCGCTTGTAATCTCGGTGTTCGTCCTCGTTCTTCTTGTACTTCACGGTCTTCGAGACGTCTGGATGGCTGTGCTTGCGTTCGCTTCGCTCTTCGCTTTCTTTGTGAACATCGTGCGACTCTACCGACTGGCGAAGGAAAACTATCTCTACACGGGCGGGGCCATAGCGCATATCGGTCTTGCCTTATTGTTTCTTGGCATCATCGGCTCAGGGCGATACGGACAAAAGGAAACGGCTGCACTTCCCTTGCATGAACCAAAGGAAGTGCTGGGCTACAAGTTCACCTATACAGGCTCCCAGGCGACGCAGGATGGAAAGTGGAGATTCACTATCCGGGTGGAAAAAGATGGCTCGCAGTTAGCTCTTGAGCCCGTGATGTTCCAGAGCGAGTACAACAACAGCCTCATGCGGAATCCGGATTATACGAGCTTTCTGACGAAGGACATCTACATTGAGCCGGTCTCGCTCGAACAGAGCGATCCGACTGGCGAAGCACAGGCACATGATCTTCTTCTCTTGAAGAAGAGTGAGCCCCAAACGATCAAGGATCTTCAAGTCACCTTCTTGCGGTTCGACATGAATCATCAAGGGATGGAAAAGATATTGGGGGGCAATGGAGTTGCCATTGGCGCGGTCCTGGAGATCAAGAGAGGGAAGAAGACTGAGCTCGTGACCCCGATGACAGTATACAAGGAGGGACAAGCGCCACGGTCTCGGATAGCCAGGACGAAAGACGGCACGATTGGCTTCGAGCTCTTGGGAATGAACGTCGACGCAGAGAAAAAAGGATCGACAGTGGAGGTTACTATCACAGGGCTTCAAGGGTCAAATGGTCCGCCTCGGCAGAAATCAGAGGCCCTTGTGATTGAAGCAAGCATTAAGCCCTTCATGAGCCTCGTCTGGGTAGCTGCGGTGCTCGTGATCGTGGGTCTTCTGATCTCCCTGCGGTCCAAGCTGAGCGAGCGGAGAGACGCCATGGAGCTGGGAAAGAAAGATTCAGCAGGAGAGTTGGCTCGGCGCAAGCAGAAGAATGGTAAGGGCGAGTATGTTCAACAGCTCGCGGAAGACGTCGAGCATAGGTGAGCTTTGAGTGAGAAAAACGTGCGTGCCCGTTCGCTTACGATGGAACGGGCACACGTCTTTCCAGGAGGAAGCGGGAAGCGCTGTGAAATGTCCTTATTGGCCCTCCTTTGGAGTCTTTGGCTGGTTGGGGATGGCGTAGAGTTTCAGGCCGCGCAGCTCCTCGTTGTAGGATTCCTCGCGGATATGAGGCAAGCGCTTCAGAATTTCGGACATCCGGTCGACGGCTTCGCGGATCTCCAGTAGGTGCTGGCGCAGCTTTCCTTCCGGCATGTTCGGAGTAGAAATGAGTTTTGACGCGGCAAGCGTCATGATGGCCAGAGGATTGTTCAACTCGTGGTGAACGGTGCGCACGACGGTTGTGATTGCATCCATGCGCTGACGAGCGATCTCTCGACGAGTGATCTCTGTCTGGTATTCCCTCTTTTCCAGTCCCACAAGTATTGCTTTCTCGAGCACGTAGGGGTTAGAGAGTTCCTCTTTGCTAAAGAATTCATCTGCGCCAAGCTTGAAGACGTCGTGGACGACCTTGTAGTCTTGACCGCCTGAAATGACAATGACGACGGTTTGCTGGTCAACAGTGCGAAAGGCCTTCAGGAAGTCTGCGCCGTTCATTCCCGGCAAAAAGTAATCGAGCAGTATCACATCGTACGGGCCGGATTTCTTCGCCGCCTCGAGCGCTTCCTCCCCCGAGGTCATGATCTCGACCAAATAGTTGTATTCAAGAGATTTTCCCAAGACGTGCTCGAATGCGATCGCGACGCTTGGTTCATCTTCCACAATCAATATCTTCCGCGTAATCATGACGTGTTTCCCTTCAGGTTGAGGTGC
>Ga0315279_10007487_pt1 | contig 13483 bp, 14 predicted proteins | sample YL17G06_20_MG_FD_203694 | JGI IMG/M metagenome (GOLD analysis project Ga0315279, IMG submission 203694) | Sediment microbial communities from Yellowstone Lake, YNP, Wyoming, USA - YL17G06_20 | ecosystem: Environmental > Aquatic > Freshwater > Lake > Sediment | place: USA: Wyoming | collected... | reverse complement strand
GATGGCGTAGCCCGCGATCCCCGTCGCATCATCGTCGACGATGCCCGTAATGATGCCCGGGCCCATGACGGCCAGGAAAGGCGCCAGCCGCAGCCACCCGCTCAGACGGGTGACGGCGAGAGCCCTTGCCGGGAACTTGCGCTTGGCCCGTTCCGCCACAGCTTAACCCAGCATCCGTCGCGGCAGGTTGCGCCAGGATCGAGGCGCCACCAGATCCACAACGTCGTTGACCGTAACAACCCCCTTAAGACGATTCTCTTCATCCACCACAGGGATGGCGAGGAAGTCATACCGGATCAGCATCCCCGCCACCTCCTCCTGAGAGTCGTCCAGGCGCACGTACTTTATGTCGCGCCGCATGATCGCCGCCATCCGCTCATTCGGCTGCCCGACGATGAGGTCGCGCAGGGAAAGGACGCCGCTGAGGCGACCAGCATCATCGACGACGTGGAGGTAGTAGATCTCGTCCTCTGGCGGCGCGATACGCCGGAGCTTCGCGATGACCTCGTCGGTCGTATCCGTCTCCTGGACCACGATCACCCGGCTATTCATCAAGCCACCGGCCGTGTCCTCCGGGTAGGCAAGAAGTGACCGCACCTCCTCCGCAGCCTCCGGCTCCATGAGCCTCATGAGCTCCTCCGCCCGCTCCTTCTCGACGTCGCCCAGAACGTCGGCGGCGTCGTCGGGTGGCATCTCGTCCAGTACGTCGGCGGCCTCCTCGGGTTCCATCGCCGATAGCACGGCGGCCTGATGATCCTCAGACAGCTCAGCGAGCGCGCGCGCCGCAGTCTTGTCCTGCAGCGCTTCCAGCACGTCGGCGCCCTCGCCGGCCGACATCTGGCTGATGACTGCGGCGATGTCGGCCGAGCGCATGCGGTGCACCCGGTCAAACGGGACCTTCAGGCGCACTTCGTCCACCGCGGGCCCGATGTCGACCTCCTCCCAGTCAATGATGCGCGGGCGACCCTGGCCGAGCAGGCGGGCGATCCATTCCAGGCCGAGCCGCCGGAACAGGCCAGCAGTGGAACCATCGACGCCCGCCAGGCGCAGGTCGTCATCCAGGGGGGTGACCACGAGATCGTTGACGCGCACCAGCCTGACACCGTGGGTGTCGACGATCTGCTTGTCCAGCACGTCCTGTGCCAGCCAGATGAGGTCAGTGCCGGGCTCGTGGTACGCGCCCAGGTCGAAAGGGCGACGGAGCACGGTGCCGCGGGGCGTCACGGAACGCACGTCGCCCCAGGGGATGGCGTAGAGACGCCGCGCGCTGCGGATAACCACGGCGCAGATGGGAGGGTAGGGAACCTCCGTCAGGACAAGCAGATCGCGGAGGGTGCCGACGCGCGTGCCGTCAGGATCAAGGACAGGACGACCCAGAATTTGACTCAAGAACGGCATAGAAAACCACCTCCCAAGGAGTGCTCATGCGGGAGGTGGTCCACCGCGGGCGAGCCGCGGCCGCGCGAGGGTCCGCGTCAGCGGCGACTCAACAGAAGCGAAGCACCTCCCCCGCTTTTGTCTGTATGGCCGCTATGGCAGCCGTCTTGGTCGCTCTCCATGATCGTTCGTTGAGACCCGAGCGGCACAAGGCTGCTCAGCTCTGTCCATCCCTGAGAGTACGTCCCTGGTGGCGGCGTGTCAACCGGGTGCAGAAGAAACCCCAGATGATCGACCGGATGACCTAGCTATTGCGGACTGGTGAGGGAGAGAGCGATGGTCACGTGTTGGCCATCCTCTTGCACTGAGGCGATAGCCACCGTGCCTTGATCCCCACTGTTATCCCTTCTGGCAAACGTGATGACCGTCGTCTCCATCTCGGCGATGTCCTGGACATTCTCCACCTGCCAGGGCTCCTTGTCTAGCTCCCCCTCATAGAAATCCCGCACCTGGTCAAGGCTGTCGCTGGACCGCCACTCCACCAGGAACCTCCCCCCCTCAGGAGGAACGGTAGCCACATAGGCGGTGGCCTTCGCGTAGACAGGGAAGTCCTGCGGGAAACCCTCTGGCAGTTCGACGCCGCCAGGCTCTCCTCCCCCACCCCCACCACAGGCGGCGGCCAGCACGAGGGCCGCAAGAAGGCAAGGAGCAATGACTATGCTTGCCCGAATCATTTCGTCACCACCGGACTTCCACCAGGAGCACCGCCGGCGACGGCACGCTCAGGGTAGCAGGTCGATGGACGGCAGGCAAGCAAGTGGGGTGGACGGAGGGATTTGAACCCTCGATCTCCAGGGCCACAACCTGGCGCGTTAACCGCTACGCTACGCCCACCACGAGGGGACAGAGGAAAATGCCAGCATCATCGCAATGCCAGCGCCTGAAGTGTATCACGTTTGCCCAGATACGGTCAACGGTGTGTACTCGTTCCGGCCGCCCGAGGGCCTACGGCTAGGGCGAGGTGGCTGAGGGCAGGAGGCGAGCCAGGATCTCCTGGCGGTGCTGGGGGTGCTTCTCGGCGAAGGCCCACACCAGGCCGAAGCAGCCGCTGAGCATCATGTCGCCGTGGGGGACGGCGAAGTACGGCCTCAGGGCGCTCCCCCTCAGCTTCGCTCGCTGAGGGCCGGTGACAGCGACGAAGGGATGCGGATTGGATGGCCTGTCGCCGCCGGCATAGAAGACGCCGTGGCCGTGGCTGGCGAACACGTCCTCGTGGCGGAGCGTGCCGGCCACCAGCCCTTCGCTGAGGGATTCGATCTCCTGGGCGCTGAGAAGATTGGTGTGGTGCTCGAACAGCGAGTAGATGTGGGTGCCCCGCAGGTGGAAGCCCAGGGCGTGCATGTTGCCCAGGTTGATGACGAGCTGCTCGTCCTGCTGGGCGACGACGGCGTCCTGGAGCGCGCCGAGAGCAGCGGCTGGCCCCGTGTCTAGGAAGACGAGGGGCACGTCCGTGTCCACACAGCCCAGCATGGCGCGAGCGCGGGTCAGGTAGGCGGGCAGCTCGCCTGGCAGGTAGGCGAAGGCACGCAGGTCGTTGTGCCCCTCCACTACCCGCCGCAGGTGCTCGAAGCGGAAGAGGCGGTCGGAGTAACCGGCGGGTGCCGCCCCGTGGTCGAGGCAGGCCAGGGCCAGGCCATCGAAGTCGCTGTCTACCTCGAAGGCAGCCAGGACGCGGCGGATGGCCGTCAGGTCAAGGTCGGCCATCTCGATCTGGCGGGCGTCGCCCAAGCGCTTGGCCTCGTCCTCTGAGACGATGGTGACGCCCATGCCCTGCACCACATCCAGATCATCGTCGAAGGTGCGGGCCGCGTCGGGCGTGGCGTAGGCCTTGAGGCCGGCCTTCAGGTGCTCATCGAGGGCGCGATGGCAGGGGCCGCCGCCCATGGTGACGCCGGTGAGGACGACGGCGCGGCCCTCGCCGGTGGCCTGGCGGATGCGGCGAGCGGCGATCTGGGTGGCCGAGGGCATGATGAGCTTGAGGCTGCTCTCAGGCGGCAGGGAGGAGTCGAAGAGGAGGATGTCCTGGGTGCCGGTGCCGGCATCAACGGCTAAGATGCGCATGGGCTAGCGCTAAGCCAGATGGCGAGCGACGAACTCGCGAACGCCTGCGATCATGGCGGCGACTTGCTTGCCGCCGTATTCGTTGAAGTGCCCGTGGTCGGCATTGTTGCGAAGGTCGGCCCAGGCGATGATCTGCTTGTGGTAGGCGCTGCTATAAGCCGGAGGCTTGGGCTGCTTGCCGAGCTTGTCGTTCAAGGTGCCGATCTTGTCCTGCCTGTCGGTGGGGATGGCTCGTACCTCGCACATCTTGCGCAGGGTTGACTCCAACACGGCGCCGGCTAGCATCGCCGCCGGGTCCTTGTAGCCTTGCTCCAGCAAATAGTCGGCTTGCTCCAGGAAGGACTGGAAGGCGTCGGCGGTGAGTAGGAGGTCGCGCTCGCCGAGAAAGCCGGCTTCCACGTCCTCTGCGGCAGCCTTGACGATCCCCAGCATAGGGTCAAAGTTAGAGAGGTAGGTGACCCATTGCTGCGCGCGTGCGACCGCCTCGGAGAACCTGACCGTATGGGGTGCTCCCTCGCCTAGCAGCCGAAGAACCGACAAGCAGTTGGTCAACCACTGCTCGACGCCTTGATTATCGACGACGTACTTTCCATACTCGCCTGTACCTTGCTGCACGCGGAGTTCATCTCCCCGCCGAACAAGCTCGTGCAACCTGTCGAGAATCTTTTCTCGCTGCAGCAGCATGGCTACCTACCTTATGACGTCCACGCCCCCCACATACCCCCGCAGCACCTCCGGCACGACCACCGAGCCGTCGGCCTGCTGGTAGTTCTCCAGGATGGCGATGAGGGTTCGGGGCAGGGCCAGGGCGGAGCCGTTCAGGGTGTGGGGGAACTCCGGCCGCGCCCCCTTCTCGCGCCGGAAGCGGATGTTGGCCCGCCGCGCCTGGAAGTCGCCGCAGTTGGAGCAGGAGCTGACCTCCAGCCACTCGCCGCAGCCGGGCGCCCACATCTCGATGTCGAAGGACATGAGCGAGGTGAAGCCCAGGTCGCCGGTGCAGAGCTGAACCACTCGATGGGCGATGCCCAGGGCGCGGCAGACCTCCTCGGCGTGGTTCACCAGGGCCTGCAGCTCTTCCTCCGAGCTCTCGGGCTGGCAGAACTTGTACAGCTCCACCTTATCGAACTGATGGCCCCGCTTGATGCCGCGCACGTCGCGGCCGGCGCTCATCTTCTCGCGGCGGAAGCAGGGGGTGAAGGCGACGTAGTGCAGGGGCAGGGCGTCCGGCTCCAGGATCTCGTCGCGGTGCATGTTGGTCAGGGGCACCTCCGCCGTGGGGACGAACCAGAAGTCCTCCTCGGCGTCGTGGTACATGTTCTCCCGCAGCTTGGGGAGCTGGCCGGCCCCCCACATGCAAGCCTCGCGCACCATGAAAGGTGGGTAGACCTCGCTGTAACCGTGCTTCTGGACGTGCAGGTCGAGCATCCAGGCGATAAGCGCCCGCTGAAGGTGGGCGCCGGCGCCCTTGAGCAGGTAGAAGCGAGAGCCGGAAAGCTTAACCCCACGCTCGAAGTCGATGATGCCCAGGCGCTCGCCCAGCTCCCAGTGGGGTCGCGGCTCGAAGTCGAAGGCGAGGGGATCGCCCTCCGTGCGGACGACGACGTTGCCCTCCTCGCCCTCGCCCAGAGGCACCTTGGGGTCGGGGATGTTGGGTAGCTGGAGGAGGAAAGCGTTCAAGCGCTCCTCCACCTCTCCCAGCTCTCCCTCCAGCTCCTCGATGCGCTGGCTCACCTGCCGCATGCGCTCCAAGAGCTCGTCGCGGCGGGCCACCGCCTGCTGATAGTCGGCGGCGGCCTGGCCGGCCTTCTCCTGCTCCTGGATGGTGCGATTGAGCTTGCCCATCTCCCCACCGGCGGCGTTGCGCTCGGCTCGCAGGGCCTCCACCTCCTGGAGGAGGCGGCGCCAGTGGCCGTCGAGGCCCAGGATGTCGTCCAGGGGGGCTTCCGTGTGGCGGTCGGCGAGGGCCTTGCGCACGGCGTCGGGGTTCTCACGAATGAAGGCGAGGCTTAGCATAGCTGGCATCATCCTCGCAGGTCGCGGGCCAGACGAATGGCCGCCAGGGCTAGCATGCGCACGTCGTCGCCTACTCCCTGCTCCGGAGCTGCGGGAAGAGGATGACCTCTCGTATCGACTGCTGGCCGCTGAGGGCCATCACCAGCCGGTCGATGCCGATGCCCAGGCCACCAGTGGGAGGCATGCCATGCTCCAGGGCGACGAGAAAGTCCTCGTCCACCGTCTCTGCCTCCTCGTCGCCGGCGGCCCGCAGGCGAGCCTGCTCCAGGAAGCGCTCTCGCTGCTCCTGGGGATCGTTGAGCTCGCTGAAGGCGTTGGCGATCTCGCGGCCGGCCAGGAAGCCCTCGAAGCGCTCCACCAGGCGGGGGTTGTCGGGCTTGCGCTTGGCCAGGGGCGATAACTCCAGCGGGTAGTCCAAGAGAAAGGTGGGCTGGCTGAGCTGTGGCTCGACAAAGGTCGATAGCAGCTCATCGATCAGCTTGCCGCGGCCGGCCGTCTCGCTGACCGCCACGCCCAAGGGGGCCATCGCCTGGCGCAGGGAATCGGCGTCGGGGTGGGCCTCGAAGTCGAGGCCCGTGCGCTCCTGAATGGCCTGTCGCAGGGTGAGGCGCCGCCAGGGAGGCGTGAGGTCCAGCTCCGTATCGCCGTAGGGCACCTTGAGGCCGCCCAGGGCCTGCTGAGCGGCATAGGCCACCATCTCCTCCACCAGCTTCATGATGTCCTGATAGTCGGCGTAGGCCTGATAGCACTCCAGGAGAGTGTACTCCGGGTTGTGTTTGGTGGAGACGCCCTCGTTGCGGAAGACGGGCCCGATCTCGTACACCCTGTCCAAGCCGCCGACGATGAGGCGCTTGAGGTGCAGCTCGGTGGCAATGCGCAGGTAGAGGTCGCGGTCGAGGGCGTGGTGATGGGTGACGAAAGGTTTGGCGGCAGCGCCCCCGGCCGATGGCTGGAGCACAGGCGTCTCCACCTCCAGGAAGCCCCGCTCGTCCAGGAAGCGGCGGATGGCGGCGACGACGCGGCTGCGCAGGCGGAAGACGTCGCGCACTGGCGCGTTGACCATGAGGTCGAGGTAGCGCTGGCGATAGCGCACCTCCACGTCCTGAAGGCCGTGCCACTTCTCGGGAAGAGGTCGCAAGGCCTTGGCCAGGAAGACATACTGACGAACCTGCACTGTGATCTCGCCGCTGCGAGTGCGGAAGAGGGTGCCGCTCACGCCTACGAAGTCGCCGATGTCCACCAGGTCCACGAACGCCTGGTAGCTTTTGTCGCCTAGGACATCCTGGCGGAGGTCGGCCTGGATTTTGCCCGTGCCGTCGCGCAGGTCGATGAAGGCTCGCTTGCCCATGAGGCGCATGGCGGTGATTCGCCCGGCCAGGCTAACCTCGATCGCTTCCTGGGAGGCAGCACCTTTCTCCTCCAGCGCCTGGAGGGCCTGCGCTGCCTCCTGGGTTGTGTGGGTACGCTGGTAGCGGGCAGGATAGGGGTCGCAGCCGCCAGCGCGCAGGCGCTCCAGCTTGGCCTGCCGCTGCTCGATAAGCTCCTGGCCTCGTTCGCTCAACGTCTTCTGCCGGTCGAGTCGGAGAATGTCAGCCAGAGGCTGATGTGCCGGCGGCACAAACTTGGCGGGTGGACCGTCTGCTGACCGGCCCCCCGCCTGGCGCTGCTATCACGATTGTCTCTAGCTGATTGCGGTGATGGTGAAGCGAAGGGTGCCGGCCGGCGCCTTTACCTTAACCTCGTCGCCCACCCGCTTGTCAAGCAGGGCCATGCCCACTGGCGACTCGTTGCTGATGCGGCCCTGATTGGGGTCGGCCTCGGCGCTGCCGACGATAGTGTACTGCTGCTCTTGTCCATCTTGGGTGGCCACGGTCACAGTCGAGCCCAGCCGCACCCGGTTGGAGTGATGGGCCTCTTCCTCATCGATGAGGGTGGAGTTCTGAATGATTCGCTCCAGGGTGAGGATGCGGCCTTCCACGAAAGCCTGCTCGTTCTTGGCATCGTCGAACTCAGCGTTATTCTGGGCACTGGTGAGCTCCTTGGCCTCTTGGATGCGGCGAGCGATCTGAGGCCGCCGAACAGTGATCAAGGAGCCCAGCTCCTCCTGAAGCTTGGCCAAGCCTTCTTTAGTTAGGGGAACAGGCTTCTCCGCCATAGCCTTTTACCTCTGGTCCTCAGAAACAAAGAGACTGAGAGCTTGTTAAACCCTCAGCCGCTCTGGCCAGCAACGCTATTATAAGGCCTGGGCAATATCTTGTAAAGACGGGCGGGCTCGTCCGCTACACTAGTGCCACTGTAATCGTCCGGTACGCTCCTGGGTGTCACCCATGTTTCTGGACGAGCCCAGCTTGTAGAATCGGGGAGCCGACGTTTGCGGCAAAAGATTACGCCATAGTAAAATTAAGCAACCGGAGGCCTTCATGCACGAGCTAGCGGCAGCCCAGGATGTTGTCAAGGCCGCCCTGGCGGCAGCCGAAGCGGAGGGCGCCCAAAGAATAGTAGCCATTGCCCTCAAGATCGGCAGCCACTACGGGGCTGACCAGATGCGAGAGCTCATCGCCATGGAGGCCAAGGGGACCATAGCCGAGGGGGCCCGCTTGGATATCGAACCTGTGGCCGGCCCCGACATTCGAGTTGAGAGCATAGAGATAGAATAGCAGGTTGCCGTGGCTGTCAGGGCGCAGGTGGTGGTGCGAGGGGTCGTTCAGGGGGTTGGCTTTCGTCCCTTTGTCTATCGCCTCGCCCAAGAGCATCAGCTTTGCGGCTGGGTCCTCAACTCCACCCAGGGCGTGGTTATCGAGGTGGAGGGACCAGAGCAAAGGATAGATGGCTTCATCGCCGCGCTCAGGGTCGATCCCCCGCCGCAGGCAGTCATCGAACGGGTGGAAACCAACCTCCTTCCGCCTGTTGGCTACTCGTCCTTCATCGTCGAGGCCAGCCGCGAGGGCAGTGAGTTCGTTCTAATCTCCCCCGACATCTGCATCTGTGCCGACTGCCTCGCCGAACTCCGCAACCCCCAGGACCGCCGCTGGGCCTATCCCTTCATAAACTGCACCAACTGCGGCCCTCGCTTCACGATCATCAGCGACATCCCCTACGACCGACCCAAGACGACGATGGGCGTCTTCACCATGTGCCCCCGCTGCGACGAGGAATACCACAACCCTGCTGACAGGCGCTTTCACGCTCAGCCCAACGCCTGCCCCCTGTGCAGCCCCCGCCTGGAGTTCGCCAGCAATGGCGCTCGCTCCGCTGAGCCGTCGCCGCCCGGCGAGCCCATCGCGGACGCCCGCCGCCTGCTGGCCGCGGGGGCGATCGTGGCGGTGAAAGGCCTGGGTGGCTTCCACCTGGCCTGCGATGCCACCAACGCGGCGGCGGTGGCGACCCTGCGCGAGCGCAAGCAGCGAGTCGATAAGCCCTTCGCCGTCATGTCCCTCGACGTGGACACCGTCCGCCGCTACTGCCAGGTGAGCGAAGGCGAGGCCCAGCTCCTAGAGTCGCCGGCGCGGCCCATCGTGCTCCTGCGGCGCAAGCCGGGCTCGCCCATCGCGGCTGAGGTAGCCCCCGCCAATAACTACCTGGGGGTCATGCTGCCCTACACGCCCCTGCACTACCTCCTGCTGGACGACGGGCCAACGCCTGCGCCTCTGGCCCTGGTGATGACCAGCGGCAACCTGAGCGAGGAGCCTATCGCCATCGGCAACCAGGAGGCCCTGGAGCGCCTGAGCCCTCTGGCCGACTACTTCCTCCTCCACGACCGCGATATCTACGTCCGCTGCGACGACTCGGTCACCCGCCTGTTTCGAGGCAGAGAGGCGATGAGCCGCCGCTCCCGCGGCTATGCGCCCTTCCCCGTCCGCTTGAACCTGGAGCTGAAAGAGATCCTGGCCTGCGGAGCCGAGCTCAAGAACACCTTCTGCCTCACCAAGGGCACCTATGCCTTCCTTAGCCAGCACATCGGCGACATGGAGAACTACGAGACCTTCGCCAGCTATCAAGCGTCCGTCGAGCATTTCCAGAAGCTCTTTCGGGTGAATCCGCAGGCAGTGGCCTACGACCTTCACCCCAACTATCTGGCCACCCGCTACGCCCTGGAACTGGCGGAGGCCAAGGGCCTGCGGCGGGTGCCCGTGCAGCACCACCATGCCCACGTGGTGAGCTGCCTGGCCGAGAATGGGGTGGACGGAGAGGTCATCGGGGTGGCCTTCGACGGCAGCGGCTACGGCACCGACGGCTGCATCTGGGGCGGCGAGTTCCTCCTGGCTGACTACCGCCGCTTTCGCCGCCTCGGTCACCTCAAGTACGTGCCTCTGCCCGGCGGCGAGGCGGCCATCAGGCGGCCCTATCGCATGGCGGCGAGCCATCTTCTGAGCGCCTTCGGTGAGGAGGCCCTGCGCCTGCCGCTGGCGCTGTGGGCGCAGATCGAAGCCGAGGAGCTGGCCCTACTGCGCCGCATGATGGCGACGAAGGTGAACTGCCCCCTCACCTCTAGCTGCGGCCGCCTGTTCGATGCCGTATCGGCCCTGCTGAGCGTGCGCAGCGTGGTCAACTACGAGGGGCAGGCAGCCATCGAGCTGGAGATGCTGGCCGCCGAGGGGGTGGATGAGGTCTACGACTGGAGCCCACCTTCAAGCTATCCTATAATTGTTGATCCAGCGCCTGTGCTGCGAGGAATCGTATCGGATCTGAGGCGAGGCGTGGAGGTGGCGGTGATCTCGGCCAAGTTCCACAACACCATCGCCGACATCATCGTCGGCGTGAGCCGCGCTGCCAGGGAGAGGAGCGGCATCAACCGGGTGGCCCTTAGCGGCGGCGTGTTCCAGAACACCTATCTTCTTGGCCGCACCCTGGACGGACTGGAGAGCCAGGGGTTCGAGGTCCTGAGCCATCACCAGGTGCCCACCAACGACGGCGGCATCGCCCTGGGCCAAGCGGTGATCGCCAACGCCCGCCTGTCGAGGAGGAAGGAGCGCTAGCCATGTGCCTGGCCATACCGGCGCGGGTCATCCAGATCGGCGAGCAGAACCTGGGCCTGGTGGAGCTGGGGGGAGTGGTGCGGGAAGCGAGCTTCATGCTCCTGCCCGATGTCCGCCTGGGCGACTACGTCCTCCTCCACGCTGGCTACGCCCTCCAGACGGTGGACGAGGCGGAGGCCGAGGAGACCCTGCGCCTCCTGGCCGAGATGGCCGAGGCCGGGAGGGCAGAGGCATAGTGGTGCGCTATGTGCAGGAGTTCCACAACGCTGCCGCCGCCCGCGGGCTGGTGGCGGCGATCGAGCGCATCACCAGCCGCCCGCTGAACCTGATGGAGGTGTGCGGCACCCACACCGTGGCCATCTTCCGCCACGGCATCCGCCAGCTCCTGCCGCCGCCGCTGAGCATGCTCTCGGGGCCGGGTTGCCCCGTCTGTGTCACCACCAACGCCGATATCGACAAGGCTATCGCCCTGGCCGAGCAGTCGGGGGTAACCCTGGCCACCTTCGGCGACATGATGAAGGTGCCAGGGAGCTACCAGAGCCTCCAGCAGGTCAAGGCCGATGGCAGCGACGTGCGGGTGGTCTACTCTCCTCGCGACGCCGTGTGCATGGCCCGCGACAATCCCCGACGGCCTGTCGTATTCCTCGCCGTGGGGTTCGAGACCACCGCCCCCACCATCGCCGCCGCGCTGCTGGAGGCCGAGGCGCTCGGGCTCAAGAACTTCTACCTCATCTCGGTGCACAAGCTGATCCCGCCCGCCATGCGGGCTCTGCTGGCGGCAGGCGAGGTGCGCATCGACGGCTTCATCTGCCCCGGCCACGTGAGCGTAATCATCGGCTCCCAGCCCTACCAGTTCATCCCCCAACAGTACGGCGTTCCCTGCGTGATCACCGGCTTCGAGCCGCTGGACGTCCTTCAGGGCATCGAGATGCTGCTGCGCCAGATCGCCGACGGCCGGGCCGAGGTGGAGATCCAGTATCGGCGCGGCGTGCGGCCGGAGGGTAACCCCCTAGCGCGGGAGCTCGTATCGCGAGTGTTCGAGACCAGCGACGCCGACTGGCGGGGGCTGGGCTGCATCCCTGGCAGCGGGTTGAAGCTGCGGCCGGAGTACAGGCGCTTCGACGCTGAGGAGGCTTTTGCCATCAGCCCTCCGCCCGCCAAGGAGCACAAGGGCTGCCTGTGCGGCGATATCCTGCGGGGGGCCAAGACGCCGCCGGAGTGCCCCCTGTTCGCCGCGACCTGCACCCCCGAGAGGCCGGTAGGCCCCTGCATGGTCTCCAGCGAGGGCACCTGCGCCGGCTGGTATCAATACGGGTCAAGCTAAGGAAGGCTATGGCAAAGAGAACCACGGCAGAAACCAGCAAGATCCTCCTGGCTCATGGCAGCGGCGGCCGCCTCAGCCACGAGCTGGTGGCCAAGGAGTTCCTGCCGCCCTGGGCCAACCCCATCCTCGCCCAGCTCAACGACTCGGCGGTGTTCGCCCTGAGCAAGGACGGCAGCGGCCCCCGCCTGGCCTTCACCACCGACTCCTACGTGGTGAAGCCCCTCTTCTTCAAGGGCGGCGACATCGGCCGCCTGGCGGTCTGCGGCACGGTCAACGACCTGGCCATGGTGGGGGCGAAGCCCCTGTACCTTTCGGCCAGCTTCGTCATCGAGGAGGGGCTGTCCCTGGCCACCATGAGAGCGGTGGTGCAATCGATGCGCCAGGCGGCGGCTGAGGCGGGCGTACAGATCGTGACCGGCGATACGAAGGTGGTGGAGAGGAGCGCTGCCGACGGGCTGTTCGTCAACACGGCTGGCCTGGGCCTGGTGCCGGCGGGGGTGGAGATCGGCGGCGACCGGGCCCGCGTGGGCGACGCAATCATCCTCTCGGGCAGTATCGGCGACCACGGCATCGCCGTGCTCTCCCAGCGGGAGGGGCTGGAGTTCGAGGCGCCGGTGGCCAGCGACGTCGCCCCCTTGAACGGCCTGGTGGCGGCCATGCTGGCGGCCAGCGCCGGCGTCCACGTCCTGCGCGACCCCACCCGCGGCGGGCTGGCGACCTCTCTCAACGAGATAGCCCAGCAGTCGCGGGTTGGCGTCCGGATCGACGAGCCAAAGATACCGATCAAGGATGGCGTATGGGCGGCCTGCGAGATGCTAGGCTTCGACCCCCTGTACGTGGCCAACGAGGGCAAGCTGGTAGCCATCGTCGGGCCTGAGGATGCGGAGAAGGTCCTGACCGTCATGCGAGAGACAAGGTATGGTGAAGAGGCAGCGATCATTGGGGAGGTAGTCGCCGAGCCTGATGGAAAGGTTCTGATGAAGACAACCATTGGCGGCACGCGCATCGTCCACATGCTGGTGGGGGAGATGCTGCCGCGCATCTGCTGAGGAGTGACGGTGACCACAGACGAGACAAGGACGCGAGCCGACACGGCGCGGCAGAGCGCAGAGGACAGCCTTATGCTCAAGGTGCGCATCGCTCGCTTGCGCCAACAGTTGGGCGACCACGCTCACAACCCCCGCTACATCTTCACCGAACGAGGGCTGGGCTACCGTTTCGTCAGGCCAGCCACGGTTCCCTTCTCTCCCCATTCGTCCGCATAGAGTCTCGGGGCTTCGGCTGACCGAGAGATGTGAGCGTATTAGTCAAACAATCCCCTGAAAACTCTGTAACGTTCTCGGGCACCGCCCGTCTTCTATTTCAGACAGAACCGTTCTAAGTCATAACGTCGGGTCCCCTTCCCTTGGCCGGGAAGAGTGTCTGCCGGTGGGATACCCCACCGGCAGACGCCTTTTTGCCCAGTGATGGCCTTGACTGTGCTGTCTCCAAGATGTGGCGACGCATCCCCTCGCTTTGCTCCGGGCAGGCCTCTTCGCGCTGCTCAGAGCAAGCCTCGCCATTCTGCCCACATCGCCGCTGAGATTCTTCACTCCGTTCAGCAACTGTCTTGGGTGTCAAGGTTGGAGTGCATGATGTTCCACGCTCCAAGGGGTTCGGTGACGAATCATCG
>Ga0315279_10007486_pt1 | contig 13484 bp, 11 predicted proteins | sample YL17G06_20_MG_FD_203694 | JGI IMG/M metagenome (GOLD analysis project Ga0315279, IMG submission 203694) | Sediment microbial communities from Yellowstone Lake, YNP, Wyoming, USA - YL17G06_20 | ecosystem: Environmental > Aquatic > Freshwater > Lake > Sediment | place: USA: Wyoming | collected... | reverse complement strand
CCGTCGGCGTCCAGGACACCGGAACCGTCGGGCCTTCCTGGGGATCAACGGCTCGATCATCGACCACAACGCATCATTCACCAGCGGCCTGGCCATCGAGAATGCTCCTGACACCGGCGAGCGCTTTTCCTCAGGAAACGCTCCTCACCATCGCCAGGATCCATTCTGTTAGGCGTTCTTAGTCCGACCAGCGGATCGTCGCGCCGAGGATCTCCGACGAGCGCGCGGCGATCTTCCCATAGAGCGCGGGCGCACCCTCCGGGCGCACGCGTTGCCTGATGAGCGGATCGACGCGCACCTGCCCGCGGTCGAGGGCGTGCATGGCGTCCCACCGGTTCGCGCCGCCGCACGGGAAGACCATGGTGAGGTGCCGCCAGTGCGCGTGGACGAACCGGAAGACGAGGCTGCCCGGATAGTGCCCCTGCACGACGAACGTGCCGTAGTTGCGCGCGAGCAGGAGCGCCTGTTCCAGCACCTTCGTGTTGCCGGTCGTGTCGAACACGATGTCGGCGCCCTTGCTCTGGACGGCGCGGATCTCCTTGTCGAACGCCGGCACGTCGAGGGCGAAGGCACGGTCGGCGCCGAGTTCCGCGGCAAGCTCGACGCGCTTCGGATCGAGATCGCTCACGTAGACGATCGCGCCCCTGCTCTTGCAGACCTGGGCGACCAACTGGCCGACGATGCCCTGTCCCACCACGGCGACGAGGTCGCCGCGCCCGACCTTCGCCATCTGCTCCCCTTCGAGCGCGACGCCGACGAGCACAATGTACGCCGCCGCATCGTCCGAGACATGGGGCGGGATCACGATCGGCCCGGGGTGAAGCGTGCCGCCCGGCGCCGCGGGGATGATCGCGCGAGAGACGTGCGCCACTCCCGCGCCCTCGTGATAGCCCTCCGGCGGCGCGACGGAGCCGACGAAGATCCGGTCGCCGGCCTTCAGCGCCGTCACGCCTTCCCCGACGCGCTCCACGATTCCGACGCTCTGGTAGCCCACGAGGCACGGGAACTTCTGGTTCGGAAACTGCCCGCTCAGCACGAGGTACTCCGTCCCGATGCTCACGCCGGAGACGGTGATGCGCGCCTCGACCTCGCCCGGCCCCGGGTCGCGGAGTGGGAGCTCCCGCAGCTCGGCGCGGTTGGCCGCGGGAAAGACGACCGCCCTGAACGTTCCGCTCATTACCAGCCCTCCTCAGTTCGCCTCTCTCCGGACAATGCCCCCTGCGTCTCCGTGGTGAACCCTTCCTCGGTCACCAGTCGAGCAGCACCTTGAACGCGGTCCGGTCGCGGAGCAGGTTGAAGCCGCGGCCGATGTCATGGACCGACATGCGGTGCGACGCGAACGCGAAGGGGTCGATGCGCCGCGCGGCGACCATGCCGAAGAACTCATCGTGCACCTCGGCTTCGTCGGGGCTGATGTACCGCACGCGTGGGTCCTGCGCATGGGCGGCCTTCGACTGCGTGCTCGGCGGCACGCCGTAGACGCCGACGAAGCCCTCCGGCGCGAGACAGGCGACGCCGACGTCGATGATCCACGTATCGCCGACGCCCTCGATGACGCGATCGACGCCGACGCCGCCGGTCATCTCGCGGACGCGCTCCGGCACGCGGCCCTCCGCGACGTTGATCGTCGCCGTCGGCCCGCATCCGGGGATGCCGCGCTCGCAGGCCGCGACCGCCCGCTCGATGGACGACGGCGTGCGCCCGGCGAGGATCACCTGCGACGCGCCGAGCGCCCGCGCGTACATGGCGAACGCCGCGCCGACGGGGCCCGTGCCGAAGACGAGTACCCACATGCCGGGGCCGATCCCTGCGCGATGCGTCCAGGAGAGCGTCTCCTTCAGCGTGATCGCGAGCACGCCCATCGCCGCATCGACGCCCGGCGGGAGCACCTGCTGCGGATGGAGGAACCCACCCGGCTTGACCGACGGGTCGTCCTCCATCACGGCCCACTGGTCCGTCACCAGGCCGGTCTCAGCGAAGGAGCCGAAGTACTCGCGGATGCCCACCTCCTTCACGTAGTACTGCCGCGGCCGGATCACGAGGTCGCCGACGTGGTAGTTCCGCACCTTCGCGCCGACCTCGATCACCTCGCCGACGGCTTCGTGCCCGAGCACGGCGGGGAAATTCGTGCAGCCGGGGAACGTGCCCTCGAGGAGCTTCCGGTCGGTGCTGTTGCAGATCGAGCCGGCGACGAGCCGCGTCCGCGCCTGGTAGTCGCCCATCACGGAGACCGGCACCTCGCGGATGGCGAGCCGGTCCGCCGCTTCGATGACGACCGCGTCCATGGTGAAGCCTCCCGTTGATGATCCGCGCGCCGGCCGGGTGCGAGACCCCTTGCGCGTCCGCGCCTGGACGTGCCGCCGCCTCCCGTGCGTAGGGAGGCGAGCCGCCGCGTCCCATGCGTAGGGGCGAGCCGCCGGTTCGCCCCTACTTCCGGTAGAAGTGCAGCTTGAGCTCCGTCGAGCCGGCCGGCACGTCGAGCCGGAGGAACAGGAGTTCCTGCGAGATGATCTTGTGATCGAGCACGCCGGGCGCGTCGACGAGGAGGTACGGGCCGAAGTCCTCCCAGACCGTGATGCCGTACGGCATCGACTTCGGCGACTCGACCGTGAGGTGGAGGTCCATGCCGTATGGGCTGCGGGAGTGCGACCGCAACCGCGTCCGCGGGATCACCGGCTCGGCGAAGTACGCGTCGATCCGGTCGCGCTCGCGGTAGTTGCGGATCGTCGTCGGCTCGAACTTGCCGTCGATGAACATCATCTGGCATTCCGTGTCGTAGTAGAGGAACGTCTTGGGCCACGGGCCGCGCGGCGTTCCCCGGCTGTAGTCGAGGTTGTACGGCGCGGTCGGCGTGTCGGTCCAGAGCATGTAGCTCGGGGCGGTGCGGTCGTACCGCTCGCGGTACGCAACGGCCGCCTCGGCGAGCGTCGCCGGCCGCACGCTCAGATGCGAGACGACGTAATCCGCCAGCTCGTCGAGCATGTCCTCCGCCTCGCGGCAATCTTCCTCGCTGTAGCAGCGGAACTCCGGCATCATCTCGTGCGCTTCCTGGTGGACCTGATACAGCACGAGGTCGTTGATGCGTAGGTTGCCGTAGTAGTTGTCGAACATGCTCTTGAGGTAGTCGATATCGCGCCACGAGCAGATGCCGGCGCGGGCGACGTCGTTCACGTCGGTGCTGTAGATGCAGGGGTTGCCGGAGTGGTGCGCCTTGAGGAGGTCGCGCGCGGTCCACTCCATGCCGATCATGCCGCGCGTGCCCGCGTTCGGCGCGGTGCGGCAGTGCGGGTCGAGGTAGTAGAAGCCCCACGGGCAGCCGCGGTCGGTGACGCCGTCCACCTCGATCTGCTCCCAGCAGAAGCCCCAGAGGCCGAGGAAACCCGCGCGTTCGAGCGCCTGGATGGAGGTGTGGTCCTGGTGCGGGCCGTGCGCGATGATGGCCTCGGTCCAGGGAAGGATCTCCCGGATGCGCTCGCGGAGGAACTTCGCTTCCTCGGTCTGCTCGTCGAGCGTACCGACCATGCGGCCGGGGGCCAGGCCAGTGTGATCGCGCTTCATACCGTCGGGGCAGACGCTCACGTCGTCGCCGTACCGCTCGTGCCAGTCGGTGAGGCGGTCCTTCATCGCCGTCGCGCTCGCCGGGCTGACGAGCCACGTGATCCGCACGCCGTACGGATGGAGCACCTCTGCGAGCCGTTCCATGCCCTTGAGCGGAGTCAGACCGTCCTGCATCCGCGTCGCGTACGCGGCGAACGTGAACAGCATCTCAGCAGCCATGGGAGGACCTTTCTCGGAGGTGCGAATGTGGAGACACGGTTGATGTTCGCTGCCGCGAGGTGGCGCGTCTCATGCCACAGCCCGCTTGCCGTCGCGTGGCCCGCGCACGCGCGCCCTGCGCACGGTTGGGACGCGCACGAGCGCCGGGCCGCGTGCGACACGCCGCCGCATATACCGCAACCGCGGTCATTCTGAGGACCGAGGGGCGATAGCCCCAAGGGATCGAAGAATCCCTTCGTTTTTCGGGACGAGGTCACGCCCGGCGCAGGGCGGACACGGGACGACGTCCCAAGGAACTGAGGGACTCCCCGGCGGACGCTGCGCGTTCGTTCGCGTCGCACGGCGTGCAGTAGAGAGGCGATATATCGCGTCTCTACGGTGGCGAGCAGCCGTGCGCTTATCCCACCTTAACGGCCGCGTTCTTCCTCGCCGATTCGTTCACCGCGAGGGTCACGGCGAGCGTCTTGGCCGCGTCCTCGTACGGCGAGAGGATGGCGGCGCGGTCGCCGCCACGGACGGCGTTGAGGAACGCCGCCTCGATGTTCCCGGCGGGGAACTGCTCCGCCGGCGGCACCGCGACCTTCGCCGGGGTCACCTGGAGCTCGTCGATCTTCCAGTGGAGTCGCGCCTCGCGCAGCATGATGTCGATGCCGATGGTCCACTCGTCGAGGAGGCAGCAGGTGGTGAGGGTGCCGAAGGCGCCGTTTGCGAAGGCGAAGCCGGCAACGTAGACGTCGGGGATCGTGATCGCCGGGTCGTTCCAGCCGCCGCGCTGCGCGGTGCGCGCCTCGACGCCGACGATGTCGCCGCCGAGGTACCGCATGAGATCGACGATGTGCGTCGCCTGCTCGACGACCTGCCCGCCCGAGCGCGCGAGGTCCTGCCACCAGTTGCCCCGGATCATCGCGCTCCAGTAGTGGCCGACCAGCATCGCGGGCGCGCGGCCGCCGATCAGCGCCTTCGCCTGCTGGATGCTCGTCATGTAGCGAAGCTGGTAGCCGACGGACGTGACGAGGTTCTTCCTCGCCGCTGCGTCGCGGATGCGTTTCGCCGTATCGAGGGAGAGCGCCACGGGCTTCTCGACGAGGAACGGCAGCCCGCGGTCGATGACGGCCAGCTCGACGTCGCCGTGGGCGAATGGCGGCAGGATGACGTACGCCGCGTCGAGTCGCTCCGTCTTCAGCATCGCGCGGTAATCGGTGTACGGTTTCGCGCCGTGCTCCTCTGCGGCGTCGCCCGCACGTACGGCGTCGAGATCGCAGATCGCGGCGATGGACACGTCCCCGAGGGCGGCGACGCCCTTCATGTGGCTTCGAGCCATGCCGCCAGCGCCGATGAACCCGACCTTCAGCGCTGCTGCCATGTCAGGCTCCCTCTTGGTCGTTGCGGACGATGCTGCTCCGGTGGGAAGCGCCGCGAAGGCGCGGTTCGTGCGGCCCGCCCCTGAGTGTAGCGGCGGCCTGGAGAGAGGTCAACCCGCGGGCCGGGCGCGCGCGGTGACGCCCTGGGGAAATTGGTCGGGGTAGAGCGCTCGGGCGACGAACTCGAGCGCGTCCACGAGGCGCGGACCTTCCCGCATGATGGCGTCGCCGGGGACGATGACGCGGCCGCCCTGCACCGCGCGGAGCGACCGCCAGCCGGGCGCCGTCTTGAGCGACGCCGCGATCCGCGCCGAGTCGGCCGTCATCTGCCCGGTGACGATGATCACGTCCGGGTCGCGCGTGACGAGTGTCTCGAGGTCGATGCGCGGCCATGCGCTTCCCGCGTCGGGGAAGGCGTTGCGGCCCCCGGCGCGCTCGATGAGGTCGTAGATGAACGAGCCGGGGCCGACGCTGAAGATCGGCTCGACGGTGCTGCCGAAGAACACGACCGGCCTCCGCTGGGGCGGGACGTCGGCCGTCCGCGCGGCGACCGCCGCCATGCGCGCCCGCCACGAGGCGGCGACGCTATCCCCGCGTGCCGAGACGCCGAGGAGGCGGCCGAGCGTGCGAATGCCCACGGGCAGGTCCGCGAGCGTGTTCATCTCGAGGGCGAAGAGAGGCGCCCGCATGTCGCGGAGGGTCGCGAGGTCCGCGGCGGCGTTGCCGCGGTTGGCGAGCACGAGGTCCGGCCGGGCCGCCATGATCGCCTCGATGTTGAGCGGGTTGAAGCTGGTGACCTGCGGCTTCTTCTTCGCCTCGGGCGGCCAGTCGCACACGTTGGTGACCCCGACGAGCCGGTCCTGCGCGCCGAGGAGGTAGACGAGCTCGGTGACGTTCGGGGCAAGGGAGACGATGCGCTGCGGCGGTGCCGCCATGCGGAGCGTGTCGCCGAGGGCGTCCACGAAGGCGGTCGCGCCGGCGCGCTCGCGCTCGGCGCCGCCGTCCCATCGGCAGCCCGCGGCGAGGGAGACGAGCAGGGCAAGCGGCAGGATGATGCCGAGCCGTCGCATGTGGTACATGGAGAGGGGCAAAGCGGACGTCGTTTCGAGACCCGCGTGTGGTTGGATGTGCGGAAGAAGCCGGCCCCGCGGCCGGTCGAGGGACGACCCCTCCGGGTCTGAAGATACGGCCGCCGCGCGCGGCGGCCAACGCGCGCCCGGAGCAGTTCCGGGCGCAGGCGGCCGGCGCCCCGAGGAACCGCGCGATGCCCTCGACCGTTCGTATGTGGAACTCAGCCGCGCAAGCGGGTGTTATTCATCTGTGCACATGGACGCATGATGCGGCGCGGTCGCGCCGTGCAGGCAGAGGTTGTTGATCCCCATGTACGCCATAGTTGAGGGCGCGAAGCGTGAGCGATCACACATGCAGCAAGCCGACCGCGAACCGGGCTACCGACGCCGAGTGTAGAGCGCTGCGGGCGCATCCTCCCACCTCTCGCCCGCCCCGCGTCGTTCCCACGCTGAGCGGCCATTCCAGCCCAATACCATCTTCCATCGCGACGGCGCCGTCCCGTCGCCCCGCGCGGGCGACGGCGCAGCGCCATGCCCACGGTGTACGGTCACTCCCCTTTGCCAAACCTCCCGGACGCTGCGACTGCTCCGGCCACCCTTGTCCACAGGAGGCTCTATGCAGGTGTAGATAGGAGCCGTATGTCCATACTCGCCGGCAAACTGCCAGCGTCGCCCATGGGGTGATGATGACGACGATGACGATGACGACGGGGACGCGAGGAGGCGTGATATGTCACTTCTGTGGTTCATGTTTCTCGTCACGAGCCTGTTTCGAGCTTGGGCATGGATCGAGAACCCGGTCGGGTTGCCCATCCGACGCATCGCGGCAGAGGTGCCCATGTACCCTCTGACGGCATCGGTGGACCTGGATTCCGTCGTTCGGCGCGGCACGCTGCGCATCATCACGCGGGAGGCGACGACGACGTACTTCCGCTACCGCGGTCGGAGGCTCGGATTCGAGTACGAGCTGGCGGAAGCATTCGCGCGTAGGCTGAACGTCCACCTGGAGATCGTCGTCCCGCCGACGTGGGATGACGTAGTTCCCTGGCTCATGGCGGGGAAGGGCGACATCGCGGCGCCAGGCTTCCTCGTGAGCCCGGGGCTTGCTCGCGGCGCGGTGGCGGCCCGGGCGTACGACACGGCGAGCCCGGCGATCGTCACGCGCAGCGGCCGCGGCACGATCCAGGACGTCGACGATCTCGCGGGACGAACGGCGCACGTGCGGCAGAATAGCGCGGCGCACCGGGCGCTCGTGCATCTGAACGAGAGGCTGGGCGGAAAGATCGACATCGTGGCCAGCGCGTGCGATCCCGAGGTGCTCCTCGCGGACGTCGCCCGCGGCAAGATCGACGTCGCCGTCGTGCCGCGCCGCCTCGCACGGATCGAACAGGCGTACCGCCCGGACCTGAGCGTCGGAGCCACCATCGGCGCTCCCGATTCCGTGGCCTGGCTGGTCCGACCGAACTCGCCTCACCTGCGCGACGCGGTCGATAGGTTCTTCGCCGAAAGCCTCGCCACGCCGTTCTACCGCGACCTCCACGAGAAGTACTTCGACCATGCGGGCCGATACATCGTCTACAGACTGTCCCGCGACGGCGCTCGGTCGGGGTGGAAGTTCACGTCGTACGACCCGGCGATCCGGCGTGCGGCGGGGAAGTTCGGGCTCGACTGGCTCCTCCTGGCGGCGCAGATGTACCAGGAGTCGAAGTTCGACCCTCTGGCGGAGAGCTGGATGGGCGCCACCGGCCTCATGCAGCTCATGCCCGGCACCGCGAGCATCCTTGGCATCCACGACCCGTGGAACCCGTACCAGAACATCGAGGGCGGCGCGCGCTACCTCGCCAGGTTGATCGCCCGGTTCGACACGCTCGACGTGGAGGACGCCATCGCCTTCGGGCTGGCGAGCTACAACGCCGGCCTCGGCCACGTGCTCGACGCGCGCGCCGTCGCGCGCGAGGAAGGGCTCGATCCCGATCGGTGGGCCGGCAACGTGGAGGTCACGATGCCGCTGCTCGCCGACGAGCGCTACTACAGCCGCGCGCGCTTCGGCTACGTCCGCGGCAGCGAGACGACCCGGTACGTCAGCGAGATCTTGCAGCGATGGCGCACGTTCCAAGAGCGGGCTGGCAAGGAAAGGCCGCACCTCGCCAGCACGCCGACATGACGCGTGCGCGCCGCGCCGCGCGCGGCACGCTGTGAGAGTCATCTCATCATTCGAAGGCGGGCCATCGGCCCGCCATTCTCATGTACGGCCCGGCCGCGCGTGGCCTGGCGGCGGCTCATCGCGCCACGCGAGGTCGTACACATGGATGGCTGTCGCGTCGGGCCCGCTCTCGACGCGACGCGCGACGCGGAACCCACGGAAGAGGGCGGCATTCGCAAACTCCTTCGCCGTCCGTCGATCCGGGTCGACGACGATGCTCCGTCCGGCGGGCGCCATCGTCCGGGCGAGCATCTTCACGAGGGCATCAACCTGCCACTGCTCGTAGAGCACGTCGGCCGCGACGACAAGGTCGAACCGTCCAACGTCGGCCGGCGCGCGCCAATCGAGCTCGACGCGGCGGACGTCGACGCCGTTCAGCCGCGCGTTCACCGCGAGTAGCTCGAGCGCGTCGGGGATGTAGTCGGACGCCGTGACGAGGGCACCGCGGCTCGCCGCGACGATGGAGGGCAGGCCGAGGCCGCAGCCGAGCTCGAGCACCCGCACTCCGCGCAGGGGCGTCGCAGCCAGGAGCGTCGCGAGCGCCTCGCCGCTCCGCCACAGTTCCGCCCAGTACGGCATTCGCTCGTCCTTCTCCCACTCCTTCGGATCGATCTCGTCGAGGAGCCGGTCGATGTTGGGCACGCGGTAGAACCGATACTCCCGGTCGCCGAACCGGCGGGCATCGAGGACGGTCGTCTGCCCGTCCACGATCGGCGGCCCGAGGATGGGGTCTGTTGGGTCCCAGGTGATCATGATGGGGACGCCACCTTGCGCTTCGAGAACGCTGCAGCCGCACCGCCGGCGCGTCGGGCGGCAGGCATCAGGCGCGGAGGAAGTACCGGCGGGCGCGGGCCTCGTCCTGCCGCATCTGGCCGACGAGCTCGTCGGCGGAGGCGAACCGCACGTCGCCGCGGAGGCGTTCGAGGACGCTGGCCTGCACCTTCGCGCCGTAGAGCTCGCGCTCGTAATCCATGAGGAAGAGCTCGATGACCTCGTCCGTCTCGCCGAACGTGGGTCGGCTGCCGATGTAGACCAGGCCGCGCAGCCGCGCAGCCGCGAGCGGCGGCGCGGTCTGGTGCAGCCGTGCGGCTGCACCCGCCTCGCCCATGGGGAGGTCCGCCGTCGCCACGTAGACTCCCGGCGCGGGGACGAGCTTGAGCGGCTCGGCGGGCGCGAGGTTCGCCGTCGGGTAACCGAGGCTCCGGCCGCGCGCCGTGCCGCGGACGACGGTGCCGGTGAGGAGGTACGGGTAGCCGAGGAGCGCCGTCGCCCGCGCGAGCTCGCCGGCGCGGAGCGCCTCCCGGATGCGCGTGCTCGATACCGGTTCGCCCTCGTCCATGAGCGGGCCCACGGACGCCACCTCGATCCCAAGCGCGCGCGCCGGCTCGCCGATGCGCTCGGGCCCGCGGAGCTGGTCCCGCCCGATCGCCTGGTCGTGGCCGACGATGAACAGCCGCGCGCCAAGCCGGTCACGCAGCACGCGCTCCATGAAGGTCGCCGCGCTCATCGCCGCGAGGTCCGCGGTGAACGGGAGCACGATGGCATGGTCGATGCCGGTCCGTTCGAGGAGGAGGAGCTTCTCCTCGAGATCGGTGAGCAGGAACGGCTTCGCCTCGCGCCGGAAGAAGATGCGGTGGTGCGGCTGGAACGTGATGAGCGCCGTCCGCAGGCCGCGCGAGGCCGCCTCACGGCGCAGATGGTCGATCATCGAGAGGTGGCCGCGGTGGACGCCGTCGTAGGAGCCGACGCTGATGGCGGTATCGTGAAGGATGGGGATGGCGTCGAGGGTGCTGGGCAGATGGGTCATCATGGTACGTACAACCTACGCCTCCGTCGGAATCGGCGCAACGTGCGAGCCGCCGGCATGGTCGTCAGGCGCCGCGGATGAGATCGTACACGTCGCGGTCGGCGAGCGCTGCGCCGGGCCGACCCTCGATGCGCACGTCGTCGCGGAGCGTGCCCTCGGCGACGAGCGGGCGGACCGCCTCCTCGACGACGCGCGTCGGCCACCCGAGGATCGTCGCCAGCCGCGCGGGCGAGACGACGCCGAGCAGCCGCACCCAGAGGCGGACGAGCTTCCGTCGCGCGAGCCCCTGCGGGATCTGCTCTGCCTCGGCCTGGTCGGCCGCGTAGCGCTGATCGAAGGTGCCCCAGACGTACGTCCACGGATCGTACCGCACTTCGACGCGGGCCACGGCGAGCGCGCCCTGCGCCTCCTCGAGCGCGGCCACGAGCGCCTTGCGCGACGCGAATCCCGCCCGTTGGCGGAGCTCCTCCGTCCCGAGCGGCCCGGTCTGCCGCAGCGTCTCCAGGATGGCGCCCGCGGCCGGCGAAAGGGTTCGCTCCGGGGACGCGGCGACCACGGTCGCCAGCCACGGCCGCGCGACGAACGACGGCTTGCGCAGGAACAGCCGGCCGTAGTATGCCACGTCCGCGTCGGCGAGCGTATCCTTGAGCGACCACACGAGGCCGACCGCCGCGTCGTGATGGGAGTGCTTGGGGAAGGCGGGTGCCCGCTCGCCGCACGCCGCGACCCAGAGCGTCGGCACGCCGACGTCGTACCCGCCGAACGCCAGACAACAGGAGACCTCCGCGAGGTACCGCAGCGCGCTCACCTCGTCGGTCACCTTCCGACCCGGCGTGCGGTGCCAGACCTCGTCCCGCCAGCGGTCGAGCGCCCCCATGTCGAGCGTCGGTTCCTTGGCCACGGTGTCCTCACAAGGGTCTCGTGCGCGCTGCGGGGCTCGCCCCGGCCGCCCCCAATGCATACCATCTATCTACGCGACGGAGACGCCTTCGACGGCGAGCAGCCGGCGCTTGACCTGGAGCCCGCCGCCGTAGCCGCCGAGCGCTCCGTTCGCCGCGAGCACGCGGTGGCATGGCACGACGATGGCGAGCGGATTGCGGCCGCACGCCTGTCCGACGGCACGGCTCGCCTGAGGGCCGCTGCCGACCCGCCGCGCGATCTCGCCATAGGTGGCGGTTGTGCCCCAGGGGATGTGCAGCAGCTCTTCCCACACGCGCCGGTAGAACGACGCGTGGCCGCTCAGATCGAGCGGGAAGGGAAAGTCGCGGCGCGCGCCCCGGACGAGGTCGCGTACCGCCGCCGCGACGTCGGCGAGGCCGGCGTCATCGCGGACGGAACCGAGCGGCGGCTCCGGCATGGCGCCGTCCGTCGCGTCGGGCGCGGATGGCAGCGTCTCGCGCAGGCGGACCTCGCGCACGCCGGCAGGGCCGACGACGACGAGCGCGGGGCCGACGGCGGTGTCGGCGACGGTCCAGCGGAGCATGTTCGAGGGCATGGGCGTCTCCTGGTGGTGAAGGTGCAGGGATCTCCCGTGCCGGAATGGTACTGCCGCGGACGATCCCGCGGAACCCGGACGAGGCACGACGAATGACAGTCGCTTCCCGATCCCTTCGTGAGATCCGACCCATCGGGCCGCTCCATGCGAAGGTACGCCCGCCGGGGTCGAAGAGCCTGACGAACCGCGCGCTCCTCGTCGCGGCGCTGGCGGAGGGCGACTCCCTCGTCACGAACGCCCTGGTCTCCGACGACACGCGGTACATGGCCGGCGCGCTGCGGGTGCTCGGCCTGGTGATCGACGAGGGCGATGACGGCACGCGGATCGCCATTGCCGGCTGCGGCGGCGCGTTCCCGGTCGCGCGCGCGGACCTCTACGTCGGGGACGCGGGCACCGCGATGCGGTTCCTCACCGCCGCGCTCGCCGTCGGCCGGGGCCGCTACACCGTCGACGGCGACGAACGCATGCGGCGGCGGCCCATCGGCGACCTCGTGGATGGCCTCCGGCAGCTCGGCGTCGACATCTCCGCCCGCGACGGCCGCTATCCGCCCGTGACGATCGCCGCGACGGGCCTCTCCGGGGGCACGTGCGCCATCGACGGGAGCACGAGCAGCCAGTTCATCAGCGCGCTCCTCATGGCCGCGCCGTACGCGCGCGGCGACGTCACCGTCCGCGTGACGGGCGACCTCGTCTCCGCGCCGTACGTGACGATGACGCGCCGCGTCATGGCCGACTTCGGCGTCGAGATCGACGAGCCGGAGCCGCGCGTCTGGCGCGTGCCGGCCGGCCGGCGCTATCGCGGCACGACCTACGCCGTCGAGCCGGACGCCTCCGCCGCGTCGTACTGGTTCGCCGCCGCGGCGGTCACCGGCGGCACGGTACGCGTCGACGGGATCGGAAGCGGCTCCGTCCAGGGCGACATGGCCTTCGTGGACCTCTTGGCTCGGATGGGCTGCGCCGTCCGCCGCGGCGCCGCCTGGACCGAGGTGAGCGGCGGCCAGCTCCGCGGCATCGACGCCGACATGCGGGATATCTCCGACACCGCGATGACCCTCGCCGTCGTCGCCCTCTTCGCCGACTCTCCGACGCGGATCGGCGGGATCGCCAACGTGCGCGTGAAGGAATCCGACCGCATCGCCGCCATGACGACGGAGGCGCGCAAGCTCGGCGCGGAGGTGGAGGAACTCCCCGACGGCATGATCATCCGCCCTCGGCCGCTCCACGGCGCCGTCATCGAGACGTACAACGACCATCGTCTCGCGATGAGCTTCGCCGTCGTCGGCCTGCGCCAGCCGGGCGTCGTCATCGCCGATCCCGGCTGCGTGGCGAAGACGTACCCGCGCTTCTTCGACGAACTTGCGCGCGTCGGCGCATGAAGACCGGCTCGTCCGGCTTGCCGCGAAGGATGTGCCGGCGTGCCGAGCCGGCGTACAGAGGACGGGGGTCCGCCGCGTCGGCGGACCCCCCGTCGGTGTACGGTACCGCGCTTAGAGCCTATCCGACAAACAAAGTTCGGTTGACGATGAACGAGCATGCCAGATGGAGCATGGCGAGGTAGTTTTGGGGTTTCTTTTCCCAGCGGATGAGGATCCGGCGGTGACGGTTAAGCCAGCTGTGCGTGCGTTCGACGACCCATCGACGAGCTTTGAACCCCGGCTGTCGTTTGCAGGCCTGAGCTTCCTCAGAGCGGGAGCGAATGCGCGCAACATAGCCGAATTCGGCCACCACACTGCGCACCTCATCATAGTCATACCCGGCGTCCAGGCAAAGG
>Ga0315279_10007485_pt1 | contig 13485 bp, 13 predicted proteins | sample YL17G06_20_MG_FD_203694 | JGI IMG/M metagenome (GOLD analysis project Ga0315279, IMG submission 203694) | Sediment microbial communities from Yellowstone Lake, YNP, Wyoming, USA - YL17G06_20 | ecosystem: Environmental > Aquatic > Freshwater > Lake > Sediment | place: USA: Wyoming | collected... | reverse complement strand
TGTCAATTATCTCATCTAAGAGGTAGTAGGCCACAATCGATGGTGGATCGTTCTTTGTTTTGCTCATCCGTGCCTTTGCCAGCTCAACTATTTTCTGACATTCCTTCTTTTCCAGGGTTATCAAGAAGTCTTTCGAAAAGGCTATAGTTATAGGATAGGTTTCCTTTGAAGCGATGATTTCGGAAACGACGACAAAGTTGATTATTCCCAAGTCTTGCTCCCATCTCAGACTAATGCTTTGACTGACGTCTTTAATCTCCAAAAGGTCGATCGGTATTTCGGACTTCTCTGAAACAGCCTCCAATTCTTCCCTGGTGGGCTCTCTCAGTTCTAGCCAGATATCCGTCAGCTTCAGAGTTCCTAGATCCTCTAACTTCAGTTCCCTCTCGGAATTGCTGATTAGATCAACGCAGTTTATCATACTCTTAACTCGATCGGCATCTTCAGATATTAGTTTTCCTAGAGTTTGGCTTGCAGGAGCTCTAGTTGAACCATGCTACCGATGAATCTGTTGGAGGTCAAAGGCAAAACTAATAGCTTCCAAGCGGCCAGAAATGAATGAGGTTGCAGATGGCACGAAAAAGAAGATTACCCCTGAAAGGATATGTGATATCTGGCGTTATCATCTTGTTGGCATTCGTCAGTATTTCGATCATTTTTCGATTCTTGAGCAGTGATTATCCAACGCATTCGGACGTTTTCTTTATGGGAATAGAGGCTGGTTTTCTTGCTTTTGTACTCCTCACTTCGCTATTTCTAATAGTCTTCTTTCTATATCAGCTTGCAATGGTGTTGAGGAAAATAGCGAAAACCTCGCTTGGCTCCTAAGTGGAAAACAATACCGATTAAGCAGAGTTTTGGCAAAGGGCTTTGTTCGGATCGGTGGGAGATGCTCTCTAGAGTCCTGTGTTTCCAACGTATGATCTTGCCAGCACTTGCCAGGAGTCTTCAAGATCCGAAGGACAAACAGTAAAGGAACTTCGGCTTTTTTGCCTCTGCATACGCTCCAACTGCTGAACACACTATAAAACCGATTCCGATTCCAACAGGAGCAAGCCACGTTTCGTCTGTCAATGCGGAAAGCAAGATTCCCACCGCTGCGCACGTAGCAAAGACAAACGCCAGCAGCAATAATCTCAATAATGATTTATTGTCGACCAATTCGATCCCGCCTGTGCCATAGTCACAGCAGAAAATACTAATAAGGATTTGCGCACAGCTCACTTCTCCTTCAGGCGGTCTCTTTTTGTCTGCCTGAACAATATGTAGTATGGGACGCCTAGTCCGTTTCCAGTGACTATGTCTTAGCTCGCGATGGCTTCACTGGACTCCCTTTTCACAATATCCGATCGACTCTCAGATGGGCCAAATACCCAATTGCGCCATGGAGAGGGAGAGACAGCATCTCGGTCACCTGTCCAACTGAGATTGGAAAGTCTCCGAAAGCAATAGACCCTAAGGGGAAGAGGAAGGCTCCGTAGACCGTTGGAGACTGAAATTATGGAAGCGCGCGCGAACTCCGCGTACGGAAAGTCATGCAGAAGGGATCAGTCTGATTTCGAAGACTTGAGGCCACATTTTTCCTGTGACAAAGAGCCTATCTCCGTCCGTGTCATATGCAATTCCGTTCAGTACACTGTTGGGATCCATGTTTTCCATGTTTTGAATGCCTTTCAGGTCAATCCATGCCTTGACTTGTCCGGTTTGCGGATTGATTACTGCGATCTTCTCTTTTAGCCAGACGTTCGCATAGACTTCGCCTTTTATGTACTCAAGCTCGTTGAGGTTTGTAACGGGTCCAGTGTCGTGTACTTGTACCTGTCCGGTTTTCTTGAGGGTCACAGGGTCTAGGAAGTACAAATTCGATGTCCCGTCGCTCATTATTAGTCGATTGCCGTCGTATGTTATCCCCCATCCTTGAGTTGGATATTCAAATTCCTGCAACAGGTCAAAGGTGGCCTTGTCATACACGAAGCCTTTGTGCGACTGCCACGTCAATTGGACGATTCTGTTGTCTATGACTGCAATGCCTTCGCCGAAGAACTGGGTGGGTAATGTGCGAAGCCGTAAGACCTTCCCTGTTTCTAATTCCGCGAGGCGCAACGAGGAATTGCCGTAGAGTCCCGTGCTTTCATAAAGAAGACCGTTCTCGAATACCAGTCCTTGGGTGAAAGCGTTCCTGTCGTGCGGGTACACGTTGACGACGCTGTAGGTGAACTGTAGTACCACAGAATCTGCCGACTCATTGTCTAACGAGACTACAATGATAGAAGCGAGCACAACTACCAATATAGCGATCAGCGCGCCCATCACATGCCACTTTGCCACTGGAAAGCCCCTTTTGTCTTCTACACTACTTCAACTTTGATATATCTGCCTTCCAGTCTTCTCCTATTCCTGCATCTTCGTGGAGCAATTTGACGTCCACAAAGCGTCTTTGTGCAGCAAATCTTCAAATGGCCCACATTGTCCGCAAATGACTGATCCACAACCTTGAGATCGTGATGTGAGAAGTGCGTGTTTGGCCTGGTGGCCGATTGTATTCTCTTCCCTAGCGCAGGCTCTGTTCGCTCTATGCAGAAAAAGATGCGTGCATGCATTCTATGTGGGCATGTCCTCTAGTAGACGGTTTTGTCTATTACACTCGCAGAATGATTGGGAGTCTTTTCGTGCTCAGCAAATGACGCGTGGAAATTCGTGTGATGTCCTGTCTGAATCGCGTGCTGTAACACAAGTCATAAGAACATCAGCGTGGAGTACTGTGTCATGAGGCTTATGTGGAGAGATCTTCTTGGCGTCTCTTGAGCGTGAGCGTGTTCCAAGTTCTCGTCCTGTCGCTACAAGGGAGATTCAGCTTATCGACAGAGTTGAAGAGATGAACCTTCTGAGGGAAGCTGTCGATAGGGCGGTTCGCGGTGAAGGTGGTCTTGTTCTTCTACACGGTGAGGCTGGAATTGGCAAGACAAGATTGACCAGAGAACTGGGGGCTTATGCCCGTGTGCGCGGTATGCGGGTCTTGTATGGAAGGTGTCCGGCCTTGTTCAAGATGGATGGAGTGCCCCCATACATTCTGTGGAATGAAGTGATCAAGGATTACTTGGAGGTTTGCACTCCTGAACAGTTGTACAGGGTGATTGGCTTCTATCCTGGCGAGGTTTCAAAGCTTGTTCCTGAGCTTAGGCAGAAACTTGGTGCTGTTCCGCAGTCTTTTGCTATAAGTCCTGAGCAGGAGCGCGATAGGCTTTTTGAAGCGGTTTCGCAGTTCGTCGGTAATATTTCCAGGGAAACTCCATTGCTGGTTGTTCTTGATGATTTGCAGTGGACTGATCAGTCTTCGCTTTTGCTTATGCACTATTTGGCTCGGGGAATCTACAGAGAACCCTTGCTTCTTTTGGGTGCCTACCGTGATGCCGACGTTGATGATAAGCATCCTTTGTCTCCCGTTTTGACGGAACTGAACAGGGAGCGTTTGTTGCAGTCGATTCCATTGAAACGCATGTCTCTGAGTGATGTTTCTGAAATGATTAGGCAGATTTTGGAGCAAGATGAGGTTCCAGGAGAATTCTGCGAGCTAGTCTATGAAAAAACTCGTGGAAATCCATTCTTTGCTGAAGAAGTCATAAAATCCTTGAAAGAAGAGGGAGTCATCTACCGTGAGGAGGACAAATGGAGGATCAAGGAAGTCTCGAAGATCGAGTTTCCGAAAACCGTCAAGGATGTCATAAAGAACAGGATAAATCGGTTAGATGATGAATGCCAGAATGTGCTGATGATGGCTTCTTTTGTTGGCAATGATTTCAGCTTTGAGGCATTGCAGGGGGTCACGGGGCTTGAAGAGAATAGATTGCTTGAAATGATGGAGAGGCTGTTGAAAACTGGCTTGATCAAGGAGAAGGTTGTTAGGGGAGAAGACGTGTACAGTTTTGCTGACGTCATTGCGAGGGACGTTTTGCATGAAGAGGTCAGCCATCTGAGACACAAGAAGCTTCACATTTCAGTTGGGCTTGCGCTAGAGAAAGTGTATTCCGAGAAGATAGATGAGCGTCTTGGAGAGCTTGCGTATCATTTTATCGAAGGCGGCGACAAGACCAAGGCGCTTGACTACTTTCTGAGGGCTGGCGAAAAGGCACAGGAGGTCTATGCTCATAATGAAGCCTTCTCCTATCTCCAACATGCACTTGAACTGCTTGAAGAGAAAAGAGCTAGTCCTGAAGAGAAGGTTCGTGTAGTTGAGAGACTTGGCGACCTTGACTTATGGATGGGAAAACCTGACGCTGCCCTGAAGCACTGGAATGATGCGCTGGCATTGTGGACTCAGTTAGAGGACAAGAGGAATATTGCTGAGCTTCATGTCAAAATGGCAGGCGTACTTTGGGTGGGCGTTGGTGACAAGGATAAGGCATCTGAGCATCATCATGTGGCTTTGGAAATACTTCAGAAAGAGCCTGAGAGTGTAGAGCTAGCCGGTCTGTATGAAGACATTTCCCACATGCTCTGGCGGACTGGCGAGTCTGGCGAAGCCTTGTCCTGGACACAGAAAGCCCTTGAGGTGGCAGAGAGATTAGGCTCCTCCGACGTTCTTGCAGGCTGCTACAACAACTTGGCCGTGCTCAGCATGAAGTCTGGAGAATTTGAGAAAGCAGCAGAATATTGTAAGCAAGGAATCAAAATAGCTCTTGAGAACAAGCTTGCAGGCCGATCACTCACTTTGTATAACAATCTCTGCAATAACTACGTGGCGACAGGAGAATTTCAGAAGCTGTTTGAGACTGCCCAAGAAGGGTCGGAAATGGCCAAAAAAGTCGGCGCCTTATACTCCTTGAACTGGCTCGATATGATGTTAATGCTTTCTTACGGGTACATGGGGGATTTGCAGAAAGCCCTTTCCTTAGGCGAGGACATTCTGGCATTGGTCAAGAGGATCAAGTACACGGCTTTCATCCCTTACGTAATGGGAGGACTTGGCACATGCTATCGTTGGTTGGGAGAATGGGACAAGAGTCTCCAGTATCAGATGGAGGCCCTTGAAATTGGAAAAAAGGTTGGGGAATATCAGCAATCCGGAGGTGCTGCATCTGAGCTTGGAGAACTATTTATGGAAATGGGAGACTACGAGGAAGCTGAGAGATACCTCAACGAAAGCAACAGCATCTTTAAGAAGGCAGGAGACAAAGATTCTCAGTTTACTGGAGCACTTCGAATCCTTCTGAGACTATATTTGGAAAAAGGCGAAATTGACAAGGCCGCAGAACTGATCGAAAAAATCTCTGAATATGCAACGAAAACAAAAAACAGACTATACATTTCTGACGCTGATATGCTTAAAGCAATGTTTTCCAGAGAACAGAAAAACTGGGAACAATCCATACAACACTTTGAGAAAAGCCTTCAAGAAGCTAAATCCCTAAACGCGCAAAAATGGCACGTTTTCCTTTATGCCGAGATTCTATACGAATACGGCTTAACGTATCTGAAGAGAAACGAAGAAAACGACAAGGAAAAAGCCTTCTCGCTTCTAGCTCAAGCACTTGAAATATACCAAAAGACGGGTGCAAGGAAGAGAGCAGAAAAAGTGAGGTCCAAAATGGTTCGCGGAGAGACCGCGCACAAGGCGGTTCCGAAGTCCGAACCCGCTAGGGAAATCCCTGAAAGCGTTGAAGGTCGTGTCGCTACGGGATACACGGATCTTGATAGATTGTTGTGCGGCGGGATACCCCGGTATTACGCGGTAATCTTGACTTCACCGTCGTGCGATGAAAGGAATCTGTTGATCAAGAGCTTTCTTGAGGCTGGAACAAGACAGGGTGAAGTCACATTCTACGTTGCCATCGACCCTTGCTGCGTAGCGCTAAAGACAGGCGCAGAGGAATTCCATCCGAACTTCTGTCTTTTCGTCTGCAATCCTCAGGCAGACTCAATCGTCAAAAGCCGACCTAACGTATTCAAGTTGAAAGGCGTCGAAAATCTTAATGAAATTGGCATCGCTTTAACTTCTGCGATACGGAGAATAGATGCGACTATCAAGGGGCCGAGAAGGATTTGCATTGAGATAATCTCAGACGTTCTCCTGCAGCATCATGCAGTCCAAACCAGAAGGTGGCTGACGGGGCTTATCCCAGAATTAAGGTCAGCAGGGTTCACGACATTGGCAGTGATGGATCCTGAAATGCATTCTCCCCAGGAAGTCCGAGCAATCTTGGATCTCTTCGGGGGCGAGATCAACATACGTGAGAAGGAACCTGGTAAGGGCTCTGGAAAGTATTTGAAGGTCAGGAAAATGGTTGATCAGAAATATATGGACAACGAGTTGCTTCTAAGTAAAGAGAACCTGCAGAAGTGAAGTTGACCTCGAAAGGCGCCGTAGCTTTGTCAAAGACGCACGGGGGTAAATCTGAACCCAACCGGCCCAGAACTCAACAGACAGACTTTTCGGAAAAAGTTGTAGCCAAACTCGGAGATCATGGGATACTATGAGGTTTGTTGAAGGCTGTGATTTCCGAGAGTTCAGTGGATATTTGGCAAAACTCGGGCAGTATACAGCGAAGGGAGAGCTTGACAGGTTAAGGAGTCATCTTGAAAGTGGACGATTAAATCTTATCGTGTTTAGAGAGAATGATGAAATCATTGACCACGCGATTTGGCATGAAACCAATACAGAAGAGCACAGAAAGGGCGAGCCTAGAGAGAAGGAAGACAAGGACATCCTGCATGGATTCTTGGGGAAAGAGAAGGATTTCAGCGAACTCCACGAACTGTGGTTGGAGAAGGAGGACAGAGGGAAAGGGTATGGAAAGCTGTTCTTCGATTTTTTTGAGGACTATATGAGAAGGAGAAACTATGATTCACTTGTCTACTATGCATTTGACCCTGCTGCTGTAGCTATATGTCGAAAACGTGGATACAAAGAAGCCTACGGTCTGAAAGAGGCAGGACCTTACGGAAAAATTGAAACCATGTACGTCTTCTACCTGAGACTAAGGAAGAACTGACGAGTTTCAGACTCTCTTCAACAATCCTGGGGTAAAGTTTTATCCAAACCAAACCAAAATGTGCTATTTCTGGAAACCTTTCCTTCCGAATGGCATTTCATGCTCCACATATCTGTGGTTAAGCATCTTCTTGATTCGAAGAAATTTCTCTGTTTCCTCGCTTGATTCTTTCTCGTAGAGGCTGATTTCACCTTCGAACAAGCCCACAATAGCCTGAACTTCTTCTGGACTATGCATGTGGGGGTTCATAGCCGCTAGGGTCGTGAATCCTTTTGACTTCAGTTCCGGCAGAAGGCTATCTAGCCATTTTCGGGTTTGGACAGCATGATGCAGCAAGAGAATGTCCGAGATGATTTCAATGCAGGCTCTTCTGGGAGCGGATTTTCCATCGAGTCGTCGGAGCACACCGGCCAAAGCGATATTTATGTCGTTAAGGTTCTCGATTCCCTTACACTTGAATACGTTCGATGAACTTCTCATGATAATGTCTGCCCGAGGATTGCATAGGAGCAAATAGAAGTTCGACTGAAATTTCTCTGCGAGATTCTTTGCTTCGCCAGGATTCGTCGTAACATACAACGTGGCTTCTCCGCTTTCTGCGCCAGCTTCGAGAAATCTCTTGACAAGAAATTCCTTCTCGTCACAGGAGGGGGAACTAAGTACGACTGCGTAATTCTGAGGAACCCCTCCAAACAGCAGATCGTCTAGCCCGCCATATCCAGTGCTGATGCGACCAGGGAGAGCAGCTTCCGGAATTTGAACGGTCACTGGTTCGCGTAACGCAGCGAAAAACCTCTGCATTCTTCTGTATGTTTCTAGATATTCTAGACCCCATTTCGTTGCCCTGTACTGTTTGCGGCCTCCAATATCAATTTCTTTTATGAACCCATGAGAAACCAGCAATTCCAAGCTTTTCTTCGCTCTATCAATTGGAAGGTTTGATGCGTACGACACTCTTGTTATAGAACAAACCCCCTTCCTTGAAATTGCATCTACAATATCCGCGTAAATGTCGTACTTTGTCCTTCTTTGTTCGCTCAAGTGAGTTCGTTCTCCGATTTCCCATAACTACTAATCATTTCAATCTTAATCTTGCTTACGGTCTAATACAGGTGCTTTGACTGTTGATGCTTTATGTTAACTGGAGCGCGTGGTTTCACTTCTTCATCACGGTCTGTAGTCACAATATGTGAGTTTCGTATAATAAGCACGCATGCCAGTGTCACGTATTAGTGATGCAGAGTGACCATTCGAACAACCGTTCCTCCAAGAAGTAAGAGAATACTCGATAATGTTGAAGGAGATCTGGTAGTAGGCAAAGAAACAGTAGTCAGTGGAACAGGAACACCAGCCACTGTAAGAGTGTCAGGCACCGTTTACTGCGAAGGAGAAAACCTTTTCGAGTGTAGTCTCACAGCGGAGAGGCTTGAAACCGAAGGCGATCTGGTAATCCGTGGAGATCTGACAATAACAAATGACATTCAAGTTGAGTACGGAGAGATGGTGGTTTACGGTAACCTTGCAGCAAAGGACGTGGATGTCGACGCGTCCCTGGTTGTAAACAAAGACTTGCAGGTAGAGAATATTGACGTGGGCGGAAGCTTGAAGGTCGATGGAAAAGTGAAAGCGGAAAACATCGACGTCGGAGGAAGCTTTGTGTCAAGAGGACCGGCTGAAATCGATAGAGTGGACGTAGGAGGAAGCGTCATGATAGATTCTGAAACAAGCATAGAAGAACTGGATGTTGGCGGCACTGTGAAAATCCTGAGCGGAAAAATCCGCAAAATAGACGTAGGCGGCAGTTTCGAATCCAAAGGTAAATTGGAGTTTGAAGAGATAGACGTTGGCGGAACTGTTTGTCTGGGTGACAAGAGCAAAGGAAAAAGCATAGAGGTGGGAGGCTCATTCAAAGTGGAAGGCGACTTGGAATTTGAGGAGATAGAGGTGGGAGGAAAGGTTGAGATAACGGGATCAGGTAAAGGAAAAGAGCTTGATGTAGGAGGAAAAGTCGAGGTAGGAGGGTCACTAGAAATCTCAGACAGCCTTGAAGTAGGAGGCAAGGTGGAAGTGCATGGTGAGGTTTCAGCAGGGAAAATTGAGATTGGCGGATTCCTAGAGGCAAAAAAGGCAAAGGCAGAAGAGAGCATCGAAGTTGGTGGAGCAATCATCACCAATGAAGGAGCCGAAGCTCGTTACATCGAGATCGGAAAACGCGGCAGAATTCGAGGGGCTGTGAAAGGTGACAGAATTGTCATAAGCGAGGACGCGCGGGCAGAAGACATCTATGGCAAAAAGATACTTCTTGAGAGAGGCGCAGAAGCGAATAATGTATACGGCGAAAGTATAACTATCGAATCACATTGTCGCATAAACGGTGAAGTCATATATACAGGTGATTTGCGAATAGGGGATCATGTCTCGCTGGCCAATGAACCTAGAAAAGTGGGCTCACTTCCTGAATGAGCCCTTACGCTCTGGGCGTTACCACTTTCAACCATCAGGCTTCTTCGGCGAATAAAATAGTAGTGGGCACGGGTGTTCCTAAATTATTCTGAAGTTGTATAACGTGGGTCTAGTATCCTTTCTTTTGCGGTGAGCAATGAAGAGAGCGCGCGCTAGCCAAGTAGTTCGACTCTTGCCCCCAATGCTTGTCCAGGTATGCCTTTGTGGAATTTGACTTTGACAACGCCTTTCTTACCGTGCAAGTCCATTATTCTGCCGATGAAGCTGTTCTTTCCATACTTCAGAACCACTTTTCGACCAATGAACTGGCCTGCCTTGGAGACAGTGTTTTCACCTATGATTTGGATGAGGCACCAGTTTGACATTTGTGTTCTAATGCCTATTCGATAGTTCACTATTGTTCCGTAAACGGGTTGAGACATAAGCGCATACCTTTTGCAACACCCTTATAACACATGTCTCGCTCTTAAACAGGTATTCCTTATTGATTTGAGGGTACTCTGTTTATAAGTCCCGACGCGAACCTTAATGTAGCGTGTAAGAAGAGTTCTTTGCACAGCAATATACTAGGAGTTGAGAAAGTCATTGTACGAGAAAGAGATGCATAAGGCAGTCTGTGCTGATTGTGGAAAAGACTGTGAAGTCCCATTCAAGCCTGATCCAAGCAGACCTGTTTACTGTCGAGATTGCTATTCGAAACGAGAACCACAAAGAAGAAGATTCTAAGTTAAGCCAACAACTCTAGCTTAGTATCATTTTTCTTCCATTTCTCACATTTTGCAATTACGCTCAAAACCAATAGAGGTGATTTACACGTCCCAAAAAAGAATGTTCGAAGTCATATGTACGGACTGTGGTCACGCCACCACTGTACCTTTCAAGCCTACGGTAGGCAAACCAGTTTACTGTAGGACATGCTTCTCGAAACACATGCTCAAGCAATCAGAAAACAAGGGTATGAACTCCAGTTTTGACTCGAAACAGGCATGGGCACGACGAGGAGACGACTGGAAAGGAAGAAAGGAGCAAGAGCCCACCAGTGTCTTCAACCGGTAACGCTGTACTCTCAGGCAGAAACGATTCTGAGCGCACCAAGACCAAAGGCCGAAAGACTCGAAACACTTGCTGATCTGAGCGCAAGGTTGTGCTAGATGGCGCTTTCACAAATCCTCCCCCATAGACCTATATACTTGGCGACTCATCCTTTATTAGTTAGGATTCTCTAGAGGAAGAGTTGAACTGCGAAGTACGCTTTCTCTCTGATCGTTCTGACTGGTCACGACCCTTAGGTAACCATGTTCTGATGGTTCTGGAGGTGGAAAAAAAATGGGTAAAAGAAAAGTGATAAACGAAGAAAACCTAGAAAACATGTTGTTCCCAAGCAAAAATGACGTGCTAGGAATTGCAGTCAAAATGCTTGGCTTCGACCGAATCATGGTTAAGTGCCAAGATGGCAAGGAACGATTATGCAGAATCCGAGGCAAACTGAAAAGACGCGTATGGATCCGAGACGGAGACATCGTGTTGGTCTCTCCTTGGGACTTTCAGTCAGACAAACGAGGCGACATATTTTGGCGGTACAGAAAGAACCAGACTGAGCAATTGAGGCTCAAAGGCTACCTCACCATGTAGATGCTGTGAGGGCTTTCGAAATTGACCAGCATTTCCGAAACAGGTAAAGTATGGAAAATGAGTGAGAGGTCTTGAGGAAAAAAAACTCGCCAGCCAGCGAGTATCTCGCGTTTCTTTCAGCAAAATACGAGGTTGACCCTGACAGGCTCTTCTCCGCGTTGATCTTGGCAGAAGAAAGCAAAAAGTCCGTGTGTGGGGACCTTTCGATCGAGCGGCGAGGCGAAACGCGAGAAAAGGTCATGTTTCTGATTCTGAAGAGTTCTAAAGTTGTTGCGCAGCTTTCAGTATTCAAGGAATTCCTCTTAGAGGATGGCCATCCCATCAAGGATTTCATGGGGACGGAAAAGATTCGCAGATTCCTGACCAAGAAGGCTAGGCAGTCATCGGGTCTTCCAACAAGAGATTTGCGGAGCGGGATGACGCAGGTTTGTCTGAAAGCCAAGGTTTTGGAGATTCCGAAGCCAAAATTAGTCTACACGCGCTATGGAAATTGCGCGAGCGTGGCAAATGCCCTGATAGCAGATGAAACCGGAACGATCAGACTGTGTCTTTGGAACGAGCAGATACGTTGCATTTCTGCTGGAGATACCATTCAGATCGAGAATGCAAGGGTTTCTACGTTCAGAGGCCAAAGACAACTGAACATTGGAAGAAAGGGATTACTCAACAGCGTCGACGAGTCAAGTTGTCATGTGAAAACGTTGATTAGCTCTTAAGGTCTGCTGGCCAAAGAAGAGCGACTGAGGAATAGTTAGTGAAAATTGTGAAAGGCTGGAGAAAAATGGATCGACAGCGAGGATTCGTGAATGAGACCACAGGACAGAATCTGGTTGTCACAAAGAAAGAGTTTGGAGAGCAGTACGTAGTGTTGCTGTTTCCCAGGGTAAGGGTTGATGATAAAGGAGAGATGATGTCACCAGCGTATGCGACTGCATCGAAAGCAGAAGCCTATGCGTTTGACTGGATGGAGAAGCATCCAAGAGGAGTGGAATCATCTCTCGAGCAACATTCAGGTGGAGGTGGCGAAAATGAGTAGGAGAGATAAACCTACAGGAAAAGCAATCGATAGGCAGAAGGGGCATCAAACAAGAAGAGCTCGAGGCGGAAAGAAACAGAAGAGAAGATAGGAAGATAACTTTTGTCGTACTCATTCTTGTAAACCGCGTTCACTAGCTGTATTGCAGGAAAGCTCTACTACTGAAAAACCATTGCTTACCCTTTGCTTAGGAAGTCGCTTGCTCTTGCCTGGGGGGTAGCAGGTTATGCTAAGTTTTGGGTTTTGGGGCAAGGTTTTTGTCCAGATCAAATCGACAACGTTAGAAGCTAATAGTAAGTGCAGGGGTAAAGTTTTATCCAAAGCCCACATTAGCTGAATTCATTTCTTTCTTAACCCTCTAACTGCGTTAATAATTGACAACAATACTCCAACCCGATAAATGAGTATCCCACTAAACGGTCGTCACCGAATATGATGCCAAGAACCACAAGCGTGATTCCAAGAGGCAAAAGAGCATTATCCTGAATTGCCTATTTCTTCTTCCTTTCTAGTAAAGCAACAGCGATAGCAATTGAAATAACTCCAACAGCAATGGCAATTATTAACCATAATTCTTCCATCAACACACCTTCAACAATAATGCAAGAGAAAAATACTTAAGATTTTTGGGTTTGGTTTGGGGTAAGGTCTTATCCAAATCAAAATGACGACGTTGCGGGACGGTCGCGCGACACAAGCAGTACACTAGAATGTGGGAAACTGAAAGGAAAAGAATAGGCACGTGCTAACAGATCAAATAGATGAGCAAGATCTCAATGATCCAAGCGGCATATGTGACTATTTCTTGTTCTTCCTGTACCTCGCTGGCAGTTCCGTTTTGGAATTTTGATTATGCTTTTGCTTGTTCTTCATTTCTTGAGTCCTCTTTGTTTCTTAAGCACGCATGCTTAGGCTGGTTGCTATTGACATCGTTGGACAATTATTTAAATAGCATTGATGAGGGGCTGCGCGCATGGCTGTTCCGAAAATGGCCAATAATGGTTTTAAATCCGTTTCGTATAGTTGAATTATGGACTTGTTTGATGAGCGTGTTTTGACTGTGCTCAGCGAAGGCAAGCCCAAGTTTTTCGCCCAGCTTCTGGGCGAGGTGGGTTTCGGTCGCAACACGTTGAAGCTGCATCTCAAGCGCTTAACAGCTCAGAGTCTGGTGGTGAAGGAAAAAACGGTTTCGAATGGACGGGGAAGGCCGAGATACGCCTATTTCCTGTCGCCCAGAGTTCGGCAACAAGTATCCGCTGCCCTATCAGACCCGTCGATAACGATTGTGACCTTGCCGTTCAGCCGCCTAAGACACCTCTGCAGGTTCGAGAAGGGCGGATACTGCAAGCAAATCAGAAACAAGTG
>Ga0315279_10007484_pt1 | contig 13485 bp, 9 predicted proteins | sample YL17G06_20_MG_FD_203694 | JGI IMG/M metagenome (GOLD analysis project Ga0315279, IMG submission 203694) | Sediment microbial communities from Yellowstone Lake, YNP, Wyoming, USA - YL17G06_20 | ecosystem: Environmental > Aquatic > Freshwater > Lake > Sediment | place: USA: Wyoming | collected... | reverse complement strand
CAGGTCTGTGAGGTTTCAACCAAGCCGGATGCCAAAGTCCTCGATGCGCCTTCCGTCAGAAAATACTATTGCGCTTGGAGCAAGGACTCGGGCGTGGGCAAAGACATCCGGACTTATCATCCCGAGTTCTTCCGCTGGCTGGGCTGCTAGCCCGCTCCTTTGCGCTGGGTGAGTCTCGGCATCCAACGCGGCACGGCTCTGCAATACGCCTCGTACCCGCTCCCAAACTTCTTCTTCAAGGTGGGCTCTTCGTAAAAGACCACGAAGAGATGGCAGGCTAGCCAGGCAAGAAGCGCATACGCCGCGAGCTTGAGAGATTGAAACAGGATTGCTTCGCCGCCCAGCACCAATCCCAGCGCGAGATACATGGGATTTCTCACAAATCGGTACAGGCCTTTCGCCACCAGCGCCTGGGGAGGGTCAATGGGCGCCGGAGTCCCTCGGCCGGTGAAGACGAAGTCCCAGGCACACCACAGAAAGACCATGGCGCCGAGAAGAATAGGCAGAGCGCCGGCAAATCTCGCCCTCCCCATCTCGAATTCGGCACGCGGCCCCAGCAGAAGATAGGGCACGCCCACCGCGACGAATCCGGGGGCAACAAGGGCGAATATCCCTGTCTTTAGAAGCGCCCTGGCGGTCGGCGACATCGCTTCACCTGTTCGCCCGTCAATACTAGTCCATCAGCCAGGCAAGGGCCAGCTAGCGTGGGGATTTCAGGCAGACGGGACGTAAAGCTGGGGGAAAAGTGCTGGGGCCTTGCTGAAGGCCCCCCGGAATAGAAACCGCCTAGCGGCAAACTGTGCCGCGCCCGTCTCAGGATGTTTGCCGGCGCACTCTTCCGGCCACTAGGAGGGGCGGGAAGGAAGGACTGATCGGCCCGGGTCCGGTGAAGCTGTTCTTGAGCAGCAGACCACGCACGGTGACCGTGTCGTTCACCACAAGGCCCGAAACGCCCGTCAGCTCGTCTGCGAATTCCGTCGCACTGGAGGTGGTTACCTGGACCGAGGTGATGGCGCAGGACTGGCAATCCGCGCTGAGTGGCCGGAACACGCCGCTGGCAGTGCCGAAAAGGCTGGGCAGCGTGCCCAAGGTAAAATTCGGATCGCTGGTCGCCGTCACCTGGGCCGTGAAGGTTCCTTTCTTAAGCGTCAGCGTGTCCGCGCTCGCGGTGCAGCCGTCCGCAATCGTTGCGCAACCCGTGGGCGCCACCACCATGCTTCCGCTCGTCACATTGACCTCAAGTGTTTGTCCGGCCAGGAGGTCGGCGCCGGTCGCAAAAGTCAAGGAGCCGACCGAGAGATTTCCCGCGTCAATCGCGAACTGCACGTTAGTCGGATCGGCGGTCACCGTAACAAAGCTGCCGTTTGGCACGCTGGACAGGTTCTCCTCCTGTTGCACCAGCAGAACGAACTCGGTAGCGCTGTTCTTCACCTGGACCACGACTCCCTGCATTGTCTCCCCGCCCGGGGAATTAACCAGCTCGATTCCCTTGGCAAAGAACTCGGCCGTCTGTGCGGCCGGCAAGCGCAGTTCCACGTCCGCTTCGACGATTTGGTCGTTGGCCAGCGTGTCGCAGCTCAACCCTTCGAGATCGGTCGTACTATCGAAGCCGATGTTCGCGAGGGCCAGCCCGGTCAGCGAGTCGGTTAACGTAAAGCTGCCCGTAGGGCAAGTCTTCGTCAGGTTGCTGACCTTGCCGCTGGTGTCTTTCAATTCCTCAATCGTCTGCTGAGACGTGGCGGACAGTTTCACCAGCGTGACCACGGGGGAGATGCCCGTAATGGTAGTCCCCGAGGACTGGATCGAATCGCGGAGGTTGAAATCGACCAGGAAACCCACGTTGCTGTCTGCGGTCACGCTCAAGGCGCTCGCAAACGTCGGCGTAACCGTAGCCAAGCTGAGCGGCAAAGTAGTGGGGGCTTCCAGCACCTGGACCGAACCGTCGGCCGCGAGGAACTTCAGCACAGGGTTAGCGAACGTCAGCTTGACCCCCGCGTAGGTACGGGCTTCGATGGACTTCAGACTGAGGAAGGCCGGCTGCAACTGGAGTTGGCTCAGCTCAATGTCCACCGGCGCACTGAGAAGCGAGACTTGAGGCGAACCCTGGCATTCACCCGTGGCACTGACTGTTGGACAGAGGGTGGCGTCGCTGAGGGTGATCTCGAAAGTCAGAATGGTGGTCCCCGCCGGCGGAGCGTCCGCGATAAAGACATAGGCGTGCCCCGAGGTGGTACCGACAGGTGCAGGCGGTGTCCCTCCACCGCTGCACGACAAGTTCACCAGGGCCAGACCAAACAACAAGGCTGCTGCTGCCGTCTTTCGCAGAGCTGAGATGTTCATACCTACCCCCTGCAATTCACCGCCTTCGCGTTCCCTGTCCCCCCGCTGGCACGTAGGATACCACGTTTCCTAGGGGGAACAGTATCGAGGGTTGGCCGCGCTCTATCTTCGTGGGTAGGCCGCCGCCGGCATCACTGGGCGCTAATGGCCCTGGCTTTCGATTTCCGGCTGGCGCGCAGCGCCTCCCGCGCCAGCTCTTCCGGAGGCGTCAGGACGGCCTGGAACGCCCCGTCAATCGAGATCGGAACGGAAGTGACCTCGGCGATCTGCTTATCGACAAGCTTCACTTTGAGCATGAGGCCACGACGGGTACCCGCTGCCTTCTGGTCAAAAACGAAATTCCCCAGGCTGTAGGCGATCCATCGCCCGCGATACGGTTCGACAGGTTGGACGACGTGCGCGTGGCTGCCCACGACCAAGTCGGCGCCAGCGTCAATCACGCGGTGCGCCAGCCCCACCTGGCTGGGCTGCGGTCGGGTGGCGTATTCGCTTCCCCAGTGCAAGGCTACCACTACCAGGTCCGCCAGCGGGCGCGCAAACCGGATGTCGGCCAGCACGCGGTCCGGCTCCAGCCACGCCACGCCCGGCGTGTCCGGCGCGGCCATCGCGTTCTTGGGCACGACATTCACATAAGCCAGAAAGGCGAGTTTCAACCCTGCGAGGTCAATCAATTGGGGATAATGAGCTTCCAGGTCGTTCGCACCTGCGCCCACCGGCACAATTCCCACCTCGCGGAGCCGCCGCAGCGTGTCGAGCAAGGCCGGAGCCCCCCAGTCGTACAGGTGGTTGTTCGCCACCGACACCACGTCGAAGCCCGCGCGTTTCAGCCCCTCGATGGCCTTTGGGTCGGCGCGAAAGGAGTAGAGGTGATACCGGTTGCGGCCCACGTCAGACACCGGACACTCGAGGTTTCCAAAGGTCAGGTCCGCCGCGGCGAGCGTGGTGGCGATTTTCTGAAAGGGATAGGCCCAGTCACTCTCCGACTTCATCTTTGCGCCCACGCCGCGGGAGAGCATCACATCGCCCACAAACAGCAGCGTGCGCTCGCGCAGGGCCGGGGGCGCTTGCTGGGCGAAAGCGCTCGACCACGGCAGGCACAACGCGGCCAGCATGACCGCGAGGCGAGTTGCGGGAGGAAACTGAAACCTCATCCGAACCTTCCGGGCAAGAGGGGACAACTCAGCGCTGCCGCGCGAGCCTACGGTCGCGCCGGAGGGCGGCGAACGCTACTCCCTGCTTCCCAAAGCTACTTCAGGTTTTCCGGAATCAGGTATTCGACCAGAACCAGATCGTGCCACTCGTTTCCGAGTTTGCCGTGCTTTTCGTGAATCCCCACTTCTTTCCAGCCCATCAGTTGGCAGAGTTTGCGGGCCGGCTGGTTCTCAGACATGACACGTCCCACCAGCTTGTGGTAGCCCTTTTCGCGCGCCACACTCTGCATGGCCTTCATCAATTCCTGGCCCACACCGTGGCCGCGCAGGCTGCGGTCAATATAGAGGGAGAGTTCCGCGATGCCGTCATAACAGTGGCGCGGGCTGTAAGGCGTGAGCGAGGCCCAGCCCATCAGGGTGTGCTTGACCTCCGCCACCAAGACCGGATATCTGTCCGGCCTCGCCACTAGCCACAGGTAGCGTTCCTCGGGCGTGACATAGGCATTCTCGAACGTCGCCGCACGGTCCTGCACACCCTGGTTGTAAATCCGCGCAATCTCCTTGGCGTCATCTACCCGCGCCGGACGAATCTTCAGAGGGCCGCTCCATTCAGTCATTCATCACCTGCCCAGTCCCAGAATAACTGCCGCCCGAGGATTCTATCCCAGTTCATGGTGCGGAGTCGATGCGCGATGCGGGAGCCAGCTCGGGTCTGGGGCCTCAGCAGGCTCGAGGCCTGCCCGTCCACCGGCCAGGGTCGTAGGTCAGTGGATCGGAGTCTCAGCCGAGGAGATGGTCGAACCCCTTGACAAACAGTCAGGCCGGGGGTAGAGTGGCAGGCGAAGAAAAGGCGAATATGCGCCGAAACCCACCGCGCGGCGAAATTCGCGTCGGGCCGGCGGGGTGGTCCTACGCCGATTGGGACGGCACCGTCTATCCGCGCCCGAAGCCGCCCGATTTTCACCCGGCCGCGTACCTGGCGCGCTTCTTCGACACCATCGAAATCAACACCACGTTCTACTACCCCCCGCCCCCCAAAACGGCCAAGGGCTGGGTGAGCAAAGTGGCGGCGAATCCCAATTTCAAATTCACCGCCAAGCTTTGGCAGCGCTTCACCCACGACCGCAACGCAAGTCGTCAGGAAGAAAAGGTCTTCAAGGAAGGCCTGGCGCCATTGCTCGAGGCGGGCCGGCTGGGCGCCCTGCTCCTGCAGTTTCCCTGGTCGTTCAAGAACACCCGCGAGAACCGCGAATACCTGGGCGGGCTAGTGGTGGAATTCATGGAATACCCGCTCGCGCTCGAGGTGCGCCACGACTCCTGGAACGAGCCGGAGACTTTCCGGCTGCTCGCCGAGTTGGGCGTCGGCTTCTGCAACATCGACCAGCCGGTGCTTGGGCGCTCGATCGCGCCGACTGACCGCTCCACGGCCGCGGTGGGCTACGTCCGGCTGCACGGACGTAACTACGAACACTGGTTCAGTTCCGAGGAGCATCCGGAAGAGCGTTACGACTACCTTTACAGCATGGAAGAACTGGAGCCCTGGGCGCAAAGGATCAGGAACATCGCCGCGCGTGCTGACGTCACCTACGTCATCACCAATAACCATTTCCAGGGCAAGGCTATCGCGAACGCCCTGCAATTGATCAGTCTGCTCACCCACCAACCTGTCCGCGTGCCGGAAACCTTGCTGGCGCGCTACCCGGAACTGGAGAAGATCATCGAGCCCGGAAGCGTCACCCTCCAGCCCCGGCAAACCGACTTGACCTTTGAAGCCTCGCTCCCCCAGAAAAAGGACGTTTGACAGTAAAGGACACAGACAGCCGTAGCAACTCCTACCCTCCTCTATTCTCGTCTCACATTTGACCTTCACAGGGGGATACGATGTACCTTTCCAATTCCAGTTCCAGAGAAGGTTTGACAGTCTTGCAAGCTCGCTGCTACGATGCGAGATTGCGCGATGGATTGAGGGGCAGTCTGTGACCGCTGCCATCGACACGACAGCCAGTGCGCAGCGTGTGGTGGCTCCCCAGGAGTCTTTAGACTTTGAACTTTTGACTTTAGACTTTTGTTCACCCCTGCCGTCCCCGTCGTCTAGCCCGGCCTAGGACATCGCCCTTTCACGGCGGTAACACGGGTTCAAATCCCGTCGGGGACGCCACGCCTTTTCAAGCAATTACAGCGGCTTCCTCGCCCGGGCCACAAAGGAATTGATTTCTGTGAGCGGCCGCGGGTTTTTTGATCCACTTGGAGAGTTAGTTTCCGGCAGAATCTAGGAATCGAGGAGGAGGTTTTGCCGTGAAGCGGAAGCGATTTTCTGTGGAGCAGATTGTGGCGGTGCTGAAGCAGGCGGAGGTGGGAGTCCCCGTGACGGAGCTGATCCCTAAAGTGGGGATCTGGGAACAGACTTTTTACCGGTGGAAGAAGCAGTACACGGGGCTAGAGGTTGACCAGGTGCGGCAGCTGAAGCAATTGCAGGAAGAGAACGTCCGGCTGAAGCGGTTGGTGGCGGACCTGACGTTGGACAAAGTGATGCTCCAGGATGTGCTGGGAAAAAAACTCTGAAGCCCTCGCGGCGACGCCCGGTGGTCGCGCATCTGTGCGGGAGTTATGGAGTCAGCGAGCGACAGGCTTGCCGGGTGGGTCGGCTGAACCGAGGGAGGTACCGGTATCGCAGCCACCAGGATCCACGGACCGCCTTGCGGTTGCGCATCCGAGAGATCGCCCAGGCTCGCGTGCGTTACGGATAGCGGAAGATCCTGGCGCTGCGCAACCGCGAGGGCTGGAAAGTGGGAAGATATCTGGTGTCCCGACTCTATCAAGAAGAGGGATTGCCGCTCCGGCAGCGGCGGCGACGCCGGCGCCGGGTGGCGGTCCACCGGCGGGAGCGACGGAAGCCGACCGGACCAAACCAAGTGTGGAGTTTGGACTTCGTGGCTGACCAGTTGGCCGACGGACGGCGGTTTCGTGCCTTGACCGTCGTCGATGTGTTCACGCCAGAGAGCTTGGCGATCGAGGCGGGCCAGAGCCTGAAGGGAGAGGACGTCGCCAAGGTGTTGAACCGGATCAAGACGCAACGGGGAGCGCCGAAGATGCTGTTCTGCGATAACGGAAGTGAATTTTCCAGTCAGGCGATGGACTTGTGGGCCTATCAGAACGGCGTGCGGATCGACTTCTCCCGGCCCGGCAAGCCCACCGACAATGCGTACGTCGAGTCGTTCAATGGCACCTTTCGGCAGGAGTGCCTGAAGGCCCCTTGGTTCATGACGCTGAGTGAAGCCAGAGAGATTATCGAAGCTTGGAGGTGGGAGTACAAGGAGAGCCGACCTCACCGGGCTCTGGGGGAGCGGACGCCGAACGAATTCGCCTGGCAGGGCGCGGCTAGCCGCGACCTGACAGGCCCCGAAGGAGCCGAAAACTCACTCTGCAGCTGGAACAAAAAACCCAGACCATCCACGAGCCCCGGAGACTCACATTATGATTGGTACAGAAAACGGGGGCAGGTCAGTTCTGCAACGCGCTGTGGGGCAGCTGACAGTAGTGGATGTTTTCATGCCTGAAAGTCTCGTGATCGAAGCTGGACAGAGCTTGAAAGGCGGCGACGCCGTGGGTGCCCTCCACCGTCCCAGAGCAGAGCGCGGCGCGGAGTACAGGCCGTGCCCGGCGTTACGAACGATTCAGAACTGGGCGGGCTCACTTGTTGGTCTGTTGGGCAGGATTCGGATGCTGGGGTGTCTGGGATTCCAGCATCCGCAGAGCAGACAGGGCGATCCTATTGTCAGGTTCAAGCTTGAGCGCTTCCCGGAGTTGTCGCTGAGCCTCGGCGTACTTTCCCTGTGAAGCCAAGGTTAGACCTAGGTTCAGGTAGGCCTGGGCGTACTGTGGGTTGACTTCGATGGCTTGGCGGAATAGCTCAACCGCTGCCGAATGGTTTCCCACCCTTCCATAGAGCGTGCCGAGGTTGTTCTTGGCCTCCGCGTAGGCTGGGGATATGGCGAGGGCGGCTCTAAATTCTTTCTCTGCTTCGGCTACCTTGCCATCTGCCATGTAAGAAATCCCCAACTGGTTGTGAGCTTCAGCAACATTAGGCCCCAGCTCGATCGATTCTCGCAGCTCGCGCATCTCGCCCGCGGTGTCGCCGAGTTTTGCCAACGCCAGTGAAAGGTTATAGTGCATGCCAGGGTCACTGGGCTTGAGTTTCAAGGCCTCCTGGTAAGCTTCTGCTGCCGCCTTTGCGTCGCCCTTCTGCAGAAAGTCATTCCCCTTAATGCGAAGCAGCTCAAAGTTCCAATCCTCGTCGCTCCGAAACCGCGCGCGCTCAAAGGCCTTCGTTTCTTCCTTAGAACGTTGCAGGTCTTTCTTCTTTGCATAAATGAGGCCCAGCTCATAATGAGCTCCTGGTGCCCTGGGATTCAGCTTTACGGCAGCCTCCAATTGTTGCTGGGCTTCTTCGAGATTGCCGGAGCGAGCCAGCACCAGCCCCAAGTTGTACCGAACTTCATAGCTGTCAGGTTTCAAGGCCAGCGCATGGCGCAGTTCTTCCACCGCCTTCATCAGGTCGCCCTGCCTCCGATAAGCGTGGCCCAGGATGAGGTAGCCCTCATAGTCTCCTGGCAAGCGGCGCGTGTATTCCTGGGTCAAGGGGACCGCGGCGCCGGCCTCCCCTAGTTCGAGCAACGTCTTGGCAAGGGAGAGCCGGGCCCCGTCATTCTTTGGGTCGAGCCGCAGAGCCTCCTCGTATTCAATCTTGGCCTCCTTATACCGAAGGTGCTTGGCGCATTCATTGGCGAGGTTGTAATGCGCCTCGGGAGACTTCGGATACGACGTTACAAGTTTCCGAAGCTCCGCCACGGCCTCGTCGGTTTTCCCTAGCTGATCTAAAGCCGCGCCCAGCGCCAGGCCGAGTTCAATAGTCTGGTCCTGCGGGGGTCTGAAAGTCAGAGCACGTCGCAGGTAATAAATCTCCGCAGTGTATTTCTTCTGCGAATGAAGAACCCGGGCCAGGTTTGATGCCGCGCTGATAGAGTGGGGCTCGAGTTTCAGCACGGATTTGAATTCTTCGGCTGCGGCCTCCTCCTCCCCTAGAGACGCAAGTACCAGACCAAGGGCGTTATGCGCCGGAGCGTAGTCCGGCTTCTGCCGGACAATCCGGCCCAGTTCGCTCTGAGCTCGCTCCTGCTCGCCCGCACGTGCTAATGCCAAACCCAGGTTGTACCGGGTCTCCCAAGACTCGGCATCCAGGCGGAGAGCGGCATCGAAGGCCGGTATAGCACAGCGGAATTCTTGACGATTACTGAATTGCAACCCGAGCAGATTGTATCCCGCAACCGAGGGTTTGGCAGCCAGGGTTTCCAGAAGTTCTGCAATGTCATGAGATTCGTTCGCTAAGGGCTGACAGGAATTGGGCAGAGTGAAGGTCACGGTTGCCTGTGTGGTGCTGCTTTGTGTCGCTTCCGAGGTTTTCTGGGCAGAGGAAGAGCTGGGTGCAGACATGGTCAACAGAACGCTTCCCACAATCTGCATCATCAGCCTCAGCCAGGGAAGCGGTCTCACCACCCAACGCCGGTTGTATATGCTCTTCAACGCCACCTCGCGGCCTTCTCCAGACAGTCTGAGGGTTCGGAAGAGCAATTTCAAGGCAAATTAGGTCTGTTGTACTGTGTTCGCTCCTTGCTTGATGAAACCCGAGTAGGGACCAACAGCGATGCTTTCCGGCATATCCGGAATGGCCAGGGTGGAAGCCACGCTTTGTCCTTTGTTGCGGCTCTTCCCGAGCAAGGAAAGGAGGATGTTCACCAATCAGGACCGGCGGAGGGACACCGCCGAAGGTTCTCACTCAATGTCGTTTCACACAACTCGGTACCAACGCTGGCCTAAGCCCGATACCAAACGTTTCTCACCTTTTCAGTCTTAAGGAGACGACATGGTGTATCTGTTTTAGGTGTGAAAGCACTGCGCGAAGACAAGCTTTCGTCGCTGGAGTCATGAGGGAGCACCGTGGCGATGCTCCCATAAACGATAACAACCCGGAGAGCCGAGAAGGCCCTCCTCTAGGAAGCGGGTTCGATGCGGTAGCTCTCTTCCGGCTCGGTTGAGAACTCTACTAAATCACCTTTCAGCACGGTCTTTGTCGGTTGATGGTCCCTCAGCCGAATGACGCGGACCGTCTTGTTTGGCCAGGGATTGATCATACGCACCACTGACCCCTTCTCACTCAAGAGTTCCGCTGTTGACACAGCCTTCCCATCGTAGCTTGCGCTCACGAGGAACGCGCCCACCGCGCGCAGGTTGCGAAAACTTGCCGCGCCTAGGCGCCGAGTGTTCGGGAAAAGGCGGATGACACCGGTGTAGCTCTGGAGCAGGCATTCGTTGAGGACAGCGGGAAGGGAGAGGTTCTCGATCCACACTCCCATGCGCATCATGAAGTCGAAATCCACGTTATCGTCGTAGCGGCCGTCGATCTGTCGTGCGCGGTCGTTGACGATGCCGTCTGGCATCTGGCAGTAACTGACCTCGCGCTTAAACCAGTCCAGGTCCAGCATGCCGAGCCGGGCGCGAATCAGCGGTTGATAGACGATGTCGTTTCCACCTTCCAGCCGAATGGTGTGAGCCGTCCGCCGCGCGATCTCGAGGTGCTCCTCCCCGCGGCCGATCCCAACTTGCTCGCCGGGAAAGACCGGCGCCAAGGTCACCGGGACGTTGTAGACATGCTCGGGGGGGGCGTTCAGCACATCCGCCCAGACCTCGCCGAACGGCCCGCGGACTTTCGGATAAGGCGCGAGATTGGCGCGCACTTCCTGCCACTTCGGGCGTTCGCCGGCGTCGAGTCCGAGAATCTTCGAGGCTTCGACAGTCGCATCCAGCAGGAATTCCGTGAGCGCCAGGTCCATGATGCAGTCTTTGTTTAAACGGAAATCCGCGGTGCAGCCCCAATTCTCAGGCGAGGCGCTGGGAACGATGTGATACTTGCCGTCCGCTTCTTTCGTCACAAAGGCGACCACGAACTGCGTGGCCGCGCGGAGCAGCGGATAGACCCTTTCCAAATATTCCTTGTCAAGCGTGTACAGGTATTGCCACCAGAGGCTCTGCACGGTCCACGGCGTCTCGCAGATCTCATAGCCCCAGGGAGGCGCGGGGTAAGGCACCACGCGGCTCGGAACCGGATATGCCGAGTGCGGGAAGAATGCGCCAGGGTAGCCGAGTTTTTCCCTGGCATAGGCTTCGGACATCGGCAGCAGGTTCTCGACGAGCTCGACGTAGGGCAGATGCTGGTCCACGTGGTTGCTGGAAAATACTCCCCAAAAGACCTGCTGGGTGTTGTAGTTCATGTGGTAATCGCCGTGCCAGGCCGTGCCGATCTTGCCGCTTGTCCAGTTGCCAAAGAGCCCCGGGCAGACTTTGCCCTTCCGCAAGCAGCAGGCCAGAAGGTATTGGTTGTAATACCAGATCCTTTCAAGCTCTTTGTCCGCAAACTCGACGGCCGAACGTGACCAGAAATCATGCCAGTGTTTTTCAGTTTCCTGCTGCAGTTGCTTCACGGGGACTTGCGACAAACGCCTCACCTCGGTCTTCGCGAAGCTGACGTTGTCGGCGTGGTCGCGCGGCGTGAAAAGCGTGAGATCCAGGCGGAAAGGCTGGTGCTTCTGGCTGCGCAGAAACACACTGGGAGGCCCGCCGGTAGGCCAATACATGAACTGGCTGCGGCCGCCCAGCTTTTTCAGTTGCTCCTGGCTTTCGGCAAGACCTTCGATGGTCCAGGAGCCTTCCAGGCGGCCGCTCAAGGCAAAGTTGCGGTCCTTCTCGGTGCGGGGTGGGTTGGGATTCTCTTGAGTAGGGACGGTCACAGGAAACCATTGATATCCAGAGAACTCGGCGAAACCTTCGCCGGTCGTGCCGTCAATTTCCGGTGGCGGGAGTTGCGCGTCTGCGTCGAGGTTCGGGCAGTAGGAGACTGATACGAAGGGCACGGGCCCGGCGCTCGAAACGGAGATGTGGCCGGTGGTCCAGTTCACGAAGCATTTTACGGTCAACCTGCGACGCTGGCCGCGCAGGTCATCGTGCACAAGGTCGAGGGTGAAAAGGCCGCTCGAGGGGTCGAGCATCTGGCGCAGGAGGCTGACTTTTCGTGAGTCCCAGTGAATCCAGACAATGCCGCAAGGCCAGGGACGCGGCCACGACTTCGCGTAAGAGGAAGTTACCTTCTCGGTGTATTCGCGGAAGAAGTCTATGCTGGATTCCAGGTAAAGCATATCGGGCTTGCCCAGGCGTTTCGCTTCTTCACTGGCGCGCTCCCAGAGCTTCAGGAGATCTTTGAAAGGCAGCACGTATTGATAGTGGTCTTCGCTGACGCGGATATCCCAGGAATCCTCCTTGCCGATGTGAAGGCCCAAGGCGTCAGGGCGCACCGTGACGCACAGCCCGACATCTCCGTTGCCGAGGAGCATGCCTTCGAAGAAATCCGGCCCCGGCAGATCACGGATGATGCGGTGGCGCCGGGCGATTTCGTAGGCCTCGAGAGTTTTGCCGGAGGGCGCGCTCGAGACTGGCTCCGCCAGCATAGCTCCGGTGGTTGTAGCGGCCATCGTCTGCAGAAACCCTCGACGCGTGGTTTTCATTTTTTGAACGCCTCTTCGCCGCAGTTTAGAAATATATAAATGCTGCCGGCCAGCTACCAGTCCCCATCGCTTTCTTGAATGCCCCCGGCTGCTCAAGCATGTGCAAGATCTTGAGGCTGCGGTGAAATCTTCAAAGACCAGGCACTGAAACTCGGGAGCCGGTCAGGCAAGGTGATGGCCAGATTGTTGCCGTCTTGGGACCATTTGAGATGTTCTTCAACTCCCAGCATCTTGACGACGCCGCTTTGCGCTAGAGAGAGAAACTCGATCGCGACCCTTGTACCTGTGGGTTTCGCCACCAGGACCGCGTACAGGCTGCCTGATTTCTTCGTGAAACGGACCTCCCCACCGTCCGTCGTGCGACCTTCAGCCCGAGCCCACGGCCTCGTCCCGTAAATAGCATCGCCGTTGACCCGGAGCCATTTGCCCAGTGCCCGCACCCGGTCTTCCTGGGTTTCCGGGATGCTTCCGTCTGCTCTGGGGCCGACCGCGAGCAGCAGGTTTCCGTTCTTGCTGACGACGTCAACCAGCAGCTTAACTAACTGGTCAACAGAAAGACAGTGCTCTGGGCCCTCGGCTTGGTTGTAGCCAAACGAGAATCCCACTCCCCGCGTGGCCTCCCATTTTTTCGACGCGATCTCCCTGTAGTGCGTGTACTCGGGCGTCGTAAAATCCGAGAATTCGACACCGAATCGGTCGTTGACAAGACCCTCGGGAAACCGGGCGAAATAATCCGAAAATATCGTTTTCAGGTCACCCAACTTTGGATAGTTGATATCATTCCAGAGGATATCCGCATGGTAGCGGTCGATCAGCTCCCCATAATGAGCATCCGCGTAGCGCGCGTATTCCGCGCTCTGCGGAAGGGCAAGCTTCATGTCGGCCAGACTCGCGATCGGTGCGCCCTCAAAAGTCCAGTCCAATCCCCCGGAGTAATAGAGGCCCATTTTCATGCCGCGGGCGCGCACTGCTTGGCTCAAATCGCCGACGTAATCTCGCTGCGCTGCGAGCTGATCTACCCTGCGGTGTGGATTCAGGACGCGGCTTGGCCAAAGCGGGTATCCGTCGTGGAACTTGGTAGTGAACACCACGTACTTGCCGCCGGCCGAGTGAAAGAGATCCGCCCACTTATCGGGATCCCACTTCTTGGCCTCGCGGTTGAAGATCGGTATGAAATCCTCGTACTGGAAGTCGGCCCCGTACGTGGCTACGTGGCGCTGCCAGGTCGGCGAGTCTTTGATCTTCATGGAGTTCCAGTACCACTCCGCGTAAGGGTTCCTGTGGAACCAAACGTTGAGATCGACTTTGCCGAGTTCGCCAGTCGGAGGCGCCCAGCCTGGCACAGAATAGATGCCCCATACCGGAAACAGGCCGAGCTTCGC
>Ga0315279_10007482_pt1 | contig 13488 bp, 7 predicted proteins | sample YL17G06_20_MG_FD_203694 | JGI IMG/M metagenome (GOLD analysis project Ga0315279, IMG submission 203694) | Sediment microbial communities from Yellowstone Lake, YNP, Wyoming, USA - YL17G06_20 | ecosystem: Environmental > Aquatic > Freshwater > Lake > Sediment | place: USA: Wyoming | collected... | reverse complement strand
CTCCCTGACGGTCGCGCCTCTGATAGCCAGGAGCAGCCCATAATGCGCTATACTGCGCCTCCGGAAAGGAGTGCACGGATATGACTCGCCTGAAGATTGCAGTTGCCCTTGGCCTTTTTCTGGCGGCCGCCCCGCTTCTCTATTCACAAGCCACGCTGGAAGAACTGAGCCGGTTGAAAGACTATTCGGCGGCGCGGGCCGGCAGTTGGGACCGCACCGGCGGCAACGCCGACCGCCTCCAAATCCAGCCGGGGGAAACCGTGACGCTGGCCGACCAGCCGGGCCCCGGCGCCATCACCCACATGTGGATCACCATCGCCTCGGGCGAGACCTTCCACCTGAAAAAGCTGGTGCTGCGGATTTACTGGGACGGCGAAGCGACGCCCAGCGTGGAAACGCCCGTGGGCGATTTCTTTGGCATGGGGCTGGGCGAGTACATCGAATACCAGTCGTTGCCGCTGAACGTCGCGCCGTTGCGCTCGCTGAACAGCTACTGGTACATGCCCTTCGCCCGCTCGGCGAAGATTACGGTCACGCACGAGGGCACGCAGCCGGTCGGCGCGTTCTATTACAACTTCGACCTGCGCAAGCTGAAGTCGCTGCCTCCCGGCGCCGCCTACTTCCACGCCCAGTACCGGCAGGCCTCGCCGAATAAAGGCGGCAGCGAACCGTGGAACGCCAACCCCGACGCCAACAAGCTGAAGAACCCGAACGGTGAGGGCAACTACGTAATGCTGGAAGCCACGGGGCGCGGCCACTTCGTGGGGGTCACCCACAGCGTGCTGCAGAACCAGGATTTCTGGTGGGGCGAGGGAGACGAGATGGTCTTCATCGACGGCGCTGCCACCCCGCAGATCATCGGCACCGGCTCGGAAGACTATTACACCGGCTCGTGGGACTTCCAGAAGCCGTTTTCCTATCTGTATGCGGGCGCGCCGCTGGTGGGCCTGGAGCGCGCCGGGAGCCGGTCGTTCGTCTACCGCTTCCACATCCCGGACCCCATCCCGTTCGAGAAGTCGATCAAGATGACGATGGAGCACGGCCACGCCAACCACCGCGCCGACAACTGGTTCACGGTCGCCTACTGGTACCAGAGCGAGCCGCACGGCGCCTTCCCCAAGCTCCCGGCGGTAAACGACCGCCTGCCGCGCCTGCAAGCGACCGGCGGCCCCGGCAACGCCGGCAAGTAGGTGCCAGGTGTCAGGTGTTAGGTGTCAGGTGCTGGTGTCAGGGTTGGTTTGAGTGATGGGGCGGCTCGTTCAGCAAACGCCGCCCTAACACCTGGCACCTGGCACCTAACACCTATTTCCGCACGGCGCGATACCCGCAGACCTTCTGGCGCCAGAACGCATCGAAGCGCGAAAGATTGGTGCCGGCGTGCGTCTGCGCGTGGTAGAAGCTGTCGCGGTCGTTCACGATTCCGACGTGCTTGAGGTTGTCGAAGAAAACCACGGTTCCCAGTTCGCTCTTGGCGGACGGCTTCGCCAGCCGCGGCAGCGACATGTAGTATTTGCGGGCCGTGGTGCGCTTGGTCAGGACGCCATTCTCCAGCATGACCCGCCAAAGGAAGCCGGAGCAGTCGAACGATTTCATCCCGCTGGACTGAATGGCTTTGCGGGAGGGCAGCGTTATTGGAAAGCGGCGGAGGTTTGCGGTATGCTCAAGGTCCCAGTGACTGTACACGTGGGTCGTCCTGGAGACCGCGGAGGTATTATGGTTGTTAAGTTGCACTCGCTCCGGCTTTGTCTTTTCCTTTTGGCACTGGCGGCAGCCTGCGCTTCCCTGCCCGCTCAAACCCAGCCGCAAGCTCAGCCCATCGGGATGGTGGCGGTGGGCAAGAGTCCCTTTGCTCTGGCGGTCCCCACTAACCAGCAGGCCATCGTGGTGAACCTGTTTCCCGAAGGCGACCCGAACAGCCCCAGCACCTGGACCAATACGAAGCTGGTGGACCTGAGCAGCAGAGCGGTCACCAGCCGACTGCGCGTTGGAACACGGCTGGTGGCGGTGGCGGTGGCCGGCACGCACGCCCTGGTGGTGAATGAAGACCAGGATTTCGTCATCGTCGTCGATCTGACCACGGCGAAAGAGTTGGTACGGATTCCCGTGGGCAGCCGGCCCAGCAACGTGATCGTGGCCAACACCCAGCTTGCCATCGCCACCAACGGCACCAGCGGCGACCTGAGCTTCATCAACCTGCAAACCAACACCGTGAGCGGCTCGCCGGTGAAGGTGGGCACGGACCCACGGGCGGTGGCGGTGCATCCGGCGGGGCAGTACGCCTACGTGGCGCTGGGCGGCGATAACGCCGTGGGCGTCGTCGATCTGCGCTCCTACACCAAGGTTGCCACGGTCAGTGTGGGCAAGAACCCGGCAGCCGTCGCCATTGCGCGCGATGGCCGGCGGGCCGTGGTCGCCAATCTGACCAACAATACCGTCTCCATCCTGAATACGGAGAACCCCGCGGCCCCGTCGGTGATTTCCACGCCGACCGGCACCACCCAGATTCCGGTGGGCGTGCAGCCCAGCGCGCTGGAGATTAGCCCCGACGGCAAGACGGCTTACGTGGCCAACCTGGGCAGCAATTTCTTCACCGCGGTCGATATCGGGAAGCTGGCGGTAGCGGGGGTGGTCAACGTACAGCGAACCGATCCAAGCAACCCGTTGCAGAAGATTTCATCGCCTACCTCCGGCCTGCGGATTGCGCCGGATGGAACGCGACTGCTGGTGACGGAGTTCCGCGACGAGTCGATGCTGCTGATCTACGACCTAAACAATATGCCGCTCTCCCCCGCCCCGGACATCGAGGTGCCGGGCGAGCCGCGGGCCAGCATATACATGGATGTGGATCCTTCCCAGGGCTGCCCGGGCTACTACACCGCCGAGGTGGCGCTGGCCGACGGGGCGCGGTCAGGCATGTGGGGAATGGAAGTGTTGTTGACGGCAGGCGCACGCTTGCTGCAAGGCGGCTTTAATCTGGGCGGCGGCTTCACCGCCAACGGGGGCCAGCCACTGGGCTTCGGCGCCTTCAACATCACCAACGCCGCCAATGAGCCGCAGACCGTGACCATCACCGTGGGGGCGCAGGCGCTGCCGACCGAGGGCTACAGCGCCGCCAACCTCGGGCTGAGCGCACAGCTTTACCAGCCGCAGGCCGACGGCAGCCGCGCACCGGTGGGCCAGGGGGCGTCGGGGAAGCCCCCGCTTTCGGTGAGCACTACTGTGAATCCGGGCTTCTACGTGGTGGAAATCAAGAGTTTGGCCGGTTCTCCGGCCGGTACTTTCACCATGGCCCTGGCAACGCAGTTTGTGGGCCGTCCAGGGGGAGCCTTTCAGGGCGGCGTGGTGGTGGGCGGTTACGCGACCCGCGATGCCAACGGGAACTCGACCATTGGATTCGGCGGTTTTTGCATCTCGGAGGCCCAAACAGTCACCATCCGCACGCTCGGCGGCCCCAGCTACGGCGAGGCCGGGTCGGGCGACCTGGTGCTGACAATCAAGGACCGTAACGGGCAGCCGATCCGCAGCATCAACAACGCCATTCCCACGTCGGGCGGGGTGGTTCTTCCCGATCCGCCGGACATGCAGGGAGCGACGCCAACAATTTATGTGGACGTCAAAGCGGCAGGGGGCGGCGACGGTAGTTCCGCGCGGCCTTTCCGCAGCATCACGGCGGCGGTGAGCAAGGCGCGCTCCGGCGACGTGATCCTGGTGCGGGCGGGCCGGTACTCGCCCAGCCTCACCGGGGAGGTGATCCCCATCGGCAGCGCGGGGACAAATATCAATCCGTTGCAGGCCAACGTAAAGGTTTTCGGCTCTGGAGCGGCGACTACGATCCTCGATGCTGAACAATCGACGACGGGCGTAAACGCTTTTGTGATCCCCGCCCCCAATGTCCGTTTCGCCGGCTTCACCGTGCGTGGCGCGCAGCAGTTCGGGGTGCTGGTCTATCAGGCCAGCGGCGTGCGGATCGACAGCAATTTCTGCACCAGCAACGGACGCGACGGCATCGGCGCCACGGGTTCATCCGCGGTAGTGATCACCGGCAACGTGTCGGTTGCCAACCAGGAGAGCGGCATCGTAGTGAGCGGGTCGCTGACGGGCACGCCCAGCAGCCCTCCGGCTGGCTGCCCGGCCTCGTTCGGCGCCTGCATCATCAACAATGTCGCCAACGATAACCGCTCCGACGGCATCCTGGGCAGCGGGGGCGGTACGCTCTACATTCTGAACAACACCACGCTGAACAACGGTTCCTCAGGCATCGAGCTGAATAACCGCCACGACCCCGAACAGCCGCCCAACCCGCCGCTGACCGGCTATATCCGCAATAACACGGTCAGCAACAACGGCGGCATGCAGCTTGCCTTCGCCGGCACCGGCATCCTGGTCACCGAAGGCGGCAACGCCGCCGAGATTTCGGGCAATCAGATAAACAACAACCGTCCCTATGGCATCGGCATCTTCTCTGACGCCACGGCGACCCTGATTTCGAAGAACCGGGTGGTGGACACACAGTACAACGGCGTCCTGGTGCGCTCGACTTCGACGGTCACCGAAATCTCCGACAACACGGTGACCACCAGCGGTCTGAGCGGCCTGTTCATCGACGACAAATCCAGGGTCGATAAGATCCTGCGCAACTCATCGACCACGAACGGCACCTGCACGGCCTGCACCGACTCCAAGTCGGGGCTGGCGGTGTTGAGCGGTTCGCAGGCCGGGACCGTGGATGCGAACTTCTTCGATCGTAACGCGGTCGGCCTGGAACTGGCCACGAACTCGACGGTTTCCTCGGTCACCAACTCCACGTTCAACAGCAACGACAACGGCGGAATCTTTATCCGTCTGGGCAGCACGCTTTCCTCGTTCAGCAGCAACAAGGTGCGAAGCAACCGGGGTCTGGGGGCGCTGCAGGCGGATAGCTCGACCCTGACGCTGGCCAGTAGCGAGTTTTCCGGCAACGTGACGGGAATTAACTTGTACACCGGCTCCACGGCGACCATTCAGAGCTGCCTGATCACTGCCAATACGTCCGGCAGCGCCCTCTCGGTCACCGGAGGCGCACAGGCAACTCTTACCGGGACGACGGTCAGCAACAACATCGGCGACCAGGCGATCCTGGCCGCGGGGGCGGGCAGCATGGTCCGCCTGAACGGAGGCAACGCCGTCATCAGCAACCGGGGCTTGGGCCTGAACGCGCAAAATGGAGGCACGATCTCGTGCAGCGGGGCCAACACGGTCAGCGGGAATTCGTCGGGCAACGTGTTCGGGAGCGTCACCGGCTGCCAATGATTGAAGAGTTGCCAGGTCACAGTTTTCAGTTATCAGTTGTGCGCCAATTGAGAACTGACAACTGAGCAATCATTCAATCGTCAATGGGAATGGCGGCGAATGGCTGTCGCCGAGCGAGACCACCAATTCATACTGGCCGGGCTGGATTCCGGCGGGGAGGCGTGCGTTAACCTGCCGCGGCCCGGAGCGCGGCGGCGCTGCGAACTGCACGTCCAACTCGAGGTTGTTGACGCGGGCGCGGAGATGGGTAACATCGGGGCCGTGTGGCAAGCCCTCCACCCAGAAGGAAACGAGATTCTCGTCGTTCAACTGAATGGCTCCCGGTGTCCAGGCGAGGCCCCCGCAGGCCCCGGTGATGAGCAAACGTTCAGCTTTTAACTCCAGCGCGGCCGGAGCAAGCTGGTGCCGAGGCTGTCCGGGGGCGGGCGGGGTGGGGATGTGTCCGCCGGGCAGCGCGACGGCGGCGGCAGCCGCCTTGGCGGGCTCCTGGCCGGGTTCGCGCCGGGGCGCCGAGGCGACTTTGCCAAAGAACCGAAACCGGTACCAGTAGGTGTCGTAGCTGGTCCGGAGCACGGCCAGGATCAGCACGCCCAACAGGAGCAGAAGCGCGGCCGTAAGCGCTGCCGCAATTCTAAGCGGCAGCCGGATGCACCACCAGAAAAAACGCCCCAACAGGCGAAGCCGGGCCAGGCACGCGTCGCGCAGCCCCAGCAGCTTTTCCAAGTACGTATCGCGCAGCCGAAGCAGCTTCAAGCGCCGGACCTCCCAGTCCAGCCGCCGCTCGATATGGCCGCGGATCGCGTCGGAGCCCTCCTTGTTGATCCAGAAACCGTCTCCGAATTCGTTGAAGGCGAAGAATCGCTTCGGGCGCATCACTAACAAAGCAAGGGCGCGGCAGAGCCAAAGCTCGGGCTTGCCCGCAACGAAGAACACCACCAGTTCGTAATGCTGGCGCGCCGACCACACCAGCCGCAGCCCGCCCAGCGGCCGTTTCACCCGAAACCTGTAACGGAAAGCCGCGTCCGGCCGCTCGCGCTTGCCCAGCAAATCGAAGACGATCCCCGGGAAGGCGGCTGCCAGGCGGGCAAAGGCGGGCTCGGCCAGTTCGGCGGGGGCCGATTCAATCACCAGCCCCAGACGGAACCACATGTCGCCGCGCGGTTCCTCGAAGATTTCCGAGAGCTTCTCAAACATCAGCCATCCACCAGGATATTCTCAAATGCACACGCCGGGCACTTCCAGACGCCGCGCGAGGCGTGAGTCTGCTTCACTCCCATCCACTCTGCTTGAGAAAACGAATTGCCGCAGTGAGAACAGACTTGGCAAATCCGCTTGAAGCCGGCGCGGTTCGCCAGACGGAACAGCAACAGGTAGGAACCGGAGGCGAGCGGGTTTCTTCCGCTGGCCCAGCGCCATAACCGGAAGCTCCAATACAAGAGGTGGAGCATGAACCCGCTGAAGGGAGCATCCAGGAGCCAGGTGAAGCCGGCCGGCGCCGGCCCTAAAGCTTCCAGCTTGAAGCCGCTCTCCTCATAGATCATGCCGAGAAAGGATTCCAGCGTGTACTTCTGGACGTGGCCGCCGCCCTTGAACGTGAACCGAAACAGGATGTCCTCGATGCTGTTGGAGCGGGGGATCGAGACGTAAAGGCAGCCGCCGAGCCGCACCACCCGGTCCAGCTCCCGCACGGCCTGGCGCGGGTCGCGGAAATGCTCAAACACGAAATTACAGACCACGGCATCGAAGCAGCCGCCGGCAAAAGGCAGTTCCTGGGCGTCGGCCAGCGTCAGTCGGGCATTCTCCGGCCAGTCCGTCGTGTCCACATGCGCAAATCGATCGAGGCCAAAGAAACGCAAGACGGGGAAACGGCGGTAGCCGACCGTGCCCGATCCGCAGCCCAGATCCAGAACGCGGGCGCCGGCCGGGAGATCGCCTAATGGCAGCAACTCTGTTATTTGCGGGCGCATCCCGGACCCCAATGTCGCTGCATGATGATTCGAGCGTAGGCGAGATTGACGGCCAAGTCAACGCCGGGAAGAGGCTGTAGACCGCAGGCTGTAGACCGTAGGCTGCAGGCTGTAGGCCGTAGGCTGTAGGGGAACCGCGTGCGGCTGCCGGTCCACAGCCTACAGCCCACGGCCTACAGCCTCCTTCGGGGCGGCATCATCGTCGGCCAACTGGCCGCGATACACGAAGGCGGCCAGCAGCACGCCGAAGAATGCCAGGAAGCTGAGGATGCCGCCGGCCAGCACCGTGCCGGGCCTGTAGCGGAACGCCACGCGGCTCTCGCCCGGCGGCACCACAATGGCGCGGAACAGCCCGTCGGCTTTATAAATTGGCACGCTGGCGCCGTTCAGCGTCGCCCGCCAACCGGGGTAATCGACCTCGCTGAGCACCAGCAGGCCGCGCTTCTCTGCCCTGACCGTCAATTCCAGGCGATGGGCGCCATGGAAAGTGAGGGCGATTTCTTCGCTGCCGGGCGCCACAGTCCCCGCCGGGTCCAGCGTCACGGGCAGCGGAGCCGCCAGCAGCGCGGCGCGGCGTGGGTCGAAGCCCGGCTCGCCCATCTTGGCGCGCAGCCTGTCGGGCGAGGGCTCGACGGCCGTTTCATGCACCACCCAGGCGCGCGGATAGCAGTTCGCATTCTGGTACACCTTCCAGCCGGCGTCCTCGTAGACCGCGCCGGGCTCCGGCGCCGCTTTGGGCTTCACGAAGTAACGCACGTTGAGCAAGTCCACGGAGTGCGGCACGGTATTCAGGAAACGTTCGTAATCGTTGGGCAAGGTGGCGCCCGTCCCGCCGATGGTCTGAACGCCGTACAGGTCGCCGATGTTGGGGTGCCACTCGGCCAGCACCTGGGTGCGGAACAAGCCGGGCTGTGATTTCAAAAACTCGGCCACTCCCCCGCAGCTCAACAAGACCTGGAGGTGATTCTTGCCTGTCTTCTCCAGCTCGATCTTGTCCCGGAGGGTCCAATTGAAGGCGCTCAGGTCGCACAGAATCAGGGCCACCACCAGGAAGCGCGCCAAACGGTTGCGGTTGCCGGCCAGGATGTAAAGCAGCAGCCCGTATGCGGAGAGAATGAACAGGACGGAGAGGGCAACCCACTCGCTCATCTCCGGCTTGGTGAAAAGCGCGGGAACGGAGAGGCCCGCCAGGCAGACGATCGCCACCCACTTGAAGACCCGGAGCAGCGGCGCCAGCGAGGCGCGATCGGCCTGGCCCGAGAACAGCGCTTCGGCGCCGAAGCCGGCCAGCAGCGCCATGGCGAAGTTGGCCAGGTAGATGAAACGGGCAGCCTCCCGCGCCATCCACAGAAACGGCGTGATCGAGTACAGCAGGCCGTGCAGGAAGGAGAAGGAGCCCAGCGTGTAGAAGAAGGCTAGAACCGCCAGCCCGGCCAGGTAGCGCAGCAGCGGATGGCGCCAGTTTTTCCAAACGCCGACGATGGCCAGCAGCAGCGGCACAACGCCGAAGTACGGGCTGTAGTTCTCGCCGCCGCCGACGGCCCCGTCGAACGGAAAGCCGAAGACAAACGCGGCGACCGAGCGCGGCCAAAAACCGTGGCTCAGATTGGCATACGGGATTTTCCGCTGCGCCGGAAGCATCAACACGTCACTCAGGTAGCGGACGGCCCGCTGGCTGTACTCCAGGGAAGGCAGGAGCTGAATGGCAGCGGCCAAAAACGCCACCACGGCTACGACGGCCACCACCGTTCCGGCCCAAACCCAGCGGTTGGCGCGCGCCGGGAAACCGGCGGACCCGGGGGGTGCGTGATGCGCCAGGAACGCGGCGGCGCTGACCACCACCAGTACATCCATGATGGCGATATGCAGGCGGCCGCCGAGGATGGCCAGCCCCAGGGCCAGCCCGGCCAGCCCGGCAAACAGCAAACCGGGGAGCGCGCGGCGCGCACGCACGGCACGCAGCAAAAACAGAACGATCACCGGCAGCCAGGCTGCCGAATCCAGCATGTCCGGCCAGCCCACGCGTCCCACCATGCCGCCCAGGCCGAAGCAGGCGCCGGCCACCAGCGCCGCGTAATGGCTCAAACCCAGGTCCCGGGCCAGCGCGAACATGGCGCACGCGATCACAAAATGGAGCAACACGAAGAACAACTCGAAGGCCCACGGCGACAGCAGGCCGGCACGGTTAAACGGGAGCAGCGCCAGGACCGCCTTGAGCGGGTAGAACAGTCCGGTCTGCATCTCACCGACGAAGCTGGCGCCTCCGCGCGTGTAGGGGTCCCAGAGCGGCAGCCTGGCGTGCTTCAGGCTGGCGGCCGTGTGATGCGCCCAGGCATAGCTTTGGTTCGCCCCTTCGTATTCCGTGAGGACCGAAAACTGTCTGGTGAGGACAATCTTCCAGTAGAAAAGGATGACTACCAGCAGCAGGAGCAGCAGCCACTTTGTCGTCGGTCGAGTCATAAGAATTCGGCTGTGGGCTGTAGGCCGCGGGCTGTAGCCGCTCTGCCCACAGCCTACAGTCTACGGTCCGCGGCCTATAGCCGGCTTTCGAAAAGTCAAAACGGCAAGTCCCGCAATGGCCAGCAGCGAAACACATGACAGGAGCGCGCCGGCCAGCACCGAGCCAGGCACATAGCGCAGCGCTACGATGCTTTCGCCGGGCGGCACCACGACTCCCCGCAGCAAGCCATCCACGCGGTGGATGGCGGCCGGCGTTCCGTTTACCCTGGCCCGCCACCCCGGATAATCCACTTCGCTCAGCACCAACAGGCCGCGCGACCGGGCGCGCACTCGCACCTGAACGCGGTTGGCGCCGTAGTCCGTCACCTCCGCGGTGTCGGCTTGTCCGGCCGCCGCAGGCTCGAGCTGGGTCTCGAGCGGCCGCCCCAGCAGCGCCGCCTGGCGCGCGTCAAACGACGCGGAACCGACGCGCCGCAGCAGTTCCTCAGCGGACGGCTCGACCTCGGCCTGGTGCACCACCCAGGCGCGCGGATAACAACTGGCATTCTCGTAGATACTCCACGTGCCGTCCTGGAACACCAGCTTGTCGTTGGGCAGCGGCTGTTTGCGCACCAGATAGCGCACGTTGAGCAGATCGAAGGCCCGGCGATCCATCACGAAGAAGCGCCCGTGATAGTCCAGCTCGGTGGCCGACATGCCGCCGGTGGTCTGGATCCCGTACAGGTCGCCGATATTGGGGGCCCAGTCGCCGGTAATGTCCACGCGAAAGAGCCCGGGCTGGGCTTTCAGGAAGTCCGCCATCTTCCGGCAATTCAGGAGCAACGCCAGATGGTTGGTTCCCTTGCGCGATTCCTCCGCCTTGCTGTGGATGATCCAGTGCGTGGGGCCGAAGTCGAACAGAATCAGCAGCACGGCGATGGCCTGCATTTCCCTGCCCCGGCGCCCATGGGCCGCGCAGGTGACGAAGATGAGGGCCGCCAGAAGGAACGTCAGCCCGAAATAGCTCCATTCGTTCACCGGCGGGTAGTTCAGCATAGCCTGGACAGCGAGACCGGCCGCCACCAGGCCGACAACCCACTTCAGCGGCTTCAGCAGGCGCGGCAGAAACTCCGGCGCTTCTTCCGACAGGACCGCCTGCACACCGAAACCGGCCAGCAAGGCCATCGCAAAATGCGTCAGGTAGATGAAGCGCCCCGGTTCCCTGCCCATCCAGAGATAGGGCACAAGCGCGTACAACAGGCCGTGCAGTGGCGTGAAGAAGCCCAGCGAGTAAAAGAACGACAGCACCGCGAGGCCGGCCAGGTAGCGCACCCAGGGCTGTTTCCAGCCGCGCCAGATGCCGATGCCGGCCAGCAGCGAGGGCAGCACGCCGAGGTAGGGGCTCACCTCTCCGTGACCGATGTTGCCGCCGAAGGGATAGACCAGGAAGAAAGCGAAGATGGCGTTGGGCAGGAAACCGTCGTTCAAGTGGGCATAAGGGATCTTCTGCCGGGCGTGGATAGTCAGGTCGCCGCCCAGCGCCCGGATGGCCATCTTGCTGTATTCCATGGAGGGAAACAATTGGACGGCGCTGACGGCAAAGGCGATGATGGCGACGATGGCCACGGCGATGGCGGCCCAGATCAGCGGTCTCGACTGTGCCGCTCTCGACTGTGCCGCTCTCGACTGTGCCGCTCTCGACAGAGCCGCGACCGTAAGGGAGCGGACCGCTCCCTCACGCTGGCGGCCCGATTCGAAACACGGCGCACAGGCGAAAAAAGCGGCCGCGCTCACCACCACCAGGCCGTCCATCAGCGGCACGTGCAGGCGGCCGCCCAGCACCGATAGCCCCAGGGCCGCACCGGCCAGGCCGGCGTGCGCCGCGCCTTTCGCCGTCAGCCCCGCGTTCAAGGCGCGCAGCAGGAACAGGAGAATCAGCGGCAGCCAGATGGCGCTGTCCACCATGTCGGGCCACATGGTCTTGCCCACAAAGCCGCCCAGGCCGAAGCAGATGGCGGAGACAAACGCCGGGAAGCGCTCCAGGCCCAGTTCCTCGGCCAGCAGGAACATGAAGCTGGCCGCCAGCAGGTGGGCGAACACGTACAGGATGTGAAACCCGCGCTCCGAAAGCGGCTTCCCCTCTTCGAGCGGCCAGAAGTAGAGCGGGAGCTTGAGGGGATAGAACAGCCCGGTTTGCATCTCCCCGCTGAAGCTGCGGCCCGAGTGGGCGTAGGGATCCCAGAGCGGCAGCACGCCCTTTTGCAGCGAGGCGGCCGTGAAGTGATACCACGAGTAGCCCTGGTTGGCCCCCTCGTACTCCAGGATCATCGAGAACTGACCGCTGAGCACGATCTTCCAAAAGAACAGCACTGTGACAACGGCCAGCAAGGCGAACCATTTGAGCCGCGGCTTCATGATCGCTTCCAGGTACAATCCGAGAATAAAGTCAGATAATCGCGGCTGTGTCAAGCCCGCAGAAATGACCGTACAGAACTCATGAGAGCCGGCGGCCGGGTTTTGCCGCCGGCGTCTGGCCGGCCACCACGCGGATCGTGCGCTTGACTTTCCGCCGGAAAGCGGTTATTCACAAAGGAAAGGTCATGTGGTTGGCAACCTCGAAAGGAGGCGTCAAGTCTATGAAACGGGCGATGTTTACCCTTCCCCTGGCGGCGGCCGTGGTGTTGCTGCTGGCCGGCGCGGCGTTTGCTCAATTCGAAACGGCAACGGTGCTGGGCACGGTCCAGGACCCCTCCGGAGCCGTCGTCCCGCAAAGCAAGATAACCCTGGAGAACACCAAGACCGGCATTTCGGTGACTGCGGTAACCGATGCCGTCGGCAACTACGAGTTTCTCAACGTGCGTTCCGGCAGCTACCGCATTAAAGCGGAGGCGGCCGGCTTCAAAACCGCCCTGGCCCAGGAGTTCACCGTGGCGGTCAACGCGCGCCAGAGAGTGGATTTGAGGCTGGAGGTGGGAGACACCACCCAGACCATCGAGGTCACCGGGGCCGCCGCGGTGCTGGAAACCGATTCCAGCGACCGCGGCCAGTTGATCAACCGGCAAACGATTATCAACCTGCCGCTGAACGGCCGCTCTTACGCCGATTTGACGCTGCTGGCGCCGGGGGTGCGCAAGTCGTCGATCCCCGACCGCGATTCCTCGTACAACGTCAACGGCCTGCGCAGCGCCCTGAACAACTTCATGGTGGACGGCATAGACAACAACGCTTACAGCACCAGCAACCAGGGCTATTCCAACCAGATGGTGCAAATGGCGCCGGATGCGGTGACCGAGTTCAAGGTCCAGACGAACAACTACAGCGCCGAATACGGCCGGGCCGGCGGCGCCATCGTCAACGTGTCGGTTCGCAGCGGGACCAATGAGTTCCACGGCTCGATCTGGGAATATCTGCGGAACACCAAGCTGAACGCCGTCGGCTTCTTCAAGCCGAGCCTCGGCAAACCGGCCCTGAACCAAAACCAGTTTGGCGGGGCGCTGGGCGGCCCCATCTTCAAGAACAAGACCTTCTTCTTCGGTGATTATGAGGGCTTTCGGCGCGTGACTAAGCAGGTGAGCATCATCTCCCTGCCCACCATGGACCAGCGCAAGGGCATTTTCGGGACGCCGATCTACAACCCGTTCACCAAGGAGACGTACAACGACGGAGTGATCCCCGCATCGGCGATCACCCCGTTCGCGCAGAAGGTGTTCAGCCAACTGCCCGCGACCACCCGTTCGGGCGTTTCCAACAACTACGACAACATGCCGCGTGTCCCGACGGTGGATAACAAGGG
>Ga0315279_10007481_pt1 | contig 13488 bp, 15 predicted proteins | sample YL17G06_20_MG_FD_203694 | JGI IMG/M metagenome (GOLD analysis project Ga0315279, IMG submission 203694) | Sediment microbial communities from Yellowstone Lake, YNP, Wyoming, USA - YL17G06_20 | ecosystem: Environmental > Aquatic > Freshwater > Lake > Sediment | place: USA: Wyoming | collected... | reverse complement strand
TGTCCGGTCTTGACCCCGGCGCCGCAAAGCACCGGAATGTTGGCATCCACCTTCCTGACCGCCTCCACCGCCAAGGAGACGATCTCCGGCTTGGCGCTGGTCACGGAGACATCCCCTCCGATGAGCTCCGGCGGTTCCATCGCGACCATGCTGGGCCCGGAAGTCGCCACGGCGCCAGCAGCCTCTGCGCTATCGGCGCACACGCAAGTGAGCAGGCCGATCTTCTTGCACGATGCCACGCTTCTTCCGATGTCTGGGGGAGAAAGGCGGTGCTCGGAATGGTTGAGCAGGGTGCCGGCCGCTCCGGCAGCTAGCACCGACTCGGGCGTGACCCATCCGGTCACGGAACCCGGTGACTTGGTATCCACGTGCTGCGCCATCACCGGCATATGAAATGCATCACAGACGCGCGCCAGCTCGACCATGGGCGGGCAGGGAATGATGGTCACGCCGGACTCCTCTACCACCTCGGCGCACGCTCTGGCCATGGAGAGCGAGCCGATGCCCTCCACTTCCTTGTAAACCTTGAAGTTGATTATGATGTAAGGGGGCTTCAGCTCACTCAATGTCTTCCATCCTCTTGGTGAGCTTCTCCAGAACCGCGGGACGGGTGGTGTACTCCATCTCCTCCGGTCCGAGGATGGAGGGCATGAACGGCCCGTGCTGCCTGATGTAGATGCTGGCCCTGACCGCCTTCCTCCTGGCATCGTCCCAGACGCTGCCTGCAAAGAAGTCCACCGGCCTGTGCACGCCCAGCGGAGAGTTGGGGTCCTCCAGGCCCTGCAGCTTGCCGTTGCTGATCTGGAATCCGAGGCATACCACTCTTGGCGGGCCATCGAAGTAGGTGGGATCGGAGTCCTCCACCGCGCATGGATACCAGGCCCCATAGTGCGAGCCGCGCATCCACCCTGCCACCAACTGCGGGAACATGTATGGCTGCAGCACCTCGCCCACCGCTGGGAACCCGCTCTGGCACCTCACCAAGCACACGGGGTCGTCCTTGCCGACATACTTCCCGGCGCAGACGTTGAGCTTCTCCGTGGACACGACCGCTGCCACGCCCAGGTCCGCGCTCTTGCTGAAGACGCGCTTGATTGCGTATCGGGTAGTGTCACCCACCAGGCTGAGGATGTCATAGGATTCCTCCGGCGCGGACATGACGATCTTCTTGCACTTGAAAACATCAACGATCTCGAACTTGAACCCCTCATGCGCCCGGGGGTCGATGACCAACCCAGTGGTCGTAAAAGGGTCCATGAAAACCCTGGTCAAAGGAAGAGAATAAGCAGAAGGTTCGGTCTTGTCCGCCATGAAGAATAGCATGGGTTCCGAGCCGCGTTCCACGAACTCGACCTCAGCTGCCCCTGGGCCCGCTCCCCGGATATTGCCGCTAAACGCGTCCTTGAGCAGGTCCTGGCCAGCCGCATAGAGCTTCATTTCCTTGGCCACCTTGGCCGCGGTCATGAACGCCTCCCAAGCCAGGCCGTGAACGTCGCTGTCGTTCTCGCCCTTGAAGTGGGTCATATAGAGGTTGATGTCGTCCCCCACGCGGGTGACGAAGAAATCATTTATCGTGCCCGCCTTGACCCCATCCTTCAGGACCTCCTCGCACTTGGACATCATCTTCGGGTGAGGCTTTGTGTGCCCGACCACCGATCCGACGTCCGCTTTGATGACCGAAACTGTGACCTTATTCGCCATATGGCCTTCCCTTGCCTAATCGTGCAAAGAATGTAATGACCATATAAATTACTTTGGGAATTCGAGTAATCTGGATTGCGGCCTCTGCGCCCCTCGCAAGTCAAAGGAGAGCCCCGATCCGATCGAAGCGGCGTACCCGTCGCGGATCGGGCTGTGCCAATCTTGATAGCAGTGGAAAGATGGAAAAGAGGAAGGAAGAAAGGGACCAAACGATCTGCCGCTTGGTCCCACCATTATTCGGCTCAGCAGCCTACGATGGCGGTGACCGGGCACGCATCCGCGGCCGATTGCACACAGCCCTTCTTGTCGTCGGGGACTTCTCCATCGTGCGGTCCGCCCTTCCTGAACGGCGCCTTCAACTGGGAGGTGCCGTCGGGACCCTCCTCGAACACATCGGGGCATTCGTCGTTGTAGCACAATCCACATCCGGTGCAAGCATCCTTGTCAACCGTCACTTTGCAGGTCATGAGCCCTAGTATTGCAAGGGTGCATATTAAGTAGTTATCGAAAACAGCGCATTCCTTGCGATTGTATCTGACCAGGGAATGGAAAAGGCGGATTCAATTAAATATCGTTGGTGCTTATCCCGATGCGGGAGCAAAGATGAACGGGACCTCGCCAGTCAGGTATTCGAAGAGCATCGTGCCCGAGGATTTCGAACAGCAGGTCGTGATCGAAGGGTGGGTGCAGGATGTGAGGGCTCTGGGGGGGATCGCATTCGTCCTGGTCCGTGACCGGTACGGTGTGATCCAAGTGGCGGTGCCGAAGAAGAAAGTGACCCCGGAGCTTTTTGCAGGGATAACCAAGGTGCCAAGGGAGTCCGTCATCCGCATCAGCGGCACGGTCAAGCAGAGCTCGCAGGCGAAGGCAGGCTTTGAGATTGTGCCTGTGGGCTATGAGGTGCTAAGTCAGGCCAGGTCCCCTTTGCCCATGGGAGTGGTGGACAAGGTCACCGTGGAGACGGAGACCCGATTCAACAACCGCTTCATGGACCTCCGCAAGCCAGAGGTCAGGGCGGTCTTTGAGCTGAAGTCGCTCATGCTGCGTTTGATCGATGAGTACCTCACCCAGCAGGGCTTCGTGGAGGTGTTCACACCCAAGATCGTATGCTCTGGCGCCGAAGGCGGTGCGACCCTCTTCGAGATCGATTACTTCGGCAAGCCCGCCTACTTGGCGCAAAGTCCACAGCTCTACAAGCAGATGCTGATGTCCACGGGGCTGGACCGCGTTTTCGAGATCGATCAAGCGTTCCGCGCCGAGCCTTCCGATACCATCCGCCACGTCTCCGAGTTCATAAGCTTCGATGCGGAGCTGGCGCACATCTACTCCATGCGCGACGTGCTGGACATCCTTGAAGGGTGCGTGGTCCATGTGGCCAAGGGTCTGGTGGGCCGGGGGGCGGACCAAGTGGCGAAGCTCGGTTCCGCGGTCAGCGTTCCTAAGACGCCCTTCCCGGTGCTAACCTATTCTGAGGCACTGGACATGATACGCGGAGCAGGTCTCAAGATCGAGATGGGAGAGGACCTTGGAACAGAGGAAGAAAAGCTCCTCGGCGATTTGATGAGCGCTCAGGGCACCGATGCCTACTGGATAGTGGAATACCCAGAGGATGCCAAGCCCTTCTATATCATGGAGAAGGACCGCACGCCGTTCTCCTATTCTTTCGATCTCGACTACCGGGGGCAGGAGATCGCCTCGGGGGGACAGAGGGAGCATCGATATGACCGGCTGCTGCAGCGCATGGAGAAGAAGGGACTGAAGCCGGAATCCTTCGATTTCTACCTGACCGCGTTCGCCTATGGCATGCCACCCCATGGAGGATGGGGGCTGGGGGTGGAGAGGCTGGTTCAGAAAATGCTGAACCTACCAAATATCAGGGAGGCCATCCTGTTCCCCAGGGACAGGAACCGCCTAACGCCTTAGGGAAGCGATTGCCTCGTCCTCCAGGCAGCAGAAGATTTCATGCCTTGGAAGGGTGTTCACAGGACTCGATGAATGAAGAGGATGGGTACGAAAGAAGTCCGGTGGACGATACCGCGATCGGCGAGGGTGCCGACCGCATCGAGTTCTTTGTTGCCGGGGAGCCCCAGCCCAAGGGTAGCACGAGGGCCTTCTACGTCAAGAAGCTAGATCGGGTGGTGACCACCACCACCAACAAGAACACCAAGCAGTGGCAATTACGCGTTTCGACCGAGGCGCAGAGGGCGAACGAATCCAGAAACGGGGCCTTCTTCTGCAACGATGACCGGTGCGGGTACGAGGTGGCCGCTGATTTCACCTTCACCAGGCCGAAGAGCACCCCGAAGAAGGTGCACCTCAACACCAAGAGACCGGATCTGGACAAGTTGATACGAGCGGTGCTGGACGGCATCGTTAACGTCCTCATCCCAGATGATGCCCTGGTGATCTCCATCCGCGCCACCAAGAAGTATGGTGAGGAAAACGAGGTACCTGGTGCGCGTATCAGCGTGATCCGCATCAAGTGAAGGCCAAGGATGCGGATCCCAGCTGGTTGTGTTAAAAAAAAGTCCTGGAACAAGGGAAGCAGTCTGCACTCATAGGGATCATCACCGTTTCAGCTGACCCTCTTATCTTCATCCTGCGCGAAATGTGCCCCGCGCTCCAGGACAGGCGAGCGAGCGCTGAGTGGCTATTTATGATTAGCGACCAAGGAGTGCCAACATTGATTAGGAAGCATCTTGAATAAGATTACTCGGGAACATGCCGACCGCCATCGTTTTGATCAACGCCGAGATTGGCAAAGAGATGGATATCCTGCAAGAGCTGTGCAACATGAAGGAAGTGGCTCACGGGTTCTTGGTCTACGGTGTGTACGATCTGGTGGCGATGGTGAACGCAGAGACCATGGAAAAACTGGAGGACACCATCACCTACAAGGTCCGAAAGATACCAGGCATCCGCTCTACGCTGACCCTGATCGTCAGCCGGCAGTGCAAATAGTTACATAACAGGCAACACATCCCAGGGCACCCAAATGGAGAGCTATTCCACGCCGCCCTCCCCTCGGAAGAAGGGAGAGGCGCTGAACGTATACGAAAAGGACGTCGACCTTCTCATCCAGAAGATGATGGCTGGGGAGACCTCAGCCGTCCAGGAGAGCATAGGTTCCCTGGCGCAGCGGTTGAAGGACCTGCGGGACCGGAATATGCTCAAGATCAACCATTCCATCCTGGAGCTGGTGGTGGCCCGCCACCTCATCATATCAGGATATGAGGTGGACCTGGAGCACACTCTGGAGGATGGCCTTACATGCGATGTGTTCGCCAAGAAGGGCATGGGCACCTATATCGTGGAGGTGGAGACCGGCTATGTCCCGCCATCCCACGCACTGGACCCGGTCGACTACATCAAGGCCAGGATCGCGAGCAAGATCTCCCGGTACAGCTCCTACTGCAATCGCTTCGCCCTGGGAGCGCCGCCCCATTACATCATGCCAGTGCCCCGGGTGCTCACCAAACCTACCCGGCTGCGAATCCACGAGGAGGTCCAGCAGGTGAAGCGTTACTGCGACATGTACTACTCCAATCCGCCGGTCTCCCTCGACGAGATCATGAATGCGCACATCCATACCATCCAGGTCATCGACGTGGAGAACGCGAGCATCAGGGAGATAGAGCCAGTCGAGTACATCGATCGCTCCGACCTGTGGTACAGTTGACCGACGGACCCGCTTAAATGCTTAATATCAAAACAGCTTTATGGCGGACCAATGGCAGGCAACGATCCTGTCCTGTTCTTGGCGATGGTGGCTTTCGTCTCCGTTTCTGGAGTAGTGACGCCTGGGCCGTTGTTCGCGACCGCCATCGCGAAGGGATACAAGGATGAGAGAGCGGGGATCAAGATCGCCTCGGGGCATGCCCTAGTGGAATTGCCCTTGATAGGGGCCATCTTCCTGGGGCTCGATACCATCCTCAAGAACGATTCCGTTTTCATAGCAATCGGCCTGGTGGGCGGGATAATCTTGCTCTACCTGGGGATCGACACCATCAGGAACTGGAACGCTCAAGTCACGAAAGCAGAGGAGATGAAGAGCGGATCCATCGTCTCCGGGGCTTTGATGACCGCCGCCAATCCCTACTTCATCCTCTGGTGGGCCACCGTGGGAGCGACCCTCATCGCGGGCACGGTGGAGTTCGGGCTGATAATGCTGCCGATCTTTGCCGCGGTCCACCTATCCTGCGACTACATCTGGTACACCTTCATCTCCTTCACTGTCTTCAGGTCGAAGGGCGCCTGGAGCCAGAAGCGGCACAGGTACATTTTCGCGGGGGCGGGGGGGATAATGGTCTTCTTCGGCCTCTACTTCCTGACCAGCTCTGTGTCTGGATTGCTGCAAATCCACTGAGAAATCATTTGTATTAATTGGGTGATATATCGCCGGCACGCGATGTCCAAGACCTACAAGGACTACAAGGTTTATTGCTGCTTCACCCTGAACAGACTGGTCTCAGAGCTGGGCATCGACCTTTACCAGCAGGGCTTGGACCTCAAGATCGATGCCATTCTGGAAGGCAAGAGGGGCACGGGGATCTCCAAGGAGGAGATCAAGCATGAGATCCGCTCCAACCATTTCATGACCAACAAGGTCATCGAGAAGCTGGAGGAGGACGGACTGGTCAAGGTGGAAATGCGCGAAGGCCACTACCAGGTCTCCATCACCAAGCAGGGCGTCCTCCATATCCGCAAGTACAACGAGTTCTTCCTCTCCATTTACAAAGAGCAGATCGAAGAGCACTTTCGGTATCGAGGATTGCCTCACTGGGCCCGCGGGCCCGGCAAGCCATGACCGTCGGCGATGTAGGGCATGAACTCGTAAGAGCCGTCCTCGTTCTCGACGATCAGCTCCAAAGCGGTGGCGTATCTTTTTCCCCAGTGGGAGAAGTAGATTGTCGCGGTGCCGAGGTAGTTGTACGCCTCATCGGACAGGTTCTGCTCCCCTTTTCGGGACCAGAGAGCGATCGCCCTCGAAACGGGCAGATGCGTGCCCGAAGATACATCCTCGGCCGCTTGCTTAAGAGCTGCGAGGTCCTCCGCCCTGGGGGCGTTCTGGAAATGCTTGATGAAGAGCTGATACCCAGGATAGCCCGCGCCAAAGATGCGCCATAGCGCGCCGGCACGTGCCGGCAGATAGCCATCGAAGTTGTAGAACAGTCCGGTCCTGCCCTTCAGTATGGCAGGCGACTGGAACTGATGGTGAGGGGGCGCCTGGTCCATGACCGGGTTGCGCGAGCGGATGAAGGCAAAAAGTCGGAGAACGGCCGTTTCACCCTTAGGGGCATAGATGACCGGGTCGTCGTTCCGCACCCTCACGATGGCCGCATGCCGGACCGCATAGTACTTCATGAAATCCCCGAGGTTGCGCAGCATGGCCAGCGCCAGGATGCCGATGACGAAGAAGACGACCAGGAGCGCCCCGATGATGAGCTCCCTGAAAATGACCGCCAAGATGAGCAGGAAGTTTATGACGAGCCATACGCCGATGAAGACCGTGGCGTAGGTCACAAGCTTGCGTATCCGGGGTATCTCCCGATTGACCTCCTCAGAAAGGTCGAAAATGGCGGAGATGGGATTGTCCATCGCCCGAACATCGCCTTGGCTCATTCCGGAATGACTCTGATTTCGAATATATAAAAGGGCCAGGAAGATTGTTGAGTAACACTCCTTCGTGCGCGTATTAGGTTACCACTCCTCATCTTGATCGGCGAGGTGAAAAATCATGAAGACATCTCTTATCGGAGTTGCTGCGTTTCTCTTCGTCGCCATGCTCATCACCACTAGTATGAGCGGCGTCGTGAGCGCGGCCAGCGAGCCTGATCCGCTGACCCAGATCAAGCTCGAGACCGGAAAAACGAATGATTGGAACGGAGGCAGCTATGTGGCGGTCAACACCACCAACGGCTTTTCGGTGGGTTGGTTCGCGATCGTCTATGGCACTGAGGAACACCCTGCGCCCATCACCCTGGTGGCGGTGAGCCTGCGCTACCTGGGCGGAGCACAAGTGGTCAACACAAACGGCAACGTCATTGCAGACCACATACCGATCCCGGTAGTGACAGTGGCCGCTCAGTCATTGTTCGGGTTATTCGAATTCGACGACACCGGCATACAGACCTTCTTCGGCAAGTACGGTGCCGGGAATGGACTGTTCGACTTCACTTCGAACCGCTCCCTGTGGTTCGAGGGTGCCACGCAGTTCGAACCCGTGTACAAGTATGTGGACCTGAACCGGGCGTGGACCCTTTCCCCGATCGACACGACCGTCGACAGCCAGAACCAGTCCAAGCACTTCGAGTTCTCGTTGTATGCCCTTGATGTCCCCTACGCCAAGGTCTGGGACCCGGAGCTTGGCAATTACCGCAATGGCACGGATGCGGATGGCAGGGTGGCAAAGATCGAGTTCCGCTTCCACATCACCGCCTCGGCCAAGGAGGTCACCACGAGCGTGCCCACCTACCAGGTCACTTTGAACGGCGGCAAGATCACCAAGTCGGAGGAGATCGCCCCGCGCAACTACACGGGCACTTCCTTCAACACCGCCTTCAAGTATGACCATGTGGTGGAAGGCTGGGACCCCTATCCCAATGCCACCTCCTCGCACCTGATGCTAGAGAATTTATTGGTCTTCGGCGTCTTCATTCCCGAGATAGTAGAGGAATGGTACAATGTCCAGTTCGTGAAGAACCACGTTGAGAACGGTTCTGGGACCACCACCTACGAAACAAGAGATGGGGCCAAGACCGTGGTGGACGAGGACCAATTACCCAGGAACGCCACCCTTCTCACCAACAACCGCATCACCTTCATGGACAGCTGGCAACGGGTCGGTGCTCTGGTATGGGTCAGCAATGTGACGGTGGACGGACAGGAAAGGCAGGCGTACTATCAGATCCATACCGGTTCCGCTGCGGATTTCCCCACGGAAAAGAGGGACGGCCAGGTCAAGTTGCTCGTCATCCTGGGCGGCTACATCTACCCCATGGGCACGAGCATCGTGCACGACCCGCTGTTCGTCGGTGAGGCGCTGCAGCTGGATTTCAATGAGGGTCTGAGGGTCCTCATCGTCCTGATCGCGATCGGGGTGGCCGTCATCGTGATCGCGATGGTCGTCGCCCTCCTGCTATTGCGCCGGCACAACCGTCGGGGACAGGAAAAGTTCACCTACCGGGCCCCACCGGAATACCGCCAGCCTTAAACCCCTTCATCTCACCTTTTTTCTAATCCCCACGCCCGACCGCCATCATCCTCTCCAGAGGGATGCGCGCCCGTTCCATGACCTCAGAAGACAGCGTTATCTCGTACTTCATTTCCTCAAGTGCCGATAGAATTGAAGGCAATGATATCTTCTTCATGTTCGGACATACCGCTCCAGGGACGGCATGGAAGACCTTGCGCGGGTTCTCTTTCGCCAGCCGGTAGACAAGCTCCTTCTCGGTGGCGATTATGAACTCCTGGTACTCCGATTCGCGCACGTACTTGATCGTTCCTTCCGTGGAACGGACGGCGTCGGCCAGGTCCAGCACTTCCATCCTGCATTCCGGGTGCGCCACCACTCTTGCCCGCGGGAATCGGGATTTCATTCCTTCGATGACGGCCGCCGAGATCGAGTGGTGAGTGGGGCAAAAGCCAGGCCAGAGATGGAATACCTTGTTCGGGACGCTCCTTTGCACCCATTTTCCCAGGTTCTCATCTGGCACGAAGATGATCTCCTTGCTCGGCAGCGAGGAAACGACCTTGATGGCGTTCGAAGAGGTGCAGCAGATGTCCATTTCCGCCTTGGTGGCCGCGGAAGTGTTCACGTACCCCACCACCGCCGCGCCGGGATGGGCGCGTTTCATCGCCAACAGCCCTTCCACATCCAGCATGGCGGCCATCGGGCATTGCGCCCCTATCTCCGGCAAGAGCACGGTCTTCTTGGGGCTGAGGACCTTGGCGCTCTCCGCCATGAAGTCCACCCCGCAGAAAACGATGATGTCGGCATCGGTCTTGGACGCCTGCAATGATAGGCCGAGCGAGTCTCCGACAAAATCTGCGATGTCCTGCACCTCAGGGACTTGATAGTTGTGCGCCAGAATGACCGCGTTGCGCTCTTGCTTGATCTTCTGGACATCATCCTTCAAAGACATCGTTCGAGCCATCCCGACCCCCGTATAAATAAATTGGCCGGTTCGATATAAGGAATGGGTGTTGGCCTTCCTTCGCCTGATGAGCGCGGACGGAAGAAAAGTATATGATTGGACAGCCGGATAGAAAGGACCAAGTCGGGGCGTGACTGAATGCAGGTCAAGACCAGGAAGGAGTTCTGCAAGGGGTGCAACATCTGCGTTCTCGTCTGCCCGACCAGAGTCTTCGAGGAAGGGAAGGACATCAGCGAACGAGGTTATTTCCCTCCCAAGGTCGCGCACCCGGAGAAATGCCCCAATTTCAAGAGAAGGACCAAGAAGAACGCGGTCTGCGAGATGTGCATCCTGACATGCCCTGATCAAGCGCTAGCATGGGATGAGGAGGCGGGTGGGGAGGAATGAGGCTGTCCCAAGGCACCTACTTCATGCAAGGCAACGAGGCCTGCGTGGAGGGCGCCATCATGGCCGGACTGCGTTTCTACGCCGGCTATCCCATCACCCCTTCCACTGAGATAGCGGAGGGGTTGGCGCTGAGGCTCCCTGAAGAAGGGGGCGTGTTCATCCAGATGGAGGATGAGATCGCCTCCATATCCGCGGCCATCGGCGCCTCCTGGACCGGGGCCAAGGTGATGACGGCCACCTCGGGACCGGGTTTTTCCCTGATGCAGGAGAGCATAGGTTACGCGGCCATGACCGAGACCCCGCTGGTGATTGTGGATGCCATGCGGGGCGGCCCCTCCACCGGATTGCCGACCATGGTGGGGCAGGGCGATGTCATGCAGGCCAGGTACGGTTCGCACGGTGATTACCCGGTGATCGCCTTGGCCGCGTCCACGGTGCAGGACATGTTCGACCAGACCATCCGTGCGTTCAACCTGTCAGAGAAGTACCGAGTGCCGACCATCCTCCTTTCCGATGCGGAGGTAGGCCACATGCGGGGCAGGTTCTCGGTGCCTTCCAAGGTGGAGATCGTGGAGCGTCGCATCAGGACGGACCGGGTCTGGCACGACGGCTTCGCTTACGACGAGAGCCTCGTGCCCAGGTTCCCTGTCTTCGGCTCGGGGTCCAGGGTGCACGTGACCGGGCTCTCCCATGACATCGCCGGATACCCGAGAAGTGATTTCGAGGTGCACGAAGAGCTCGTGCATCGGTTGAGCGATAAGGTTACCATCCACAAGGACGACATTTGTAGAGTGGATACCACGAGGCCCGGAGCATCGGTCATGATCGTGACCTTCGGCTCCCCCACTCTGGCCGCGCGTGAGGCGATCAAGGGGAGGGAGGACGTCGGCCTGGTGGAGCTCAAGACCATCTGGCCATTCCCCGATGAGCAAGTGGCCAATTCCATCGCTGGAGCCACCGACGTCATTGTGGTGGAGATGAACCTGGGACAAGTGTTCCGGGAGGTCGAGAGGGTGGCGTGCGCCATAGGTGGCCGCAAGGCAAGGTTGCTTTCCAAAGTGGGCGGGGAGGTCACCACCCCCGAGGAGATACTGCACTTCGTGGACAGGGGGGCATGATTTGGAGGACTTCTTCGACCTTTTTCGAGAGGACCGCTGGCCGCACATGTTCTGCCCGGGGTGCGGCATCGGTACGGTGATGAACTGCTTCTACCGGGCCTTCGCCGAGGTGGGGATGAACCAGGACAAGACCGTTTTCGTTTCTGGCATCGGGTGCAGCTCGCGCATCATCGGTTACATTCGGGCGGATTCCATCCACACCACCCATGGCCGGGCTCTGGCCGTGGCCACGGGCATCAAGCTTGCCAATCCCGATCTCAACGTGGTGGTCTTCTCCGGCGACGGCGATATCGGAGCCATCGGCGGAAACCATTTCATCAACGCTGCCAGGCGGAACGTCGACATCAGCGTGTTCTGCATCAATAACTTCATCTACGGCATGACTGGCGGACAGGCGTCCACCACCACTCCACACAAATCCTATAGCACCACCACCCCGTACGGCAACGCGGAGTATCCGTTCGACCTGTCCGAGCTGGCCGTGACCGCCGGCGCGAACTTCGTGGCTCGCTGGACGGTAAGGAACGTCAAGGAGCTCACGATGTCCATGCAGAAGGCCCTTAACAAGAGGGGGTTCTCCTTCGTGGAGATCGCTTCGCCCTGTCCCACCTCATTCGGACGACGGAACCGGATGCCCGAACCGAAGCAGATGTTCGAGTGGCTCAAGATCATCAGCGTGAAGCGGGAGAAGTCCAAGGCTTGGGGATTGGACCAGCTGGACCTGAACATAGGGGGCCAGATCACGATCGGGGAGTTCGTGGAAAGGAACCGCGCCCCTTTCGGCATGATCCCTTGACCGGCTCTAGCGCGAAGCCCGCGGAGCGCTGCCCAGCCTGACCCAAAGATATGCCAGGAATGCCATGAAACCCAAGCCGACCAGGCTCATCCCGATCATACCAGGCGTTCCCGATAGCTCCTGCACGAAGGACAAGGCGATGAGGAAGCTGAGCGCCCCGGCAGCCAACGCCAGCTGATGTCTCGCGTTCCAGGAGCCCCCGTTGCCCGACCATTTGCACACCGCCCGGAACGAGAGGTAGCTGACGAGCAGCATGGCGATGATCGGAACCGGGAAAGGCAGCCCGACGCCAGGCAGCGCCCAGGCGCACAGGAAGAAGAGGGTCGTGAACGACGTCCCCAGGAAGAAGAAGCGCCTGGAGCGCGGCACTTTCACCGCAAAAGTAGGAAGATTATGCCTGGGAAGGGCGTAGGCCAGGACGAACAAGCCGCCCACCAGGGCGATTGCGAGCACATTGCTCAGGATGGGTGGGTAGTAGGGCGTTAGAAAGACGAATCCGATCGCCACGTCGAGCGCCAGCACGGCGAACAAGAGCTTCAGGGTACGGTCGGACACCCAAGCCCGCTCCGTCTCCCGGGCGAAGAGCAAGGAGACCAATAATATCGGGAGCGCTATGCTGAAGACCGCATGGAAGATGCTCAGCTCGACGCTCCATACCCAGTTGACCCCGGCGACGCGGCCGTAGCTCCCCAGCAGGCCGATGTCCTGCCAATGCGGGTCGAAGAAGGACTTGACCTCCAGCCCTTCCTCTATGATGCCATAGGCCACCCCCATCACCAGGACCGAGGTCCACCCCTTCCCCCAGCGGAGCGCCAGATCGCGTATGATGACCGCTCCGCTGCCATAAAGTCCGGCCATGAAGAGGAACGCGAAAGGGTTGAAGAATTCCAGGGGAGGAGAGGAGCCGGATAGCAGCTCGCCTACCATCGGCGAGAGGAGGAACAGGGCCCAGGCGGGCTGGTGGGGTCGCATGATCTCGGTGGAAAGCGCCACTCCCCCCGCCCTTTTAAATGAATAGGTAAGATTGTTGCCGTCTTGCTATGCTGGCCTCTTCCCTTGTCCTTTGTATTGGCGATACCTCGCAGAGGCATCGAGCAGAAAACGATATGTGCTCCACGGACCAATGGATGACCGTGGAGTGCTCTCTCCGTTTCTCCATGATTGGCCCGGACGGTAATGTCACCTTCTCTTCTGAAGGGAAGGCCTCCCTGAACGAGGAGTGGCTGACCTTGTCCAGCAAGGAGGGGAGGACCGTCAGCCACTCGGTCCGCGACATCCTGCGCGTCGATGCGAAGGACCACCGTATCGCCCTCAAGGTGCCCGAAGGGGC
>Ga0315279_10007480_pt1 | contig 13488 bp, 12 predicted proteins | sample YL17G06_20_MG_FD_203694 | JGI IMG/M metagenome (GOLD analysis project Ga0315279, IMG submission 203694) | Sediment microbial communities from Yellowstone Lake, YNP, Wyoming, USA - YL17G06_20 | ecosystem: Environmental > Aquatic > Freshwater > Lake > Sediment | place: USA: Wyoming | collected... | reverse complement strand
CCTTTCCCCAAAGTCGATTTAGTTAAGGCACTGAAGAAATCCCGCCTTATCGTTGTTTTCGATAAAAATGTCAGCTATGGCCAGGAAGGGGTTACCTGTTCAGAGCTCAAATCGGCCATTTATGGAAGCTCGGTAAACGCCACAATACGAAACTTCGTCGTTGGGCTGGGTGGCCGTGATGTAAAAGCCAGAGAGCTTGCAGAAGCAGTAAACAAATCACTGCTATCACTAAAAGAAGGCATCCCAAACAAAGAATATCCTGAATGGATATGTCATATTTGAGGGTGATGCGTTGAAAACTAATGCAGTCAACCTGACCGAAATCGAATATGCGCTGCCAGGCAACAGACTCTGCCCCGGCTGCGCCTTATCCCTCGCCTACCGTCATATTCTAAAAGCTCTGGAGGGAGAGGTTATCGTGACAGTGCCAGCCAGTTGCCTCACTGTGCTGCACGGCATGTATCCGGTAACGTCCGTCACTGTCCCCTGCGTAAACACACCTTTTGCCTCCACAGGAGCGTCAGCCTCCGGGCTGGTTGCTGGATTAAAGGCCCTGGGCAAAAAAGGATTAACCGTAGTAGCCGTTGCAGGTGACGGAGGCACACATGATATAGGGATTCAGGCATTGAGCGGTGCTGCTGAAAGACAGGTTGATTTCATCTATATCTGCTATGATAACGAGGGCTATATGAACACAGGGAATCAGCGCTCCGGCTCCACACCTCTAGGCGCTATTTCAGGTACTACACCTATTCTGGGCAAGCAGCAGCACCAGAAAGACATTACAGCGATAATGGAAGCTCACCACATCCCCTATGTTGCTACCGCTTCTGCTTGCCACCCTCTGGACCTTTATGAAAAAGTGAGGAAGGCAAAGACGATAAAAGGAACCAGGTTCATATATGTCTTCACACCATGTCCCCCGGGATGGCGTTTCCAATTCAGTGACACCATTAAGATCGGCGAACTTGCGGTGCAAACCGCGTGGACTGTACTTTATGAGATTGAAAACGGAGTTTTTCGCCTCACTTCCGCCAGCGAATCCCTGGCGCGAAAGGGCAATCTGAAGCCAGTGAGAGAATTTATTGCGGTACAGGAAAGGTTCAAGAGCATTACCGAAAAGCAGCTTAATGAACTGCAGGACTGGGTGAATGCCCGGTGGCAGCTTTGTCTTAAACGAGCAACCAGCCCGTAGTGGGACCCTCGCCACACAGGAATTTGGCAAGATGAGAAACAATCCCCGCAGAAGAATATAAGCATTCTGTAATATTGTTGACGTTTGTCAAACCCTCGCGCGCGAAGAAGAATGCGCACTTGCTCCTAAGGTAAACTTATCCTCCCCATCATGATGATTTACCACCTTTCTAGGCACCAAGTATTGACAATGTTCAATTTTTATGGTATTTAAAATAGTGTATTATACAATGTATAATACACTATAGCTTTAGTTCGTGCCTGAATAGTTGGAGGAACTAAATGAATAACGAATTCATGAATTGTGCCTCATCTGGTCAAAATAGTGCCTCTGAGACTGAAACAGGCTTGGGAGAGACACTCCTGTATAAGTTGGCGGAGCTGACTAAACAAATCAAGGAGCTGAATGCTAATATTTCCAGAGTGCAGGAAGAATATTACAGGCGACTCGAGCAACTACAATCTCAAAAGAAACCCTTGGAGGATGCGCTACATCACGTAAAGGCTCTTCTTCAGTTCGAAGGTCAATACGAAAAAATCGGGCCGAGTTCCAGCACTTACGGCCCTACGACTGCCATTGCTAAAACCTCCTCTATAACAGATGCAGCCTTTAATCTCCTTGAAGAACAGCATCAGCCCATGCATTACAAGGATATAGCAGCTAAGTTGCAGGAGAGGAACACTTATGTTCCTGGCAAGAATCCCGCGGCAACTTTACTGACCAGTATGACTAGAGATAATCGATTCAAGCGCACTAAAAAGCGAGGCATATATATTCTGTCATCCTGGCGAGGGCGCACCATCAGGAACGGATTCCCTCGTAAACAAGCAATCCTCTTGCCACAGCCTTGGGAGCTCCACATAGGAAGGTTACAGGATCTAGTGGCGTCAGGAAAAGTCAAGAACAGGTTTAGTCTCTTTGCCATAGGAATTCCTTACGGTAGAGGCTAAATGTAATCAAAGATACACCATATTTATTAACAATAAAGAACTAGATTCCTGTATGTGGTAGGAGGTGGTCTTCATGAGCGCTCAGCAGTTCAAGTACTTGTTCACCCCTATCAAGATCGGGCCATTCACCGTCAAAAACAGGATAATGGTATCGCCTCACGGGCCTATGATGGGCGACCACGGCCTGCCTACCGAGGAGCTTATCTACTACGAAATCGAGAAGGCAAAGGGTGGGGCAGGATGGATATGCATGTCCGTCGGGTATACCACGCCTCGTGATACATGGTTCATGAAGGCCAATGGGGGCATCTTCGACAGACCCCTGTGGGTCTGGAAGAAGGAGGTCATACCAGGGCTCAAGAGAATCGCCGAGGGCGTCCACGAATTCGGCGCCAGGATTAGCTTCCAGCCCTACTCCATAGACCTGGGGAACAGGCGAGGCCCGTCGCTGATCCCTGACTCCAACTTCGGCGATGAGATGTGGGAGCCGATGACCAAGGATGACATAAAGGAGTATCTGGACTACCACAGGATATGCTGCGAGAACCTGATGGAGGCCGGATTCGACGGCGTTGACGTCCATAACCATTCGGGTGTCATAGCGGACTTCCTTTCGGGCACCATCAATAGGCGCACTGACGAATACGGCGGCTCTCTGGAAAACCGCGCCCGTCTGCTCATGGAGACGATCGAGGTCACGAGGAAAGTTGTGGGCAAGGACAAGACCATCGGCTATACCCTGACGGTCGACGACATGCTGCCGGGCTCGATTGTGCCGGAGGATGCAATCGAACTCGCGAAGATACTGGACAAGGACAAGAAGCTGGACTACATGATCTGCGGGATCGGCAGGGAAACCCAGTCGATGCACATGTACTTCGGGCCAGTGTACCTGCCCCCAGCATACCAGTTGTATGCGGTAGAGCAGATCAAAGAAGTGGTGAGGAATGTCCCCATAGTCGCCGTGGGCAGAATCAACGACCCCATGCTGGCGGAGAGCATACTTGCCGAAGGGAAGGCGGACATTGTAGCTATGGCCAGACCGCTCATCGCCGACCCGGAGCTACCCAATAAGGCACGTGAAGGAAGGCTGGACGATATCCGACCTTGCATGGGAGACAACCAGAACTGCATAAGGTACATGATGCAAGGTCAGCCTATTAGGTGCATAGCAAACGCTACTGTAGGCATGGAGCATATGGGATGGGGAATCGGTGGTATGAAAAAGGCAGCTACCAAGAAGAAGGTAGTGGTAATCGGTGGGGGGCCCGCAGGGCTGGAGGCAGCCAGGGTAGCTGCTCTTAGGGGTCACGATGTCACCCTCTATGAGAAGGACAAGGAACTGGGAGGACAGGCTTTGCTAGCGGAGAAGCTGCCGGGGAGAGACGAGTTGGGAGGTCTAATCAGGTGGCAGAAGATCCAGCTCCCGAAGGCAGGTGTGAAGGTAGTCGCGGGCACCGAGGCAACTACGCAGATGATCCTGAAGACGAAGCCGGACGTAGTTATAGTGGCCACTGGCTCTACGTGGATGCGCGACGGTTTTACGGGCATGAGCTGTATGGAGGTACCAGGGTGGCAGCAGGATAATGTGTTCACGGCAAGTGAAGTGATCAACGGCAAGGCAAAAATCGGGAAGAAAGCTGTCGTCTGGGATGGAAGAACGGACATCGTCGCCCCCGGCGTCGCGGAAATGCTGGCAGACAAGGGCTGCGAGGTGGAGATACTGACGCCGGTCCCCAATCTCGGCAGCATGTTCCTGCTGATCGACGTGACCTACCTGCACATAATGCCGCGCTTGCTCAAGAAGGGGGTGAAGGTGAGCCCCGAATCATTCCTCGCGATGATAGCGGGCAACACGGCTACCGTCGTCAATACAAACACCATGGATGCACGCGAGATTACAGATGTAGACACATTTGTGTTAATAACCGGGAAGATACCAATTGACAACCTCTACAATGAGCTACAAGGCAAGGTGAAAGAGCTCTACAAGATTGGAGATGCCAAGAACCCGCACAATATGGGTAGCGCAAACCGTGACGGGCATTTTGTGGGAAGGTTTTTATAACGCCAAACGAGCGTTCCCAATATACACCAAATATCGGACTAGATAACTCCCTCCCTCTGCAGGCGGTCTATTGTCGCATGGTCATAGCCAAGCAGCTTGGAATATACCTCATCATTGTGCTGGCCCAGGAAAGGATGGCAGTTATGTACCAGATGCAATCCTGCATGGAGATGTCCACGAACTGGCCCTGATTTGTCCTTCTATCCCTCCCTTGCCGCTACGCCCATGCCGCCGGGGCCAGCATGGGTTCCCAGCGAGGAGCCGACTCTCGTTAAATATAGAAGCACATCAGGGAAAGCCGCCTTCAATCGGTCAGCAAACGCCTTGGCCTCATCGTGAGCGGTGGTGTATGACACCGCTAACTCTTTCACTTGGGGAAAGCCTCTGGCAAATTCGAACAGCCGCTCCACCGCCTTGGCTTTGGTACGAGCCACACCCACCAGGGAAAGGTCGCCCTCCTTCAAAGTAAGCAGAGGCTTTACCCTCAACGCCGACCCTATGATTCCATAAGCCTTGCCCAGGCGCCCGCCCCTGACCACATATTTCAGGGTATCCAGGAGAAAAATGAGATGCACCTTGGGGATAGCCTGGCGCACTGACTCGGTTACCTTATCCAGGCTCGCCCCAGCCTTAGCCTGGCGCCCCGCCTCGGCAACCAGAAGCCCCAGGGCCATTGACATAGACAGGGAGTCTACAACCTCGATGCGGCATTTCTTGGTGACAAGCTCCTTGGCCAGCAGCGCTGCGTTGTAGGTGCCACTTTCCTTCGAGGTGATATGTATCGATATAATCTCGTCAGTTTCCTGGGCCAGTTTGTTATAGACGTCGGCAAAGTCCCTCGGCGTAGGTATTGAGGTGGTGGGATGAACAGGGCCGTGAATCAGCTTATCGTAGAATTGGTCCTCACTGATATCCAACTTATCGCGATAAGACTTGTCCCCAAACACCACGTATATGGGCACCACGGTGATGCCCATATCCTGCATCAACTGGGGCGGGATGTCACATGTGCTGTCGGTCACCACTTTAACCGTCATATCTCTCCTTTTGGCGGGTTACTGCAATTGTATCATTTCCTGGCAATGCCAAGGTACTCGCTATATTCTACCAGACGAGCCAGGGCTTTGGCCGCCCTGTCTGGTGTAGGATATGGAGTGAGATAATTCCTCTCCAGTTTCTTGTAGAGTTCACTGTCCTTGACCTCGCTGTTGACCCAGGCCGAGAGGATGACTGGCTTCTGATATCGCTTCATGAGCTCCATCGTCACGTCCAGATTTCTCAGCGACTCCTCTTCGATAGCCTGGATCAATTGATCAAGGTCAGTCACATTATTTCTCTCCCAGGGAGGTGTACTCATGAAAGCAGAGAAGCCGGCGGCTGCCCAGACAGCACACGCGATCACTACCGCATCTATGTTCTCATCTTCCATAAGCGGCAGAAGACAGGGATAACTGAGATCACCGCTAGCGTCGACCGGATTTCCGCGAGACCATCTTCCTGATAGAACAGAGCTCAATTTCTCCATTGTGACCGGCGACAGCGGGGGTAATTCCAAGCCGTGCTTTCTTAGAGCATCCGCAGCGACAACTCCAAAGCCGCCGCCCACCGTCAAGACTGCTACCCTATTCCCTCTGGGCAAAGGCTGGCCAAGCAAAGCTAAAGCAACTTCGATAAGTTCACTGACCTCCTCCACCCTTATCACTCCAGCCTGTTTAAACGCTGCATCAGATAACCCGTCCGATCCCGACAAGGCAGCGGTATGCGACCTGGCAGCTCTGGCACCACTATCAGTGCGCCCCACCTTCATGATGACCACAGGCTTCTTTTTTGTGACCTCTCTGGCCAGCCTCAGGAACCGCTTGCCCTCCCTGAGCCCCTCCACATATCCCAATATCACCTTCGTTTCCTCATCTTGCCCCAGATACTCCAGATAGTCTTCGAAATGTAAATCAGCCTCGTTGCCGCTGCTGACATACTTACTGAACCCCAGCCCCACTTCGCATCCCATAGCTAGAACAGTGAGACCCAGATTCCCGCTCTGGGTAACAAATGCTACAGGCCCCTGTTTTAAAGGCGGGCAATAGGTTGCTGTAAAAAGATTGGAATGCGTATTGAGGTGACCGGCGCAGTTCGGGCCTATGAAGCGTATCCCGCCTCTGCGGGCGATTTCGACTACTTTCTGCTCGGCTTCAGCCCCGACCTTGCCGGTCTCGGCGAACCCGCCGGAGATGATGAGAGCAGTCTTAACCCCTTTGCGGACACAGTCCTCCATAGCAGCAGGAAGGGCTTCTGCGGAGACAGTTATCACAGCGAAATCCACAGGGCCGGGAACTTCAGCGAGGCTGGGATAAGCCTTTACCCCCAGCACCTCAGCCTTGTTCTTGTTTATGGGGTAGACCTGCCTCTCACCTCTGGTCAAGAGAAGGTTGAGGATATCGCAGCCCCACTTGCCGGGAATGTTGGATGCTCCGATGACTGCCACCGAACGGGGTTTAAAGAGGTAATCCAGATGCTGAATAAGGTTCATGCCAAATATATTTCTCTACTAAGTTGAGAGGACAAGCGCCGTTAGAATCATACACGAAGGCGAGATAGATTGCAATGTTGCCTCAAAAAGCGAAGGTCCTTACAACATTATCAATCTCCAGACACTAATCCCGCGCATTGTAGGGGCGACCCGGCGGGTCGCCCCTACCACACAGTTAAGCCTTACCTTGAGATTTGACTTTTCCACATGGATAGGAGTAATCTATGGGATAATTCGATCTTCCCTAAAAGAAACGGAGTGCAGCTTAAATTGAAGATACTTCTGGTCTATCCTAAGTACCCGGATACGTTCTGGAGTTTCAGGCATGCTCTAAGAATCATCTCCAAGAAGGCGGCTTTCCCGCCCCTGGGACTATTGACTGTAGCAACGATGCTTCCTCAGGAGTGGGATAAGAAGCTGGTAGATATGAATGCAAATGCCCTGACTGATAAGGACATTAGGTGGGCTGACTATGTGTTCATCAGCGCCATGGTGGTGCAAAGGGATTCGGTGAAAGAGGTCATCAGAAGATGTAAAAAACTCGGGGCAAAAACAGTCGCCGGTGGTCCGCTCTTCACCTCCGAGTATGAAGATTTCCAGGATGTAGACCACCTGGTGCTCAATGAAGCCGAGAGCACCCTGCCTCTCTTCCTGGAAGACCTGAGTAAAGGCCGCGCCCAACATATCTACACCTCTAAAGAGCGACCAGGCATCAGCAGAACCCCTATACCCATGTGGTCACTGTTAAACACGAAGAAATACGCCACAATGAGTATCCAGTACTCTCGGGGATGCCCTTTCGATTGTGAATTCTGCGACATTATCATACTCAACGGGCACACACCCCGAACTAAGGATAAAGCCCAACTCCTGGCAGAGCTTGACGCTTTATACGATAGGGGTTGGCGCGAGGGAGTGTTCATTGTAGATGACAACTTCATCGGCAATAAGAGGAAACTGAAGGAAGAAATCCTGCCTGCAATGATCGAATGGCAGAAGGATAAAAAATTCCCCTTCGGATTCCTTACGGAGGCCTCCATAAATCTGGCCGATGACGAAGAGCTAATGAAATTGATGGTTGCGGCTGGGTTCGATACCGTGTTCATTGGGATTGAAAGCACCAATGAAGAGAGCCTGGTTGAATGTAACAAGAATCAGAATATAAACCGCGACCTCATTGGCTCGGTGAAGAGAATCCAAAATTACGGTATGCAGGTGCACGGAGGCTTCATCCTGGGATTTGATAGCGACCCAGACTCTATCTTCAAAAGCCAGCTCAACTTCATCCAAAAAAGCGGAATAGTTACAGCCATGGTCGGTTTGCTGAACGCACCGCGTGGTACCAGGTTATACCAGCGCTTACAGAAGGAGAACCGCCTGTTGGATGAATCCACAGGTGACAATACCGACTGCACTATGAACTTCGTCCCCAAAATGGGCCACGAAAAACTCATCAATGGCTACAGGCACGTCCTGACCACTATCTATTCATCCAAGCAGTATTACAAAAGGGTTAAGATATTTCTCAAAGAGTACAAGCCGCGGAAAAGAAAAGGGCTCCCCCAGTTGCGATTCTGGCATTTACGAGCGCTCATCACATCCATGTGGGTTATGGGTGTCCTGGAAAGGGATAGATGGTATTATTGGAGATTCTTTATTTCGACCCTGCTGAAGAATCCCCGCTCCTTTCCCATGTCCATAGCCCTCGCTGTATATGGATTCCATTTCCGGACGATTGTCCGCAAGTATACTAAGACGCCGGTACAGGATGTTCGGGTCTAGAGTCGCCTCGAAGTAAAATGTGTTTGCCCAGATTTAGAAATCGTCACTTTTGTAGCTCCTAACAAAATCCGCCGACCTCTTAATAAGTTCAATGTGGCAATCCCACTATCTTCCACCTCAAAGGAGGCGTAATGGAAGACCTGAGAGACCTAAGGACGATGTGGAACCGCTTTGCGAAAAGGGTCGAGACCGATTTCAGAAAGCTGGAAGCTAAGGTTGATAAGGTGATAAAGCTGCCGGACATGATCGAGATTGAGAACCTGATGAAGACCATGGTCTGGGCCATGGATTTGGATGACAAGGACCTCTGGCTCAGCCTATGGAGCGACGATATACACTATATAGTCCAGCAACATAACATAAACATCAGAGGCAAGAAAGCGCTTAAAGAGTTTGGGGAGAAGTCCATTTTCAACAAGGAAAAGAAGAGATTCAGTACCCTGATGAACATCATGATAGAGGTCACGGGCGATACAGCAACAGGGAAAGACTATTTCTCTCACTACGGGTACCCAGTCGATCCTGAGACAGGCCAGGCCTCAGAGGAACGTGCCATGTCAGAGGGTATGCACTACTACAAGTTCCGAAAGGACGAGGGAGGCTGGAAAATCACCAAACTCGAGGTTTATATTCACCGCAGAGAGGAACCTCAGTCACAGAAGTAGCAGATGAGCAAAAGTATTAAAGGACAGATTGAACCCCTATTTTCCCCCAGGTCAGTAGCGTTAGTAGGCATCTCCAAGACTGCGACCAATGTAGCGTATATGTTCCTGCACAACCTCCTGGACGCAGGTTTCACGAAGGTCTACCCTGTGAACCCCAAGGGAGGTGAGCTGCTGGGTGTAAAGGTGTATCCAAGTATAAAGGATATCCCAGGAGAGATAGACTTAGCCTTAGTAACCGTCCCGCGCAATGCGGTACTCGAGATAACCAGAGAATGCGCCGCTAAGGGAGTAAAGGGGATGATACTCTATACCGGCGGATTCAGCGAAAGCGGGTCGGAGGGCAGAGAATTTGAGAAGGAGATAGTCAGAATCGCCCGGAAGAGGGGCACACGGGTTATTGGGCCAAATTGCGTGGGCACCTATAACCCGTCAGCTAAGCTCATTCCACAAGCTATTCTCCCTAAAGAAAGCGGCCCTGTGGGTGTGATATCTCACAGCGGCTTCCTGTTCTACTACCTGCTCATGTCCATTAATGACGCGGGACTCAAGCCCAGCAAGGGGGTCAGTTGCGGAAGCGACTGCGACCTCACCTGCGTGGATTTCTTAGAGTATCTCGGGCACGATCCTGAGACGAAGATAATCGCTGCCTATCTGGAGGGGATAAAGGATGGTGAGAGGTTGTTGCAGGTGGCACGCAAGATTTCGCCCAGCAAGCCCATCATCGTGCTGAAGGGTGGCAACACCGATGCAGGCAGAAGAGCATCGGCCTCTCACACCGGCACTCTCGCAGTACCCACGGCTATCTGGAAAGCGCTCTGCAGCCAAACAGGCATAATCTCCGTAGACAGCTTCGAGCAAATGATGGATACTCTGGTGGCGCTTCACCATCTGTCCAGGCCAAAGGGCAGAAGAGTGGGCATCATCACAACACCTGGAGGGCTTGCAGTCACCTCCACCGATGCCTGCAATGAGTTGGGGCTGGAGATACCACAGCTTTCAGCGAAAACTCAGAGGGAATTAGCCGGGGTAGCAGAAAGTGTAGGAACAAGCGTAAGCAACCCGGTCGATCTGGGTCTAATAGCGGCTCTCGCTCCCGACCACTATATTAAAAATGCCATCAGAATCGTCGCCAAAGACCCAAACATTGATATGATTCTAGCTGCTTTCACAGGCCCTCCGTTTGACGATGATGTGAAGGATAAGAAGGTTGCCGACATACTGCTCCGCGAAATAACGGCGGCGGGCAAGCCAACAGTGATTTGCGGGGCTACGCCTCAGGGATGGCCTAAAGGTGAGCTCAGGTTCCTGGCTCAAAGCAACGTTCCGGTCTACCCCGAACCGAGGAGAGCGGCTTACGCTTTGGCTAAGCTTACGCAGTATAGTGAATTCTTAAGGGCTATTAAATAGAGATCGTTCAGGAACTGGGGGGGTCCAGGGGATTTAGGGAGGTTAAAAAGTGTTGCTAAACGGTCTCCAACAGTAGGTTTACTTTCACAAGTTTACCTGCTAAAATAGCTCCCTGGTTATACAGGGAGAACAAGAGACAGCAGCGACATTAGATAGCGATTGTATATCCTATTCAATCAAGGAGAGCTGCAAGTGACTAGCAAAATAATCAATAACGTGCTGAAGAGCGGGAGAACCGTCCTGACCGAGGTGGAGTCGAAACAACTTGTGGCTGAAGCTGGCATACCAGTTGTCGAAACAAAACTTGCGCAAACGAAGGCCGAGGCCATCTCGATGAGCAAGAAAATGGGCTTCCCGGTGGTGCTGAAGATAGTGTCGCCCGATATCATCCATAAAAGCGATATCGGCGGCGTGAAATTGGGTCTGGCAAACGCTGCCCAAGTGGGCAAGGCCTACACTGAGATTATGTCAGCAGCCCAAAAAGCAAACAAGAAGGCCGCCATTCACGGCATCTCTGTGCAGAAAATGGCCAGGCCCGGGGTCGAGGTCATCATGGGCATGTCCAAGGATGCTCAGTTCGGCCCGGTGCTAATGTTCGGCCTGGGCGGGGTTTTCGTCGAGGTGCTCAAGGACGTTGCCTTCAGAATTGTTCCGCTGGTCAGAAGGGACGCCAGCCAGATGGTTAGGGAGATCAAGGGCTACCCCATCCTCGAAGGGTATCGCGGCCATGAGCCAGCAAATATTGCTACGCTCGAAGACCTGCTATTAAAGCTTTCCGCCTTCGTGGATAAGACCCCCCAGATCAAGGAAATGGACCTCAACCCCATCTTCGCTTATAAAGACGGGGCTGTGGCGGTAGACGCCAGGGTGATACTCGAATCCCAAGCATGATAAAATCGTCAGAAACCACAACAAAGAGGCTGGATAGAGTATTCAATCCCCGCTCTGTAGCAGTAATCGGCGACAAGCAGGCTCTGGGCTATATGTGGCTGAGAAGTTTGAGCCATTTCAAAGGAAAGGTTTACTCGGTGCAGATAGACCCCAATGAATTACCCGGAATAGCAGAGCTGGGGGTGAAAAACTACCCGAATCTTAACGACATACCGGGGCCTGTAGACTATGTCATCGCTGCCGTACCCAGGACAGTGGCACCCAGAATCGTCAAGGACTGCATTCAGAAAGAAGTGGGCGGGGTTTGCTTCTTCACTTCGGGATTCGCCGAGACCAATACTGAGGAAGGGATAAGGCTCCAGAAGACGATAACCGAGCTGGCTAACGAAGCTGGCTTGCTGCTCATCGGACCCAACTGCGTGGGCGTTTACAACCCCAAAATTGGGCTGCGCCATAACCCGATACAGGCTTATGGCGAGGGTGGCTCGGTGGGCTTCATCGCCCAGAGCGGCACTCACGCCACGCTGTTTACCATGGTGGGGGCACGACATGGAATCAAGTTCAGCAAGTCTGTGAGCTACGGAAATGCTGCAGTGCTCGATAGCACAGACTATCTGGACTATTTAAAGGCAGACGACGATACTGAGATTATCGGTATATATGTGGAGGCTGTGAAAGACGGGAGGAGGTTTTTCCGTTCCCTGCGAGAGGTATCTACGAGAAAGCACGTGGTAATCTGGAGGGGCGGGGAGAGCGAGGAGGGAGCCAGGGCTACTGCCTCACATACAGGCGCGCTGGCACAATCGAGCACTGTGTGGCAGGCGCTCACCAGACAGTGCGGCGCTATAAAGGTCGAGAATATAGACGAAATGATTGATACCGTCAAAGGTTTGCTTTATATCAAACCATCCAGAGGCAACAGGGTCGGCCTGATAGCCATGAGCGGAGGGCAATCGGTGATAATAGCCGATACCTTCGCCAAGGCAGGATTAAAGGTGCCGCTCCTTTCCAAGAAGTCTTACGAAAGGCTGGCTGGCTTCTTCAATATCATTGGCGGCAGCTATCGGAACCCCTTCGATATATCCAGCTCGTTTTTGATGTCCGATAACGCACTCCACAACCTCTCCGATATGCTTGATGTAATGGACAAAGACCCCAATATAGACAACATAGTCCTGGAGCTGTTTACCATCATCAGCCCGTTCAGTAAGAACAAGGAGACTCCAGACCCGCTGCTGGAAATAATCTCCGAATTCAGGCATAATAGCAGAAAGCCATTCATGGTAATTGTGACCGCAGCGCAAAACGAGAGGCTGGCATTAGAGATTAGAGACATGTTGATGGAGAAGGAAATACCCAGCTACCCCAATTTCGAGGGGGGGGCGAGGACACTAAAAAGGCTCGTTGATTATTACAGGCTTAGAGAAGGGCAATCCTTAAACTAGAAAAGGGTGTTAAAATATAGAGGCTAAGTATTCAGCTATCAGCTTGCAGTAAAAAATGCTGACTGCTGCAATTTAGGGGCAAGGGAGAGCAAAATATGGTTAAAATCAGATTACAAAGGGTGGGGGCAACAAAGAAACCTGCCTATCGGGTGGTGGTGGCCGATTCCCGGTCGCCTCGCGATGGTGCATTCATAGAGGTTATTGGTCACTACGACCCTCTAACCGATCCCGCGACCATCGTCATTAAACAGGAGAAGGCGCTCGAGTGGCTGCGCCGTGGGGCTATGCCGACTCAGACTGTTGCCAGCTTGCTGGGCAGGGCGGGGCTCAGCGATAAATTGGTCAGTGCTTCTTTGCGAAAAACGACAGACCGCAAGACGCTGAAGAAATCGGAAAAGAAGGCGGCGGCGCAAGCCAAGGCAGCCGCAGCGCCGGAGAGTAAACCAGCCAAAGCGTCAGAGGCCAAACCAGCCAAGTCACCGGAGAGTAAAGCATCTAAAGCGTCAGAGGCCAAACCAGCCAAGGCATCGGATACCAAGCCAGCCTCGCCATCCTAAA
>Ga0315279_10007479_pt1 | contig 13489 bp, 12 predicted proteins | sample YL17G06_20_MG_FD_203694 | JGI IMG/M metagenome (GOLD analysis project Ga0315279, IMG submission 203694) | Sediment microbial communities from Yellowstone Lake, YNP, Wyoming, USA - YL17G06_20 | ecosystem: Environmental > Aquatic > Freshwater > Lake > Sediment | place: USA: Wyoming | collected... | reverse complement strand
CTGGCCACCCACGCCTGCAGGTGGACATCGAGTTCGAGTCCGTGCTAACCGTCATGCCGGAGATCGCCGCCAACCCCGCCACCGCGACCCCAGAGCCGGGCCGCCCACCTGAACAGCCGACCCAAACACCAGGAGACAGCAAACCATGACCGAGACCACGCCCGCATACGTAACCCTTGCCACACCCCCACAGCCCGACAATGCCGAGCGCTGCCGCCTGGCTATCTCATTCCAAGGCCCTACTCACGCCCTCCTTATCAAAGTAGGCCAGGCCAACGGCCTCACCTTCCCTCAGGAGGTCCTACAGGCCGCCGCCCCCCTATTCGATAGCCGACCCGTCTTCGCTGACCACGCCGGTGGAGGCTTCTTCGGCCCCGAACCCCGCTCAGTTCACGACCTGGCCGGCCACATCCAAAACGCCCACTGGTCTGAGCAAGCCCAGGGCATCGTGGGCGATATCGAGTTCTACGCCACCGCCACCTGGCTCCGCGACCTGGCTGCCCAGGCCCAGAACCATGAATACTTCGGCCTCTCCGCCGACCTCTGGCTCACCCGGAATGAGCAAACAGTCCAGCGCATCACTTCCGTTGAATCCGTTGACGTCGTCATCCACCCCGCCGCCGGTGGCACCTTCGCCATCCCGGCCGAATTCGCCCAGAAAGGAAACCATGACATGCCCGAAAATCCGACCCAGACACCTGCTCCGCAGGCCCCCGCGCCCGATCCTGTGCCTGCACCCGCCCCTGTACAGCCCGTACAGTCTGTACAGCTCAACGCCGACGCCCTCGCCCGCCAGCTCGCCCTGCTCACCATCCAGACCAGCGGCCTCCCCCAGCGCACCGCCGACGCCCTCCGCGCTCAGTACGAGGCTTCGCCCTGCTCCCCTGGCGAGCTCGAGCAGCGCATTACCCTGGCCAAGCAGATCGAAGCCGCCCGAGCCGAGCTGACCGCCATCCAGGGACTGGGCCAAATCCGCACCCTGAACAGCCTCGACAAGATTGACCTGGCCTTCCAAAAGCTTGTGGGCGTCGAGGTCGCACAGAACGCAGACGTGCCCAGGCTGAGCGGTATCCGTGAGTTCTACGACTTGATGACCGGCGACCACGAGCGCCACGGAGTGTTCCGGCCCGATCGCGTCTCCTTCGCCAACGTCACCACCTCCACCATCACATCCATCGTCGCCAACGCCCTGAACAAGGTGTTGCTCCGCGCCTACGAGATGCGCTACCAATGGTGGAAACCCATCGTCACCGAGATGGACTTCCCCACCATGAACACCATCAAGTGGATCACCCTTGGTGGCATCGCCGACCTGGATACCGTCACCGAAGGCGCCGCCTACACCGAGAAATCCTGGGGAGACGCCGAGGAGACCTCGGAATTCGTGAAGAAGGGCAACTACCTGGGCATCACCCTGGAGGCCATCGACCGCGACGATGTGGCCGCCATCCGCCAGCTTCCCCGCAAGCTGGGCATCTCCGCAGCGCGCACTCTCGCCGCAGCCATCGCCGCCCTCTTCAGCGGCACCTCCGGCACCGGCCCACTCCTGGCCGATGGCGTCCGGCTCTTCAGCGTGGCCACTCACGCCAACCTGCTGACCGCAGCCCTAACCGCCGACAACTGGGATGCCGTCATTCAGGCCATGTTCAAGCAGACCGAACACACCAGCGCCAAGCGCCTGGGCATCCGCCCCCGCTACTGCCTGGTGCCCATCGAGCTGGAAAAGATGGCCCTGACCATCTTCACCTCCCCGGACGAGCCCGGGACAACTGACCGCGATATCAACGTTCGCCGCCAGTCCGATGCCGTCATCACCGTCCCCGAGTGGACCGACGCCAGCGACTGGGCTGCCGCAGCTTCACCCCTCGATCTTGAGGGCGTCTGCATCGGCTACCGCCACGGGCGCGCGCCCGAAATCTTTGTCGCCGACTCTGACCTCACCGGCTCCATGTTCACCAACGACGAGATGCGCATCAAGGTGCGCTTCGTCTACGCCGTAGGCATCGGTGACTTCCGCGCCCTGCACAAGAACAACGTTACCTAAGATACCTTTTTGCCACCCGCTATCTATATAGGGTGGCCACAGCAAAGGGGAGGCCGCTCGGCGGCCTCCCCACAAGAAAGGCAAAACATGAAAAAGTACACCCCGCAGCCCTGGCTTTGGGAGATCGTCCGCGCCATCGCCGTCGCGCTCCTGGTGGCCATCCTGGAGGCCCTCGGCCTGGACGTAGAAGTGTCCCCCAGGCCCAAGCAGCCAGCCGCCCTACGCGCCGCCAAGGCCGTCGCCGCGACTCTGAAGAAGAGCGAATAACCCAGGGGCAACCGCCCCAGGAAAGGAAACACCATGCCATTTTGGAAGCAGACCTGGTTCCAAACCATTGCCCGCACCGTCCTGATCGCCTTGATCGTCTCTGTCTTGACCGTGCTGGGCTACGACGTCACCCTCAACTCTGGCCCGCTCATCGGCGTCCAGGCCCTGCCCGGCAAGGTCAGCCACATGTACGCCCTGGCCGTCACCGACGACCTCACCGTGGGCGACGACCTAGCCACCTCCGGGAAGGCTACCGTGGGCGAACTGCTCACCGCCGCCCAGATCAACTCCACCGGCCCGATGACCGCCACAACCCTGAGTGTAGACTCCTTAACCACCATTACCACCACCTACACCTACTCGACCGTTGACGACATCGCCGCCGACAGCTTTACAGGAGCTTACCTCACCAGCACCGGCACACTCTCTGTGACTAAGGCCTCAAGCCTCGGCATAGTCCATGCCGGGGCCACCGACGCCACGACGTTCACCGGCTCCGGAGCACTGATCGCCAACACCGGCACATTCACCACCACCATGACCGCAGCCACTTCACACCTCGGCACAGCCGACGCCACCAGCCTGACCGACACTGGCACCCTCACGGCGGCAAGCGCAACCATTACCAACGCACTCACCTCCGCCTCGGTGGCCACAGGCCCAGTGACCGCAACGACTCTCTATAGCACGGGCGCACTGACCGCCAACAGTGCCGCCATCACCAACACGGCGACAGCAGCCGCGGTGTCAGCGACCAACATCACCGCCACCACTGGCAGCATTACCAATCTCACTGTCAGCACCTGCACTGGATGCGGTGGCGGGAGCACAGGCGGCACGGATGCAACGTATACAGGCACACTCACAACCGACCTGCTGGTGGTCACGACTACGGCAACGATTGGAGGGGTAGCCCTCACCGGCACGGAGGGCGAGTTGATAGTAGATGGCCTACTCACCGCCGATGAGCTTTACGGCCAGGTCTTCCCGCTGCTCATACGGCTCGACCACCAGCACGCAACATGTACTAACGGCGCCGTATTCACACCAACCGGCAGCCTGATCCTCCTAACCGCCTCAGCCGACGTAACGCCAACCATTGCAGTAATGACCGACGATGGCTGGCTACTCATCTTAGAAAACACCTCGAGCTACATCATCACCATCGCCGAGGATACCAACACAAAGGTGCCCGGGGCCAGCATCGCGCTGGGCCAGTACGACAGCGCTCTCTTTGTCTGCGACGGCAACAGGTGGATCTACCTCCCAGGCGACAACTAAACCCCTGTTATCGCTCTGTTTTACAGGGACCAATACCGCCCCAAATGGACATGAATAGACATAACAAGGAGCAAAACCCATGAAGATCAGCACTGAACGCGTCACAATCGAGGCCGCAGGCGAGCTCGACGTCGGCGCCGCCGCAGAGGTGGATTTTACCCTCAGCACCCTCTTCCGCATTCCCATGATCGCCAGCGCCAGCCTGCCCACCCCCGCGGAAGGCAACGAGGGCATGATCGCCTACGACACCACCAACAACAAGCTCGTCGTGTCCACCGGCTCAGCCTGGCAAACCGTTACTTCATCGTAGCCCTTCGGGGCCAGGGTGTCCCCCCACACTCTGCACCCATTAGCCGGGTCCTCCTCTGACCGCACCCAGGGGAGGCCCGGCCCCCCAGGAGCATCATGCCAGCCGAAACCATCCAAATCGCCATAACCGGAGCCACCGCCCTCCTCGGCCTTATCGCCGGCTGGTTCTTCAAGTCCTGCGAGCTCAAGCTCCAGGGCCGCACCCAGGCCGCCAACTCTATCGACACCCAGGTCAACACCGCCATCGAATCCTACCGCAAACTCTGCGCCGACTTGCAGGCCCGCGTATCTGCCCTGGAATCCAAACAGAAAGAATACGAAGCCCGCATCGAGGCCCTCGAAGCCGAGAACGATACGCTCAAGACCCAGCTTCTCGCTATCGAAAAGGGGAAACCGCCATATGGCCAGCACCCTCGCAAACCTGCTTGACGCCATAGAGATCGAGCTCAGCGACGCCGGCAACGCAACCTGGACAACCGCCGTCCTCACCCATCACATCCGCTCAGCCCTACGCGCCTACAACCAGATCGCCCCGCGCCGACTCAAAGCAAACTTCATCAGCGTCGCCGACACACGCGAGTACAACCTGGCCACCAGCTATCCCAACCTGGCCGAGGTCCTGGACGTCTGGTATCCCTACGACCCCGCCGAGCCGGAAGCCATGGCCACCCACTCCCCCTGGTCCATGGTGAGCGATCTCGTCTTGCGCTTGGAGTGTGACGCCGACCCATCGGGCGCAGCCACCGAGCAAATCCGCATCCTCTACTCCGAGCCGCACACCATCAAAGACCTGGACGCCGCCAGCGCGACAACCCTCGACACCCAGGGCGAGCAGCTAATCATCATCGGGACGTCGGCCTACGCCGCCATGCAGTACGCCCAGTCCATCTTCAACAGCGTGACAGTGAGCACCTGGGTTCAACGCCACTACATGACCTACGCCGAAGGACGCCTCGCCGAGTTCGACGCCAAACTCGAAACCCTCCGCCGACGCCTGACCACCCGCGAGGACGCCCGTGTAACTTGGGTTCTCTCAGAAAGCGACCAGACCAGCAAGGGGAAGATTTGAGTCCAGGAAAATAGCCCTCACACGGACCGCACTCGAGGGGAGAGTGGAGGGGGGGGAGTCTGAATTTAGAAAAATTAAAATGACATCGTCACACCCCCTTATTTACCCCCTTGCCAGCACCAAGACCAAGACATTCCTGTACTGCTATCGCAAGACAAGGAGGCAACCATGCCCAAGCTAATCGAGTCCTTCTGCCTGGTGATCCTGACCGCCCTAGTCATCCTTGCCGTCGCCGATCTCCTGGGTTGGATCCACATCATGCCAACGGCAAGGTTCACCGTCACCGCGGCCCCCGGCGTGCAGGCATCAGGAGACCAGTTGTATATCTCCATCTGCTCCCCCAACGCGGGCTGCGTAGACATCACGGTACACTAGCCAATGACGATCCTTCGCGTCTTCCCAGAGCGCACCTCGGCCACACCCAGGGACAACATGACCGCCATCGGCTTCCCCAACCTCTGCGCCCTGCCCATCGCCGACGAGGTGCATATCTCTGTCGTCTTCTCTTGGCACCTCAACCTAGCCTTTGAAATGCAGAAAGCCTGGCAGCGCCACTATCCCCGAGTCAGACTCGGCGGACCTGCCATAGACACCAACCCTAGTGACTTCACCCCAGGCCTCTACCTGCGTCCAGGCTACACCATCACCTCGCGAGGCTGCCCTAACCACTGCCCATGGTGCCTCGTGCCTCAGCGAGAGGGACCACTTCGAACCCTGCCAATCCGCCCAGGCTACATCATCCAGGACAACAACTTTCTTGCCTGCCCTCGCGATCACCAGGAGCGCGTCTTCGAGATGCTCCTCTCCGTGGGCCGACAGGCCGAGTTCACCGGCGGACTAGCGCCTCATCTCCTCGAACCCTGGCACGCGGACATGTTTCGCATCGTGCCCATCCGCAAGCTGGGCTTTGCCGCGGACACCATAGCCGAGCTACCCTACCTGCGCCGGGCGCGCGAGATACTCGACTTCCTCAAACCGCCGAAGCTGCGCTGCTTCGTGCTCATCGCCTGGAATAGTGAGACCATCACCGAGGCCGAAGAGCGCCTCGCCCAGGTATACCGTGAGGGCTTCTGGCCCTACCCCATGCTCTACCAGCCGCCAGCCAAAGAACGCCTGATCTACCCTCAACCCTGGCGTCAACTCGCCCGCACCTGGTCACGCCCCGTACTGGCCTGGCAAAGAGCCAAGGAGCTCGGCCTATGCAAATCATCAGAGCAACCGTCGTAACCTATAGCGCAACCACTCACACCTGCACCGTGCAGCCCAACGCCGGGCCGGGCGCACTCCTCGACTGCGACGTCGTGCAGAACTGCCCCGGCTCCTTCCTCATCGCCGGGCGAGAGGTTGCCGTACTTCTCTATCCCGACGCCAAGGCCGTCATCCTGGGACCTTATGGGGCGAACGCCGACAACTGGGTACTTGCCGGCAACCTGCAAGCATCGAACACCTACACCGAAATATCGATACTCGCGGACGATACAGCCACATCCTTCACCCCCGGAAAGGCATTCGGCTTCCTCCTGATCAACGACCATTCCTCCATCAACATCTACGCCATCGTGCAGTACCGAGCCATGACAACGCCCCTTACCCAACTCGTCGCCGGAGGCGTACTCGTCGAAGTCACAACCGGCCCACTCACGGGCACAGACAGCACAGACGGCAGATTCACCATCTCCGCCCACAGCGACGGCAAGATATATCTCGAAAACCGCATCGGCTCCACCCGCACCGTCGGCTACGCTCTCATCGGAGCCTGACCCAATGCGCACCATCACCGCCACCCATCTCGCCGCCGCCAAGAGTCTCAAGGGAAAGCCTGCGATCTCCGCCGTAATCAAGGACGACCGCCTGCGCTGGACACTCCTACACTGGGCGGACGGCTCAGCTCGTAAAACCGGCATGGCCGTCAACGGAACCACCATCTGGCGAGCAAGATCAACCACCCTCGGCGAGATCCAAACCGTCAGACTCACCAGCCCCCAAACCGCCTCGAAATGGTCAGAGTGGACAACCCAAACCCTGGAAGGTCTCGCCGACTCGGACGTCTCAATTGGCGTCACCGGCACAACCATCCACCTCGTGTACGTCCTGACCGGCGGAACCACTGTGCGAACCCTCGCCTCCACCAACTCAGGAGACACCTGGGGCAGTCCAGAAACCGTCGTAAGTGGCTTATCCGGGACGATCTACCTTTTCACCGTCAACGACGCCGTCGTCATCCAAAACGGAACCACCATCACCGTCTACACCAAATCCGGCACATGGGGCCTGCGCGCGACGTGGACCACCGCCGCCGTCACCAACGCCGGCGTCTCCACCGCCTTCGTCGCCAGCAACTACCGCCTAATCGCCGCCTACGACGGCAAGATCCTCATCAGAACGCTGAACCCCACCGGCTGGGCGTGGGGAACCGCCCTGCAGGTCGCTCCAGGAGGCACAGGCTCCGCACCAAGCGTCTCCAACCTTCGCTGGCCCTGCGTAGCCCACGACGGCACACACTACCTCTACTCGTGGATTGACGAAATGACAGGAACCCCAACCTGGACCCAACCCGTCATCCATCAAAGCGACACCTGGGGTTACATCGGCAACGAGGTAGCCCTCAGCATCTGGGGGGACGCCTACCGCCGCGTGGATATCGCTTACGTCTCCAGTACCCGCACCCTGTACGCCGCCAACGAGAAGTGCATCTGCCGCGCCTACACCTACAACGCCAGCGACACGACACAAAACCTCAGCGGCTTAACCATACTGGGTTATAAGCGCCGAACCAGGGAGCAAGAGTCGCGCCTCGTGGTAGAGGTGCTCAACACCGGAGCCTACGACACCCTCGGCCAGGCCGGGCAAACCGCCGAGTGCATCCGCCCCCTTGCCAAAGTCCTGCTCGCGCGCGGGTATATGACGTCGGCCGGCAACGAGACCATCGCCCTCGATCCACACTACATCACCTCGGCCAAACTCACCGCAGGCAAAGGGAAAGGACTACTCACCTTGGAGGCCGTGGACGCCTGGGGCCTACTCGACCTCTGGCGCGCCGCCGAACCCCTCACCTGGACCTCTCGCACCATCGCCTGGCTGCTCAGCATGGTCTGCCACCGCGTGGGCCTGGCCTGGTCAGACAACGGCGACAGCGCCTTCGACGAAACTTTGCCAACCTTCACCATAACCCCTGGCATGAACGGTGCCGACGCCGTTCGCGAGCTCCTCCGTCTGGCCGGAGGCGTCGCCTGGCCCGACGTCGACGGCAACCTGTATGGCGTGAACCTCTACGCCTACGGCCCACTAACCTACATCGAAGCCGGCCCGAGCGAGATCCTCAGCGCCGAGTACGGCTCCCTGGCCTACTACGCCACCTCACTGCGCGTCTTCGGCACAGGAGCAGCCTCGGCCAGCGAGCTTGGCTCCGAGTCCATGGATCTGGGCCTGCGCGTATCCCGATCTTACGACGACTATAGGGCAAACTCCGCCACCATCACCGGCCAAATGCAACAGTACCTTTGGACTCGCGCTCGAATCAGCGGCCGAGACGAACGTATCACCATCCCCATGCGCCCTGACGCCGAGCTGTGGGACCTGGCCAGCATCACTGACCCCGAGGGCATCATCGCCCCAGGCGACAAACTCCGCAACATCAACGGCCTCGACGAGGACTACGACCCCAAGCGTGGAGTCCTCACAACAACCCTGCACCTGCTCGACGCCTAGGGGAGCGCTCCCTACGGTCGCTTTGGCGGTGTTCCCCAGGGATACGTCCCGATAGGGAACCTGGGACAGCCCGCTTTGCCGTCGGCGTGATCCGCCCTTTCTCCTCCCCCCGCACCACTTTCTGCCCGGGGCCCAAAGATCAAGCCCCCCCCACCCCCACAGGGGGAGCCGATGGGCCCCCGACCAGATCGGGGGCCGTGGTGTACCTCAATCATCTTATGGTGTACCCCAAAAAGGGGATAATCCGCTTCGCGTAACTGAGAGGCGTCTGTCCGCTGGGGGGCGGGGGGGCCCTCGCACCACGATCTGCCAGAACGGGTTTTCGCCCGTATTTGCTGCCGTCTTTAATTCAGTCGGTTGCCCCCCCTCCCCCCCCCCGTTGTTGGGAGCTTAGCCATTGTTAGGCAGGTTCCCCCCTCCCCCCCGAGGTTCTCCGGTCCGGCCCCCCGGGGAAAGTCTTTTTCTTTAGGAGGGGAAGGCTCGCCTCCCCTTCGTTTCGCCGACAGCCAACGTCTCGCGCCATTGTGCGTTTTTTACACAGGCGGGGTTGCTTGGTCTTTTTGCGCCTTCCCTTGGTCTTTTTGTGCCGCGCCCTTTTGCCCCTTGCTTTTTTGTTCCGTCTGTGCTATCCTGTGTGTGTTCTTCGGTGTTGCGGCTGGCCCGGTCGGGGCCTTTCCTTCTGGGGGTGTCCTGTGGCTGCTCTCTCTCTCGTCTCTCGGTGCTCGCGGTGCTCTCGCTGCTCGTGCTCCTTGTCGGTCGCTGCCTCGTGCGGCTGGTTCGCTGTTCCCTCCTGCGGCTCCTTCCGGCCGGCTCGGCTCTCGGTCTGGCTCGCCTGGTGGGTGCGGGGCGCGGTGGCTGGCGCGGTGGCCCGTGTGCGTTGGGGCTGGGCGCGTCGGCTTCTCGGCCGGGTCCTGCGCTGGTGCTAGCGGTTTCTTTTGTGGGCTGGGGCGCGCCCTCTCGCGCCCCGGGGGGTTCTCGTGGCTGGTTCTCTTCCTTCGGTCGGTGCTGTGTCGCTCGGTGCGTGCCTGGTCGGTGCCTCGTTCGTGTCCTGGGGTTTCTCGTCGCGGTCGCTGTCGGGGCTCGCGTGCCGGTGCTCCTTCTCCTCCTGGGCCGCGGCCGCCTCGTTCGCGCGGCGCTGGTGGGGGCCGTCGCCGGTGGTGCGGCTCTCGCCCCTGGGTGGCTGGTCGGTGTCGGTGTGCGTGGCGGTCCCGTGCCCGCGCTAGCGGCTTCCCCGGTTGCGGTGTGCGGGTCCCGGTCACCGGGGCCCGCCCTCGCCTCCCTGGCCTCTCGCGTCGTGTCCGGGCTCCTGGCCGCTGGCCGGCCGGTTTTCGCGGGCTGCTCGGTGGGCTGCGATCTGGTTGCTCTTTCGTGCCTGTCGGCTTCCCCGGTCCCGGGCTCGCGGGTTTTCGCGGCTTTCGGGGCCGGTGGGGCTGGCGCTTGCGGTGCGTCTGCCGTGGCTGGGGTGGCTGGGGCTGCTGCCGCTGGGGTCCCGGTCTCCTGGTGGGCTGGCGGTCCGGCCTCGGTGCCCGCGCGCGCGCGCCTGGTCGGGCGCTCGCTGGCCCTGGTCCGCGCTGCGGCCGCCCTCGGTGCTCCCCTGGTCGCTTTCGTCTCTGGGCTGCCCTCCGCGCCGTTCTCGCCCTCGGGCTCGGGCTGGTTCTCCTGCGGGGGCTCCGGGTCCTGGGGCTCGGTGGCCTCCGCTGCGGCGCTGGGCTGCTCGGTCTTCGTCCTCGGCCTGCCCGCTGGCGTGGTGCCTCCGTCTCTCCCCGCTCGTGGCTCCTGGCGTGCCTCCTCGGTCTGTGGCGTCCCCTGCTGGTTGTGGTCGCCTCTGGGCGTTGTTGCGTTGCGCTTGCCCGGGTGCTGAGGCGGCCGCTTTCCTGCGGCCGCCCGCTTCGCGTTTTTGTGTGGGGTGCCAAGTGCCCAGGCTCCGCCGTGGCGTGGGGAGTAGAGAGAGAGAGTAGGAACTGCTGTTGTGGGGGAGGGAAGCCGTTGTGCGGTTCGCTGTGCGTTGGGTGTTGTGTGTAGTTGGCCGGGCGTCGGGGCCCCGACCCCGCCGCCCTGGTCACGGGAGGTAGCTCGTCTGTAGTTGTCGAAGTTCCGAGCTATAATGTCAGAGAAAGGGGAAAAATGAAAGAGATCAAGGTAACACTGAACGATTCGGACATGCACGATTTTCTGAGCGAGGGAATGACACCTGAGCAGACAGAGAAGGCCATCACGCAGTACTGCCAGGCCTACACCAATCTGATCAAACGCGAATACCCAGAGGCCGAGGTCGAGGTCGAATCCGGGGACACCCCGATGGGCACCGTCATCACAGTTGATGGGATGCGCCCTGACGCCGAGGTAGACGAGACGGTAGAGGTCATCACCAACCTGGCGGACCGCCTAGGTAACGACTGGTCCTGGTTGCAGGTCTGAGCACACCGCCCCGGGTCCCAGCCCGGGGCTTTAGGTAACTTCTCGGCCTATATCGTCGACGACCTGAAGTATGCCGTAGGCACCCTGATCGAGCTCAAGTTCAGCCTGCCCCTGCCGCTCGTGCTCAGGTAAGGAGGGCCCTCTGGTCACAGTCTGCTGCGCGTCTAAGGAGAGACCAAAAGGGCCCTGAAGAATCAGTAGCGTACTATGGCCCGGATCAGATAGTCTTTGCCCGTTTGCTGTTGCCAGTACTCTCCATCCACCTCATAACTGCGTCCGTCAGGAGCGCCAAAGTCGGAGCCCAGAGTGGGCGTGTAGTCGGTGAGGTGGAGGTATCCCACATAGAAATCCCCTGCCACAGTAATGTTCTGCGTCGAGAGGTCCACCTCAAGCCAGCCATCCTGCGTCGGGGAGGCGGTCACCGGCAGGGACAGTGCATTGTGGTTGGCGTCCCAGACACGCACCTGCACAGGCGCAGGGGGTCCGTAGAAGTAGAAGCGGGCACGCACCAGGATGGCTGGTGCCTCTGGCGGAGTGAAGCGCACGGCAAAGCCCTTGCCGGCCGTCCAGGAGGCATCCTCTGTGCCACTGCCGCTATCATAGGCCAGCTCCACCTCAGGGGGATACCCATTCAGGGCGAGAGGCACGAAGAGCGTCTTGCGCGTCTCCGTCACCCGAGTGGAGGTGGTGGCGCTGGTGACGGGGTTCACCCGGCTGGGGGCGGTGATCCAGGCGGTGTTGGTGATGACCGTGCCCGCCGGGGTCTCGGGGCGCACCTGCACGCGCAGGCGCACGACACCAGCGCCGCCTGAAGGAACATTGCCAAGATTCCAGAACACCCTACCGCCTTGAACCGTACAGGTGATGCCGCCAGGACATCCAGCGAAGGTGGTGTGCGCCGGGAGGTTATCGCCGATGCGCACTCCTTGCACCTCTTGTGTAGTCGTGTTGGAGTAGTGCAAAGTGTAGGTGATATACCCTCCTGGGGCGACCACGGTGGGAAAGGCCGTTTTCTTGATCGCCAGCCCCTTGCCCAACATCAGGTACGCCTTGCCTGCTGACGTCCCGTGCTCGTCATTGTAGGATGCACCGACCAGGAAGTCGGAGAAGCCGTCGCCATTGACGTCGTCGCCGCCGGCCACGTCGATGCCGGCCTGGTCGCCGAGCGCCTCGCCGTCGAAGGCCATGATGTCGCTTGCCGTTTCTGCCTCGGCCAGATTGGTGTCCATATGCCATCCCGTCGGTTTGCCCAGCACCAGATAGGCCCGCCCGGTGTCAGTCAACGTAGATGTGGGTTCGAATTGGTAGGCGCCTATCAGAAAGTCGTCATAGCCATCCCGGTTGGTGTCTCCGGCGCCAGCCACGGCGTTCCCAGCATAATCTACCGCGTGCTCCCCACGGAACGAGGCGTCGGCGCGCGAGAGGTTGAACCCGGCCCCCCAGTCTGCCGCATGGCGACCAAAGACGAGGTACACCTCCCCGGACTCATAGCCCGCCCCATCGCTGTAACTGGCAGCGATCAGAAAGTCGGCCAGACCATCTCGGTTGACATCACCTGCTCCGGACACTGCCCTGCCGGCGTAGTCATAGAGGGCCTCGCCCAGGAAGCTTGCATTAGCATCAGCCAGGTCGAAGCTCTGCCCCCAGTTCGGGTTAGCCCGGCCCAGGATGAGGTAGGTCTTGCCGGCGCCATACTTGACATCGTCGCTTCCCCAGGCCGCGATGAGGAAATCGTCATAGCCATCGCCATTTACGTCGCCGGCACCAGCGATCGCGTAACTCGCATAGTCCGAGGCTCTCTCCCCCACGAAAGAGGCATCGGCTTCACTCAGGCTGAGGTTCTGCCCCCAATCTGCCGCCCGCCGTCCGAGGAACAGATAGCCCTTCCCGGCCGAGCTGCCGTTCTGGTCATTGGAGTAGGCGCCCACTAGAAAGTCATCATAGCCGTCGCCGTTCACATCACCAACACCGGCGAGCGCATAGCCCGCAGTGTCATAGGCTACTTCCCCGAGAAAAGAGGCATCGGCGTTGGCGAGGTCAAAGCTCCTGCCCCAATTCGCCTCACGGCGCCCCAGGACTAGATAGACTTTTCCTGTGTCAGTCACGATATCGGAGGCATCATAACCGTAGGCACCGATGAGGAAATCCGCATACCCGTCGCCATTCACGTCGCCAGCGCCAGCTATGTCGCGTCCCGCATTGCTCCAGTGTTGTTCGCCCCTGAAAGAGGCGTCCGCCCCAGCGACGTCGAAGGCGGCACCCCAGTCGGCGGCTGCGCGCCCCAGGATGAGATAGACCCCCCCTGAGCAAAGCCCATCGAGGCACGCATTGTACGCGCCCATGAGCATGTCGTCGTAGCCATCGCCGTTGACATCCCCCACCATGGCCACGCG
>Ga0315279_10007478_pt1 | contig 13489 bp, 12 predicted proteins | sample YL17G06_20_MG_FD_203694 | JGI IMG/M metagenome (GOLD analysis project Ga0315279, IMG submission 203694) | Sediment microbial communities from Yellowstone Lake, YNP, Wyoming, USA - YL17G06_20 | ecosystem: Environmental > Aquatic > Freshwater > Lake > Sediment | place: USA: Wyoming | collected... | reverse complement strand
TCGTCCTGGTCAATAGCCAACGCTACGGCGGCGGCAGCATCGGTCTCGACTACTGCGTGACCACCGTCGACCACCCCTCGAGCCCTCAGGTCTTCGTCCACGAGCTCGGGCACTCCTTCGCTTACCTGGCCGACGAGTACTACCAGTCCGAAGTCTCCTACAACGATTTCTACCCCGCGGGCGTCGAACCGCTCGAGGCCAACATCACGGCCCTCCTCGACCCGGCGAACGTCAAGTGGAAGGACCTCCTGTCGCCGGGGATCGGCGTCCCGACCGAATACGGCAAGGACAAGACCGAGGCCCTCCAGTCCGATAGACGGACAGGCCGGGAGGCGCGAGTCAAGGACATCGAGGCGGCGAAAACGAAAGGCGCTTCGGAGAAAGAGATCAAGCGGATCGAGGAGAGATACAAGGCGGCCGACGCCGCCCTGGCCGCCCGGGCCGAGGCCGTCCGCAAGGAGTACGCGGCGCTCGACGACAAGGTCGGCGTTTTCGAGGGCGCGGGCTACGCCTCGAAGGGTCTTTATCGGCCCATGATCTACTGCATCATGATCTTCAATCCGAAGAACGAATTCTGCCGGGTTTGCCAGAGAGCCATCGGCCGGATGATCGATTTCTACAGCCGATGAACGTCAGGCCTCTTGTCGCCGTCCTTGCCTCGGCCGTCCTCTTCGGGGCGAGCATGCCCCTGGCCAAGCTCCTCCTCGGCGGGATCCCTCCGGTCGCGCTGGCCGGGCTTCTCTATGCCGGGGCTTTCCTGGGGCTCGCCGTCTACCGCGGCGCGGCCGGATTCGCCCGGCGCCGGAGCCGGTCCCAAGGGAGCGCTGGGGAGGCGCCGCTCGAAAAACGCGACCTCCCCTGGCTCGCCGGGGCCATCCTGTCCGGAGGCATAGGGGCCCCGATCCTCCTGATGCTCGGGCTCAGCCGGGTCACGGGATTCGCCGGCTCTCTCCTTCTCAATTTCGAGGCGGCGGCCACGGCCCTGATCGCGGTTTTTCTTTTCCGCGAAAACGCAGGGCGGCGCGTCTGGGCGGCCATCGCCCTCATGACCGCGGGCGGAGTGCTCCTCTCCTGGAATTCCGGCCAGGGCCGTCTCGAGCTCGCCGGGCCCCTCCTCGTCCTGGCGGCCATGGCCGGATGGGGTCTCGACAACAACCTCACCCGGCAGATCTCCGACAAAGACCCGGTCCAGATCGCCATGGTCAAGGGGCTCGTCTCGGGCGCGTTCTCGCTGGGCCTGGCCTTCGCCCTGGGGCAAGGCGTTTCGCCGGAGCTCCCGGTCCTCGCCGGGCTCGCGGTCGGGGCGCTGGGCTATGGGCTGAGCCTGGCCCTGTTCATCAAAGGCTTGAAAGGCCTGGGGGCTTTCCGGGCGGGGGCCCTGTTCAGCATCGCCCCGTTCGCCGCGGCCCTGGCTTCGATCCTCGTCCTTGGCGATAGGGTCAGGCCGGGCCTGGCCGCGGCCGGCCTGCTCATGGCCGCCGCCGTGTTCCTCGTCGTCCGCGAAAAGCACGCGCATGCCCATCATCACGACCGGATGACCCACTCCCACGCCCATGTCCACTCGGACCTTCATCATGACCACGCGCACGAAGGGGACGTCCGGGAGCCTCACCTCCACGGGCACGTCCACGAGGGGACGGACCACTTCCACGGCCATTGGCCGGACAGCGACCACCGGCACGGCCACTGAAGCTCCACGGACTCACGTCCGTGGAATCCCGCGAAGGGGATTGAACGATGGGAAAACGGGAAGGGCGGGTCAGGCCGCGGATTCGATGATGCCGCCGCCGAGGACGATGTCCTCGTGATAAAAGACCGCCGACTGGCCCGGCGCGACGGAGGCGACGGGTTCGGCGAAGGCGATCCGCGTCCGTCCTTCGTCGAGCGGTGATATCTCCGCCCTGACGAGCCGGCCGCCCGAGCGGACCTTGACTTGGACCTCCTCCGGGGCGGCGAGCCTTTCGACCATGCCCCAGGCGCAATCCCGAGCCAGGCACGACCGCGTGTAAGTTTCCTCTTCCGGGCCGACCACGAGCCTGTTGTTTTTGGCGTCGATGGCGGTAACGTAGAGCGGGACGGGATGGGCGATGCCCAGCCCCTTCCGCTGTCCGATGGTGTAGTTCCAGACGCCGTGGTGTCTGCCGAGCACTTGCCCTTCGCGGTCGACGATGTCGCCCTCCCGGCCGTCCCGCCCGAGAATGTCCTTCAGGTCGCCGTCGTAGAAATCCTGGCTCTCCTTCTTGTCGTGGACGGGGAGATGCTCCTCCCGGGCCATCGTCCGGACCCGATTTTTCGTGAGTTCTCCCAGCGGGAAAAGGGTTGCCGCGAGCTGTTCCTGGGACAGGCGGTAGAGAAAATAGGATTGGTCCTTGCGCGGATCGACGGCCTTTTTCAGCAGGAACCGCCCGCGCGCGGCGTCATGCTCCACCCGGGCGTAGTGCCCCGTCGCAAAACGATCGAATTCGAGCCCCGCTTCCCTGGCCGCGCCGGGGAGGATGCCGAACTTGACCAGTTGGTTGCAGCGGACGCAGGGGTTGGGCGTCGTCCCGGCCAGGTATCCTTCCCGGAAATAGCGGAGGACGAGGTCCTCGTAGCTCGCCGAGCAGTCGAAAACATGGAGCGGAATGCCGATCCGGGCGCAGACGTCCCCGGCCGCCCGGATATCCTCGACTTCGTCAGGGCCGAAGCAGGCGCTCCTCGCGGCGCCCGGCGCGTCCGGACCGGGCCAGATCTTCATGAGGATACCGGAGACATCGTGCCCCGCCCGGACCAGGAGGAGCGCCGCGACGGACGAATCGACCCCGCCGCTCATGCCGACGGCGACCTTCATCATGTCTCCGGGTTTTCCAGGAAGCGGATAAGGTCCCGGGTGAAGCGGGCCGCCTCGGCCCCGTCGATGATCCGGTGGTCGAACGCCAGGCACAAGGGGAGGGTCTTTTTGACGACCACGGCGCCGTTCTCGACGCGGGCCCTGTCGGCGATCTTCATGGTCGCCAGGATGGCCGCTTCGGGGTAGTTGATGATCGGCGTGGCGAAGTCGCCGCCGAAGACGCCGACGTTGGTGATGGAGAACGTCCCGCCCTTGAGGTCGGCCAGGTCCAGGGTCCGCTCCCGGGCGGCCTTGGCCAGGGCCTGGATCTCGGCGGCGATGTCCAGCACGGATTTCTGGTCGGCCATCTTGACGACGGGGACGATCAGGCCGTCCGGGACGTCGACGGCGATGCCGATGTTGTAGTATTTCTTGACGACGATCTCGCCCTCCTCGTCGTCCAGGGTCGCGTTGAGGGTCGGGTGGAGCTTGAGGGCCTCGATGAGGGCCTTGACGATGAACGGCAGGTAGGACAGCTTGATGCCGGCGGCTTCGGCCTCGGGCTTCATCTTCTCGCGGAGGGCGGCGAGAGCCCCGGCGTCGGCCTCATCGCAGTGCGTCACATGGGCGGCCTTGTCCAGGGATTCCCGCATCTTCTTGGCCGTGGCCCGGCGGACGCCCCGCAGGGGGATCCGCTCGAGCGACCCGAAGAGGTCGTATTTCGCCTTGATCTTGATCGCGGGTCTCTTTTCGGCCGGCTTCTCCTTGGCCGAGCGGACATCCTCCTCCGTAATTCGGCCGGCCGGGCCCGTGCCGGGAACGGCGTTGATAGCGATGCCAAGCTCCTTGGCCAGAGCCCGGACTTTGGGGGTGGCCAGGACCTCGCCGGTCCGGCCGGGGGCCGCCGCCTGGACCGGAGCCGCCGGGCGGGCCGCCGGTATCCCCGCCGGGGCCGGCGCAGCTTCGGGCACGGCTTCACCTTTTTCGCCGATGGTCACCAGGACCTCGCCGACCTTGATGAGGTCCTTTTCCTTGAAATGGAGCTTGAGGACCGTCCCCGAGTAGGGCGACGGCATTTCGACGACGGCCTTGTCGGTCTCGATCTCGGCCAGCGTCTCGTCGGCCTTGATCTCGTCCCCTTCCTTGACCAGCCAACGGACGACCTCGCCTTCGGTGATGCCCTCCCCGACGTCGGGGAAACGGAACTCTTTGGCCATGTCAATACTCCATCAGTTTACGGATGGCCCGAAGGATGCGCTCCAGGCTGGGATAGTAGAGATCCTCACTTTTCGACAGTGGGATGGTGATGTCCTGCCCCGTCGCCCGGAGAACGGGAGCGTCGAGGTTGAGGAGAGCGGACTCGCCGATCGTGGCCGCGATCTCTGCCCCGAGCCCGCAGGTTTTCGGGGCTTCGTGGACGACCAGGGCCCGGCCCGTCTTCCGGACGGATGCGAGGAACGTTTCCCTATCCATGGGAGACAGCGTGCGGAGGTCGATGATCTCCGCGCCGACGCCCTCCGCTTCGGCCGCTTCAGCCGCTCTCCGCGCGACCGGGACCATGGCGCCCCAGGCGATGATGGTCAGGTCTTTCCCCTCCCGCACGACCGCGGCCCGCCTCAGAGGGACCTCGTAAGCTTCCTCGGGGACCTCCTGTTTTTCTGCCCGGTAGAGTTTGGCCGGCTCGAGGAAGATCACCGGGTCGTCACTCCGGAGCGAGGCGGTGAGGAGCCCTTTTGCATCGTAAGGATTCGAGGGCACGACGACGGTCAGTCCCGGGATCTGGCAGAAGAGGGCTTCCGTGCTCTCGGAATGATGTTCGAGGGCCTTGACCCCGGCGCCGTAAGGCGTCCGGATCGTCAGGGGCACGGTGAACCGGCCCCGTGTCCTGTTCCGGAGACGGGCGACGTGGGAGACGATCTGATTGAAGGCCGGGTAGATGAATCCCATGAACTGGATCTCGGGCACGGGCCGGAGGCCGAGGGCCGTCATCCCGATCGAGGCGCCGACGATCGTCGATTCCGCGAGGGGAGTGTCCATGACCCTTTCGGGGCCGAACCGGTCGAAGAGTCCTTCCGTCGTCCGGAAGACGCCGCCGTTGCGGCCGACGTCCTGGCCGAGGATGACGATCCGGTCGTCCCTCTCCATCTCCTGGGCGAGGGCCTGGTTGATCGCTTGGATCATGGTCATGATCATTGGCGTCCCTCCGCGAGGAAGGCCTTGAGGTCGGCGAGCTGCGCCTCGAGCTCCGGCGGCATGGCGGCGTAGGTGTAGGCGAAGATGTCGTCCAGCGTCGCGGCCGGTCGGGCCTCGGCCTCGGCGACGGCCTTCTCGACGAATTCAGCCGCGGCGTCCTGGACGGTTTTTTCGTAGGCCTCGTCCCAGAGCCCTTTCTTCCCGAGATAGAGCTGGAAGCGGAGGATCGGGTCGCGCCGCTCCCACTCCCGGACCTCCTCTTTCGACCGGTACCGGGCGGCGTCGTCCGAGGTTGTATGGTCTCCCATGCGGTAGGTGTAGGCCTCGATCAGCGTTGGACCCCGGCCGGCGCGGGCGTTAGCGAGGGCTTCGCGGGCGGCGGCGTAGACGGCCAGGACGTCGTTCCCGTCCACCTGGACGCCGGGGAAGCCGTAGGCGACGGCTTTTTGGGCGATGGTCGCCGCGGCCGTCTGGCGCGCCCGCGGAACGGAGATGGCGAACTGGTTGTTCAGGCAGACGAAGACGTTGGGCGTCCGGAAGACGCCGGCGAAGTTCAGGCCTTCGTGGAAGTCGCCTTCCGAGGTCGCCCCGTCGCCGAATGTCGTCACGACGGCGATCCGGAGTTTCCGGTATTTCGCGGCCAAGCCCGCTCCGACGGCCTGCGGGATTTGCGAGCCGACGGGGATGGCGATGGGGAAGATGTTCAGTCCGTCGGGCGTCCTCAGGCCGGCTTCGTTCCCCATCCAGAGATGGTAGTAGTCGGCCAGGGGGTAGCCCAGGGTGATGTACATGCCGAGGTCGCGGAAATAAGGGAAGAACCAGTCGTCCCCGGCCATGGCCGAGGCCAGTCCGACCTGGCAGGCCTCGTGGCCGCGGCTCGGCGCGTAAGTACCGAGGCGGCCCTGCCGCTGGAGCTTGATGGCCTTGGCGTCGGCGGCCCTGGTCCGGACCATGCGTTCGTAGATCGTCCGGAGCTCGGCCTCCGCCAGGTTCGGGTCCAGGCCGGGCGCGATCCCGCCCGTCTCGTCGAGGACCCGGAGTCTTTCTCCCTTGAGCGGGTCGAACAGTTCGATCATCGGTCACCCTCCCCGATGCGGGGCCGGCCGATTGCCTGCCCGCCAATTGCTATGATTGCTTCAGCGCCCAATCCTTGAGCTTCTCGTAGTCCATATCGCCGCAGACGGCGTCGTTCGCGTCGGGGTTGAGGAACGTCGGGACCTTGAGCTGACCGCCGCACTTGGCCGCGATGAGGGGCCGGTAGGACCTCATGAGGTCCGCGTTCTTCTCTTCGTGCCAGACTTCGCGCTTGTCGAAGCGGACGCCGGTCTCCTGTTCGAGCTTCTCGACCAGGGGCATCATTTTCTTGCAATGGGGGCATTCGCGCCCGTGGAACATGAACAAGTTGGCCATCATTTCCTCCTGACGAAGAGTCCGCACCAGCATTCCCCGTCCGGAACACCCTTGTAGGGGTCGTGGATGGTAAAATTGCAGGGGCAGACGATCCTCAAATCTTCTTCCCAATCTTTGCAGCGTAGCCGGCAGGGGCAGTACTTGAGGCCGTGGTTGCGCTCGTTTTCGAAGATACCCTTTATGAGCAAGTCGACCTTCTCGCGGTCGGGGCTGAGCTGGAATTCGTTGCCGGCCGTGAACCGCTCGATGGCCGCCCGGAACTCATCCGCCGTCAGGGAGACGCCGGGCCCGCCGCCGAGTATCTTTCGGGCCTCGTCCGCCGAGATCTCGACGTAGGCGTTGAGGACCTTGCAGGTGGGGCAAAGCTCCGGTGGGGCGATCCCGTAATGGATGTCGTTGCAGACAAAACAGCGCCAATAGCGTTTCTTCATCGGGGCCCTCCGCCCGTAATTCTCGACTATAATACTAGGAAATCAAGAGGAGGTCAAACTTAGAAATTAATGACGATCGAGGTCGTCATCAACGTGTCGAGCTTCTTGAGAGGGACCTGGACGAAGAGGCCGGTCGGCAGGCCTTCGAGATCGTAGAGCGCCAGGCTTTGGAGAGCGGGGACATTGGTGTAGAGCAGCCGCAGGCTTATCTTGAGGGCCAGGGACTTCGAGATCGAGGCCGACACCGAATTCGTCCAATTGAACCGCCAGTCCTCTATCCGCTTCAGGTTGTCGTCGAAGACGAACTGCATCGAGACGGAGGAGTTTTCGCGGATCTTCTGGTCGGCGCCGATGCTGAACCGGAGACCGGTGAACGAGGCCATGTCCTGGCCCACGTATTGCCTCAACGTGTAGGTCAGGGCGGCGGCGGTCTTGACCTGGGTCCGCGCTTTTTCGACCCAGGCCCAGCCGATGCCGGAAGTGAACATGACCCGGTCCTCGACGCCGGCGAAGCGGTTGCGGTCCCAGCTCAAGCCGGCCTGCCCTGAGAAATTATTAGATATCCGGCGGTCGTACTGGCCGGCCAGCAGGTAGTTTTCAGCGACGAAGCGATGGACCGTCTCTTCGATGATTTCGAAATCGGTCTCCGTCCCTCGGGCGGTCCGGGTCGTCGTCGTGGAGTTGCTATTCAGGATGTAGGACTTGAATTGGAGCGAGTCGCTCGTCCACTTCCTGATGAACGTGGTGCCGAGGCTGAACGCCGAGGTTGCCGTGTTGCCTCCGGTGACCACGAAGCTGAGCTCGGCCGTCGCCTTCCACGGGCCGAGAAGGCCCGGCTTCTTTTCCTCGCCGCGGACGAGGATGGGCGGGACGGCGAGGGCCGCCAGCAGGCCGAGCGCCACCGCCGCTTTATAATTGGATATTCCTGTTCTGTTCATGCCCATCACTCCAGACCGGCGAGTCGCCATGAGTTTCATAAAATACCCGTTGGCCGGAGGGCTGTCAACAAAAAGAAAAAGCGCGCTATTTCGCCAGGGCGTCGTAATAAAGGGCGGCGGCGCCGAGGATGGCGCCGAACATGTCCCAGAGGACGTCCCGCTCCGAACCCTGGCTCCTGACGGCGACGAGGGTCAGGCTGAGCTCGAAGCTCTTGATAATGTCGGGGACGAGCGGCCCGATGACATTGGTCAGGAGCGAGATGACAAAGAAGGCCAGGAAGATGAGGGCGACCATCCCGTAGTGACGGGTCGACGCTCCCTCGGAAGACGGGGGGACAGGCGCTTTTTCGTTCATGGGCAGGCGCCGCCTTTCGGACACAGTTCTACAATAAATCGGGGCGAAAAAAAGGTTCTTACCGGCCCTTCTTGTCTCCCGTTTGCTCCTTCTCGCGTTGGAGCTCGAGAAGGTCGACGGTCTGCGAGAAGTCGCCGAGGAGGTACTTGGCGAAATAGTCGGCTCGGATCCAGAACCAGTAGTCGTTCATGTTGCCGTAGCCGTGGCGTTGGCCGGGGAAGACGAAGAAGTCGAAACGCTTGCCGGCCTTGATCAGGGCCGCGGCCAGGCGCAGGGTGTTGGCCGGGTGGACGTTGTTGTCGATGTCGCCGGTCGTGATGAGGAGGTGTCCCTTGAGGTTCTTGGCGATCTCGGAGTTCTTCTCGATGCTGTATTCGAACTTGACGTTGCCGTCCTTGTCCACGACCTCCTTGACGCCGTGATGCTGCTCGCTCCACCAGCGGTTGTAGACGTTGTTCTCGTGGTTGCCGGAGGAAGAGACGGCGACCTTGAAGAAGTCGGGATAGACAAGCATGGCCGCCGTGGACATGAAGCCTCCGCCCGAGTGGCCGTAGATCCCGACCCGGTCGATGTCGATGAAAGGATGGAGGGTGGCCAGCTGCTCGATGGCCCGTTTCTTGTCGGCCAGGCCGTAGTCGCGGAGGTTGCCGTAGCCGTAGTTGTGGTACCACTTGGACCTCGACGGGTGGCCGCCGCGGTTGCCGACCTCGATGACGACGAAGCCGAGTTGGGCCAGCGCCATGCTCGAGCTGCGCGGCACGAACGTCTTGGAGACGCTTTCCGTCTGTGGCCCGGGGTAGACGTAGGCGATGATCGGGTACCTCCCGTTCGGGTCGAAGTCGAACGGCTTGTACATCACACCGTAGATGTCGGTGATGCCGTCGTCGGCCTTGACCTTGAATGGCTCGGGGTACTTGAAACCGGCCGCGAGGAGGGCCGTGACGTCGGTCGTCTCGAGCTCGAGGAGGAGGTTGCCGGCCGCGTCGCGGAGTTCGGACTTCGGCGCCAGGTCGACGCGCGAGAAGTTATCCACGAAAAAGCGGGCCGGGTCGTTCATGGCGGCGCCGTGGGAGGCGTCGCCCTTGTCGAGCTGTTTCAGGCCCGAACCGTCCAGGTTGACCCGGTAGAGGTGGGTGAAGTAGGGGTCCTCGCCGGGCTCCCGGCCACAGGCCGTGAAGGTGAGGACGCGGGCCTTCTCGTCGACCTGCTCGATGCCCTCGCCGGTGAATTCGCCGGATGTGAGCTGCGTCTTGAGCTGGCCCGTTTCGTCATAGATGTAGTAGTGACCCCAGCCGTCGCGCTCGGACCACCAGATCATCTCCTTTCCGCCGTTGAGGAGACGCAAAGCCTGGGTTTCGACGTAGGTGTTGAGCCGTTCCTCGATGAGGACCTTGACTTCTCCGGTGGCCGTGTCGGCCAGGCAGACCTCGTAGCCGTGGAGGTCGCGCGTCTGGCGGCCGAAGTAGAGCTTGTCCGTCGTGTCCGAAAGCCATTGGGCCGGCGGCGGGTTGTCCCGCTCCCGGTCGAGGGCCTTTCGCGGCGCCGTGAAGATGCTGAGCGTCGGGTCTTTGAACTTCTCGGCCTTGACCTTGACCTTGCCTTTCGTGGCCAGGTCGAAGACGAGGATCTCGGGCTGGGGCTGGTTCTCCTCGCCGGGCATTCCGTAACGGTAGGTTTCGAGCGTCGGGCGCGGATCGGCCAGGGAGTTGATGACCCAGAGGTCGGCGACCTTTCGCTCGTCTTCGCGGACGAGGGCGATGTTCTTGGAGTCTTTGGACCAGACGATGCCGTCGGCCGGCGTCCGGAAGTCCTTGCGGTCCTTCTCGTCCTTCTGGTATTCCTTTTTGTCCTCGTCGTTGAGGGTGCGCGCGTAGCTATAATGCTCTTCGCCGTCGGTCGTCAGCTGTTCCTCCTTGATCTTGGCGTCGTCGGCTTTTTTCTTGGCCAGCGCGAAGCTTTCGGCGTCCATCAGGAAGAGGTTGTGGCCGCGGGCGAAGATGACCGTCTTTTCGTCGGGCGACACCGTGGCCCAGCGGGGCCGCTTCGGCGGGGTCTTGTAGTCTTCGAGGAGCGCGAGCTTGCCGGTGGCAAGCTCGTAGGTGAAGGCCAGGGTCTTGGTCTTGGGCTCCTCCTTGGGTTTTTCGGCCTCCTTGTCCTTGATCTTCTGGGTGTCCTGCTCCTTCTCCTTCTCTTTCTCCTTGTCCTTGTCCTGGACCTCTTCCTCTTCCTTGGCGATCTCGGAGGCCTTGACGATCTTGCCGTTGAGGGAGATGTCGTTGTCCTTGGGGACCTCGATCTCGAACTGGAGGACCGTGTCCTTCTTGATGAACTTGATCGTCTTGATGGGCAGGTGTTGGGCGTCGTAGGGGGAGAGCAGGATCCGGGTCAGTCCGGCGGCCATCTTGGCGTTGTCGAAGAGGAGTTTTTTTGTCTTGGCGAGGGGATCGACGAGATACCACTTCCGCCCCTGACCCGTTTCGTAGGTGTACCAGAAGCGGTCGCCCGTCTCCAGCCAGTGAGGGGATACGGAGGTGTCGAAGACGAGCTTGCCGACCTTGGCCGACTGCCACCGGGAGGCCAAGTCGTAGTTGGCCTTGTCGGCTTTCTTCATCTCGGCGCCGGCAGCAGTGGCCGGGCTGAAGATCGCGAAACACAGGATGAGAACCAATGCTGCCGCCGATCCGACGGCCTTTCGAACGTTGACTCGATGAGACATGGTTAGGACCTCCTTGAGCAAGGCGCGGATTATAGCAAATCAAGCAGACAAAGAATACCCGCTCATCCATGGCCATAACCGAGAGGCGCGTGAATCCATATATTTTTTTACAAAAGCATGACAACTCCCCCCAGGATAAATGCCATATTAGCTTCGGAACAGCGAATATCCATGATGAAAAAGCGTAAGGACCCGGTCTTCGACCTCGAGCGCGCCTATGCCGATTGCCACCGGATCGCGCTTTCTCTTGCCAACGGTGAGCCTTGCGGCCGCGCCCTTGACCTCGGCGCAGGCCAAGGAGCTCTTTCTCAGGCGCTGAAGGAGCGCGGTTTCGAAGTGACGGCGGCGGACGTCAATGCGGAGCAGTTCCTCGCCACGGGCTTTTTCGACCTCTTCGTTCCGACGAAGAAGCGGCTCAAAGACCCATTCAGCTCCGAGGCCGACGGCCACATCAGCCCGCTCCCCGGTTGGCTGCTGCGCTATTTTTTGGAAGACGCAGGATTCGAGATTGAAAAAACGCGGTACACGATGGCTTACATCCCGCTCGTCCCTCCTCAGAAGAGCGCCAGGGAATATTCCCGGAGCCGGGCCTGGCGGCGCCGGGCGTCCGGACAATGCCGCCCGAGTTCGGCCCAGAATGTCCGGCCGTGGCCCCTGACGCGAGTGTGGACGAGCTCGTGGAGGATGACATAGTCGGCGAGGTCCTGGGGCACGACGGCCAGACGAGCGTTGAGCTGGATGCGGCCTGAGGGCGAGGCGCTGCCCCAGAGCGTGCCCTGGCTCCGGACGCTCAATCGTCCGGGGGTAAAGCCGTGCTCTTCGGCCAGCGCGGCCAGGCGTCCGGCGAGATGGGCGCGGGCGGCCCGGCGGTCGAGACGTTCGGCGGCGAGGACTGCTTTGTGGCAGCGATCACGGGCTTGCTCGACCCGGGCGAGCGTCCGCTCGATCCAGTCGAGCTTGGAGAGGGCGACCCGGAGGGCCTCATCGAACGAGACGCGCGCCGGGACGGCGACCCGCACGCCCCGCGAGGCCCGGACCGTCAGGCCGATGCGGCGGGCCCGTCGGCTCTTCTCGAAAAGGACAAGCCCGATGCCGTCGAGCACGATCATCCGGGACGGCCCTGCGGCCGTCGCCCTACCCGGCCGGGGCAGCTCAATCCTCGTAGAAAAATCTCCGCCGCTTGTCCTTCTCGTTGACGGGGTTGGCGTCGAGGGCCCACATGCCGCGGCCGTGCGTCGCGATGACAATGACGTTGTCGCGGGGATGGATGATCAGGTCATGGACATAGACGGTCGCGAGGTTCCCGCCGAGGGCCATCCAGATCTTGCCGCCGTCCGTCGTGACATAGGCGCCCATGTCGGTGCCGACGTAGAGGATGTTCTCATTGATGGGGTCCTCCCGGATGACGTTCACCGGGCCCACCGGGATGCCCTTGGAGATGTCCTGCCACGTCTTGCCGTAGTCCGCGGACTTCCAGACGTAGGGCGTGAAGTCGTCGTCGCGCTTGCCGTTCTGGGTGAGATAGACCGTGCCCAGGTTGTAGGCGGAAGCGACGACGCGCGACATCCACTTGCCCGGGGCCAGGCCGGCCGTCGTCTCCTGCCAGGCCTTGCCGCCGTCCTTGGTGATCCACAGCCGCCCGTCGTCGGTCCCGGCATAGATCAAGCCGTACTTGAGCGGCGACTCGGAGATGGCGAAGAGCGTCTGGTAGGGGATGTCGCCCCTCGTCGCCGGATCGTTCGTGGTCAGGTCGGGGCTGATCTTCTCCCACGTGTCGCCCCGGTCGAGGGACCGGAAGACATACTGCATGCCGTGGTAAACGATGTTCGGATTGTGGGTCGAGAGGATGAACGGGGCCAGCCACTGGCCGCGGAGCCGCTGCTCGTTCTCGTAGAGGACGGGGAGGAGCTCCTTGGAGGATGGATAGCCGGGGTATTCGCCGGGCTTGCCGTATTCGGACCGGGAGATCGTCCCGTAGAAGCCGGCCGAATAGACGATGTCGGGATTTGTCGGGTCGATGGCGTGGTTGGAGCCCTCGCCGCCCGGCGCGCCCTCGAATTCCTGCGCGGGGATCTTATCCCGCCCCTGGCTGATGTCGACTTTCCCCCGGAAGCTGCCGTGGTCCTGCATCGAGCCGTAGACCTTGAACGGCGTCGCCATGTCATAGTTGAGGTTGAAGAACTGGCAGACGGGAATGCCCTCGCGGAAGGAGCGCCAGCTCTTGCCCTTGTCGTAGGAGACGGCCACACCCTGGTCGAATCCGTTGAGGAGGTAGTTCGAGTTGTCGGGGTCGATCCAAAGGGCGTGGTGGTCCCCGCCGGGGACGCCGCGGAAGGAAGTGAAGGTCTTGCCGCCGTCGGTCGAGACGCTGATGGCGAGGCCCATGATGTAGACGGTGTTCGCGTCGTTGGGGTCGACACGGACCTGGCCGAAGACCCAGCCGTAGGTGTTGGAGTGCCTCTCCATGAAGGTCTTTTGTTGGGGGGTCAGGCCGCTCGCCTGCGTCCAGGAGGCGCCGGCGTCGTCGGAGCGGTAGACGGTGGCGCCCTTGATGTACCCGGACGAGGGTACGCCGTAGGAATCGGCCAGCTCTGCGGCGGTCGGCTGGCGGGAGATCTCGTAGTTGTCGACGAGGGC